>Ga0100383_1000038_pt1 | contig 104457 bp, 118 predicted proteins | sample CryGeymeta201507_FD_81565 | JGI IMG/M metagenome (GOLD analysis project Ga0100383, IMG submission 81565) | Groundwater microbial communities from Crystal Geyser aquifers in Utah, USA - Crystal Geyser metaG 2015-07 | ecosystem: Environmental > Aquatic > Deep subsurface > Groundwater | place...
CGACCAAGTCGTTTTGAAACATGCCGAATACTTTTTCCTTCTTCCAACAATATCTCGATCACCACACGTTCTGATTCTTTTAGTTGTGTGTAGCTCATGCTTTCCTTTCTTGAGGTATTCTACCTCACGAAAGTGTTGCACTTCGTTTGCGAACCCAATGGGGAAAAATAGGTTTGAATATCCTTCATTAGTCCCTGCAAAACACTAATTTTATCCCATATATAAATCCAAAATTAGTAATTATAGTACACAATTACATTTGATATAATCAAGTCATAAATTATGACATCAACAGAATTATCTCCACAAGGTTTAAAAGAAGGCGTCGAGGCACATTTCGAAAAAAGATTTGAGTTGGGCAATTATCAAGATCAAGAAGTTGAGAGCGCGATAGGGTCAAGTCTTAAAGAGAAAGAAGAACAAGGATTTAAATATATAATGATAGTTCATGCAATTTTTGCTCCATTTTTTCTTTCTCAGGAAAGAGAAGTTGAATCTGTTAGACAAGATTTTGTTCAAGAAAAAGGTGGAAAAGGGAATGTTGAGTTTTATGTAATTAAGAGAACTGGAGAAGTAGTCGTTTTGATGAAATAGGTTCGAATATCGTCTACTTGTTCCTTTTTGTCTGATAGAATAAGTCTATGCTTGAAACTGACGCAACTAAGAATGGTGAGCAATTTTCTGTATATAGTATTAAAGAGATAACACATCCTAAAACAGAAAAAGATCTGGCTTTAGAGGTTCTTGTTGATGGACAAGCTCTTGCTGGTTTCATTGTTAGGTTATTAGAAATAAGACAAGAACAAGAAGCTAATGAAAGTGAAGTTGAGTCTGATGGAGCAGATCAAGATGATGATTTTGTAATGGAAGTTATTGGAGAAGGATTTAGTGAGGTTGGAGGCTTGCCTGTATCTAGATCGGGAATTAATGATTCTTTGAAAAAATCCTCAGTATCAATAGATCAATCTATGATGCTTAATTCATCGGGAAAATCTACAACATGGATTGAAATGTCATCATTCGATATTCAAAAAGCTATGGAAATGGGAAATGTAAGTGGTTGGATTCATTCTCAACCAGGCGGTACTGCTCCGTCAGTAAAATCTGGAGAAAATCCTTCTGATGAGAGGGTGTCTAGAATGATTTCAAAGTTCACCAATTGTTCCTCACACATAGCTTTCATTGTAGATAGATATGGGAAAAAAATTACAGCTTATCTATATAATAGTGATGCAGATTTAGCTTCGGGCGAGGAATACTTTACGAGAATAAAAGGATTAAAGATTAAAATTCCTAGTAATATGGATACTGAGCTAAAGAGCCATTTGTTGAATCTTCAATATACCGATGTTTAGATGAAGAGTCTATAGCATTATTGTAAATAAATTCCAAGTTATAAGTCCAAAGCGACCACCCAACTTGAGGAAAAATAAGTTCTAACATCCTTCACTAGTCCCTGCAAGTACACAAGATAGACTTGAAAAAGACACAAAAAAGTCATATAATAGGCTCATGCAAACACAAACTACTCAAATAAGAGTCACATTACCAGTAAAATTACAGGGATTCCTGCAAACTAAAGCTAACAAATATGGTCTTAGTTTGTCTGGATATATTAGAAATTTAGTGATCAATGATGTTCAAGATGTTAAATACCCAGTATTTGAGATGTCTGATCAATCAGTGAGTGATTTTCACGAATCCATGGAAGCTGAAAAAAATGGAAACTTGGTTGTGACAGATGATGTTTCCCAGTTACTCAAGGATTTATAAAAGATGAAGGCTTCGTTTTCTCCGAAATGTTTGAGACAGTTACAGAAATTAAAGAAAACTAATGCACCATTATTTAAAAAGGTTCAAAAACAACTCAAGATATTTGATGATAAACTAGATCACCCATCGTTGAGGCTTCACAAACTAAGTGGAGCACAGAAAGAATGTTGGAGTATTTCAATTGATAAATCCTTTAGATTGTTGTTTTACTACCAACAAAGGAACAAGCAACATGGTATTGTATTTTTTAGTTTTGGAACTCATGACGAAGTGTATAAATAGGTTCGAATATCCTTCACTAGTCCCTGCAAAACATCAATTTTTGGCTATATACAAATATAAAATTACTATTGGGGTCACGCGACATTAATGATAGAATATGAGAAAATCGAAGTAGATCAATCATCCTTTGTTGTTTTAAGTGATTCATATGCAAAAGACAATTCTCAAGTATTTTATAGAGGAAAATTATTAAATGGAGTAGATTTAGCTACTTTTGAGGTAGTGCCTCAAGATTACTCTTATGTTCTTAATAGACAGAATATTTATGAAGTAGCAAACGATATAAATAAATCAGAAGATTTTCAAAAAGAAGGTGAATTTGCAATTGATAGATATTCTATTTACTTTAACGAGAATAAAATCGCTGAGAATAATTACGATCACATTGTAAATTTTGCAACAAATTTATTAGTTGCTGATTCAGATATCATTATTGGAAATATTAATGGTGGTTATAAAGTTATGCTTTCTAAACAAATTGATACAGACACTTTTCATCCTTATTCGGAATCTTTTTGGGCAGATAAAAATACTGTTTATTGTTTCAATCGGACCAGTCAAAAATTATATCCAATTGCAAATTTAAACAGATCAAATTTCAGGTATTTTAAGACTAAAGAAGAAAATCAATTTTTTCATGTATATGGTGATGGGAATGTTTATTATTATGCTTATGGTGATTGCTTACAAACTTCTTTATTATAAGCCCAAAACCACCTCTCAACTCGAGTAAAAACAGGTTCGAACATCCTTCACTAGTCCCTGCAAAATCCTATAATAATATGATTTTCTTCAATAAATATTGTTTCCAACTTGTTAATATGACATAATAAAATTATGGAAAAAGATCCAATAACACCACAACTTCAATTTCAAGTAAATCCACTTATTCAACAAGTTCCACCACAAACTCAGTCAGAAACACCAATCCCTCAACCAACGCATTCTCGTAATAAGATAATGAAAATATTGATTGGTGTGATAATGTTAGTATTACTTACTGGAGCAGTAGTTGGTGGATATATGTTTGGACAGAGCAGTGGAGATAATTCAGGTAATATTACTGATGGTGATGAACAAAAAGCTATAGATTTTGATGATGATTATGTTGCATGTACTGCAGAAGCCAAGGAATGTCCAGATGGATCATTTGTGAATAGAAAAGGTTCTAAATGTGAGTTTGAGGAATGTTCAATGGTCATAGAAAGAAAGACGAGTCAAGCTAATAAAGAGACATATGTACAAGCTGAAGATTCAAACTTATTAACACAAGATAATGAATTTATTAATAAAAAATATAACTATAAAATTTCATATTCGGATATATTTGAGATAGTTACTCCTAACCCAGAGGTAGCTACATCTGTTAATTTTCGTAGAAAAGATGATATTATTCCTGCAGAATCTGGTATTAGCATTAAGGTTTTAGAGAGTGCTTCTGAACTTAAAAATGTTTGCGGTACAATATTTTTGGAAAACGAAGGTATTTTGTGTAACAAGGATACTTTTAAATTCACACCTATGTTAGATTATTTGCCCTGGGAGATGTATGAAAAAGATATGGTCGGAATTGTGCCTTTGGGCTATGTGTATGCCTCAATGCACAGAGACGGTAATATCTATCTAATAAATAATTATGGATATGAAGTAGCAGAAGTTGATGCGCTGATGAATAACTTCAAATTTATAAAATAAGTTACAACATCGTTCAATAGTCCCTGCAAAATCTCAAGAATAGTTCCAAATCATTGACAAAACAATGTTTTAATAATAAAATAGTACTATTATGACTAAAGTTCAATTATCTCTCACTACTCAAGAAGCTACTCTTTTGGAAAATTATGGTTCTCAATTTGGTTATAATCTACCTAAGACCATTCGTTTTTTTATAAGTAAAGCATCAGAAGAAATTTTGAAAAATGAAGTTCTAACTTTTAAAATGAGTAAAAAAACAGAAGAAAATGGTTTAAAGGCTTTAGAAGAGCATCGTTTGGGAAAAACTCACGAAATGAGTGATGTTGACGAGTTTTTTAACTCTCTATGACAAAAGTTATTTATACTGCAGTATTTAAGAAAAAAATATCAAAATTTATAAATAAAAACCCTCTTTTAGACAAAACTTTTAGAAAACAATTTAAAAGATTTAAAGAAAATCCTTATCATGTGGGATTGCGTTTGCATAGATTAAAAGGCGAGAGATCTAGTCAGTATGCTATTCGAATAGAAGGAGATTTGCGAGCACTGGCAATTAGAGAGGATGATGCTTACATTTTTTTTGATTTGATTAAACATGATGAATACTAAATTTATGTGTAAAATAGGTTTGAACATTCTTCACTAGTCCCTGCAACGACCCATAATGTGCTAATATAGTTGTTGATTACTTACTATCAGTGTTTACATCTGTTTAACAAATGTAAACTGAAATGTTATTATCGTTTACATATACACGAAAGATGTAAATGAAATGATAGGTAAACTAATTAAACAACCAGCTGGATATTTAGCATTTATTCCAAATAAATTTCCTGGAAAAATATAAATTGATATGAACAAGAGAAGCTTGAATGAGATGCAATATTGGGCGGCTCATTATTTAGCAAAACTTGACGGTGTTACACAGCTTCTACCAGATTTAGATTTTTTTATTTTTATGTATGTGAAAAAGAAGCATCTTTTTCAAGTCAAATTGAGGGAACTAGAGCTACGATGTCTGATTCTATTAGAGCTGATGCAGAGATAAAGATTGATTTGCCAAAAGATGTAACTCAAATTCAAAATTATATTGATGCAATGAATTTTGGTTTAAAAAGAGTGGAAGAATTACCACTTTCTTTGAGGTTAATCAGAGAAATACATCATGTTTTATTGTCGAACCCAGAAGATAAACTAAACACTCCAGGAGAGTTTAGAAAATCTCAAAACTGGATTGGTGGAACAACAATAAATTCTGCAAAATATATTCCACCAACAGTAATGGAAATGAATAGAAATCTCGATGATTTCGAAAAGTTTTTGTATTCACAAGACGGATTTACTCCACTAATTAAAACAGCATTGCTCCATGCTCAGTTTGAAACGATTCACCCATTTTTAGACGGAAATGGAAGAACAGGCAGGTTGTTGATAACTTTCTACTTGAATAAACTAGGTGTTTTAGAAAAGCCAGTGTTATATTTATCGGCTTTTTTTTAGAAAGCATAGAAACTTGTATTTTGATTTAATTGATAATTATCATTCAAAAGGAGAGATTATTCCTTGGATTGAGTTTTTTTTAGAAGGGATAGTTGAAGTTTCAAAAGATGCAATCAGGACTTCAAAGGAGATTAATGAATTGAAAATGAAAGACGAATTAAAAATACACCAATTTGGAAAAGCATCAGAAATGGGATTAAAAGTTTTAAGACATCTTTATAAATTACCTATTATTGATATTAATAGAATGACTATTTGGACTGGTTATACTCGTCAAGGAGCAAATAGATTGTTAAATAAGTTTGTTGAATTGGGAATTCTCAATCAGAATGGTGAAAAGAGGGACTATGCTAGACAGTTTGTTTATTCAGATTATCTAAGAATATTTACTGAAGAGTAAAGAAAAATTATAGTAATAAATTCTGACATCCTTCACTAGTCCCTGCAAAGTAGAATAAATCACGAAAGGAATTTATAAGTTATTTAGTGGAGTAAATTATGTCAGAAAGATCAAAAAGAATGATTGAAGAATATTTAAAAAATATAGATGAACTAGATCAAGATCTAGCTGTCAGGGAGATCGCAGCTACTCGTCTTTGGGAAACTGGAGATTCAAAAAATCAGGCCATTGCAGAAGAGATTTGGAAATTGCTTGGTACCTCAGAAGAAGAAGTTGAAGAGTTGAAAAGAAACTATGTTCCAAAAAAATAATTAGCAAATTAATTATTTTTAATTTGGTGTATTATTTTATAATACATGTTAACTATTGACACAGTATTAACATGTTGTTAACATGTTAAGAAATATTAAATTAATATGATAAATAAACAGAATTTAGTAAATGAATTATATTGTTTAGAAAAACCAAAGGTAGATTTAACTAATAATCTAAATCTAGCAGAAGCATTTAAAAAAAACAGCTCATATTTAAAAGAAATATTTTCGACTGCTAATAGTCCAAAATATATATATTGGGATAAATTTAAACATAAAACTCTACCGAGTGAATTAACAGCAGAAGAAATGTGGTTATTAATCAGAGCATATAGAGATGTCACTTCAATTGAGACACCAATAAGATCAACTGAAGGGGATCATTTTAAATGGGTTCGTTTGCCATATGTAGATGAAAAACTCCATGAACTAGATATGCTTGCTGGCGGAGGACTTTTTCCTCGTTCAAAAATTCCAGTGGGCAATAAAGAACTTTATATAAGTAGGGGAGTAATTGAAGAAGCAATTGCATCTAGTCAACTTGAAGGAGCTCATACGACAAGGGCTGCCGCAAAAAAATTAATTTTAGAAAATAGTAAACCTAAAAATAAATCTGAGCAGATGATTCTTAACAATTATCAGGCTATGATTTTTTTGGAAGAAGAGTTTAAAACAAGATCACTTTCCAGAGAAATGCTTTTTGAATTGCATTCTATCTTGACAGACAAAACATTAGACATATCAGAACAAAAAAGATTTAGAAGAAATGATGATGAAATTGTTGTGCAAGGAATGATTGGTGCTCAGATGTACACAACACATATTCCACCAAATGAGTCATTTTTAAATACAGAAATTGATAACTTAATCGAATATGCTAACAATGATCTTAAAGGAAGTTTTGTCCACCCAATTATAAAAGCAATATTTATTCATTTTTGGGTAGGATATCTACATCCATTTACAGATGGAAATGGAAGGTTGGCAAGAGCTTTATTTTATTGGTATTTATTGAAAAAAGATTATTGGACATTTGCATATATTCCAATTTCCACAGTAATTAAGAGATCTCCAATTCAATATGCAATGGCATATATTTATACAGAACAAGATAATAATGACTTAACATATTTTCTTGATTATCATTTAAATAAAATAACCCAAGCAATGACTGACTTTAATCAATATATAGAAAAACAGCTAGATCAAAACCAAAAAGTTGAAAAATTATTAAGTGATGAAGTACCATTAAATGATAGACAAAAACAATTGGTTTTTTATTTTATTTCAGAACAAAATGCATCAACAACAACAACTTCTCATTCAACTGTAAATAATATATCGAGGCAAACTGCGATGAAGGATCTTAAAACTTTGGAAGTTTTAGATTTAGTAAATCCAAGTAGAGAAGGAAAGTATGTTAGATACTATGCAACAGATAAGCTGAAAGATCTTGGATTAGCATAAAAATAGATTTCAACATCCTTCACTAGTCCCCGTAATATTCATTGACAGCTTGGTTTACTCTCAGAACTAAATCATTATCTTCCTCGCATAACATGTTCAATAATTGGATGATTCTTAGAGGGTAATTTTTTCCATACATTCGCATATAATATTCTGGTTCTTTTACATATGTTAGTTCAGTTAAAATTAATTGTCTAATATGGCAACCATATTTAGCACAATGTTTAGGGTTAACGCACTCCTTAGATTTGATGTTACTTGTCATAGGTGGAGATTGTATCAGAAAAAATCTGTTAAAATAAACACATGATATTAAATAATTTTCAAATTTATATTGAAAGGTCTTTTTATGAAAATTGGAGTTATTTCGGATACGCATGATAGGCTTGAAAGTATCGTTTATTTTAAAAATCTTCTCAAAAATGAGAACGTGGAGATGATTGTTCATTGCGGCGATTGGGTTTCGCCTTTTACTCTTGATTTTTTTGATATGACTTTTTTTGATTTTAGAGTTCCGGTTAAAAGTGTTTTTGGAAATAATGAGGGTGATATTAAAAGAATTTTTGAGAGGAATAGCAAATTATCTAATCCAATAGAATTTGCTTTAAATGATGTACTTGAATTAAAAGTTGATGAAAAGAAAATTGCGGTTTATCACGGACACGACAAATTAGTTCTAAATGCATTGATTCTATCTGGTCAATATAATGCTATTTTTACGGGTCATACTCACGAAACCAGACAAGAGTTAGTTGGTTCAACTTATGTATTGAATCCGGGAAGTACTAGTTTTGCTGCAAGTAGCAGTATAATTGAGAAGGCAAGCTTGGCAGTATACGACACCAGCTTAAATACAGCTGAGGTTTTTTATTTCAGTAAAAATGAGATAGGTTAGAATATCAATTTACAATCTATACGGAACTTCGAGTTTGAATGCTTGATTTTTGATGCGTTTTATAACCTTTTCGACAATTTCCTGAGGAATATTTTCAATATTTATTTCCGAAGTATCTTTTTTGTTGTCAACAATTTCTTTTAGAACTAGATCTGCTGCTTCATAATCAAAACCCAACTCATTTTCATCTGTTTGATCTTTCCAAAGACCAGCAGATGGTTTTTTAGTTAAAATTTCATTTGGAATTTCAAAAAATTGAGCCAATTGGCGTACTTGCGTTTTGTATAAGTGAACAATTGGTTCTATATCAGAGGCTCCATCTCCAAATCTCGTAAAATATCCTAAATAATGTTCAGATTTATTTTCTGTTCCAACTACGAGACCTTGTTTATTTTTCGCAATGTCATACACAATTATCATTCTCACACGAGCCATAATATTGCCCTTGCGCATTATTTCATTTTGAGAAATATTTAGCGAAATACAAAGGTTGTCGACATCACTTTTAATATTTTTAACAAAAATATTTTCTGTGGGAATTTGATTCCACTCACAAATTGTCATGGCGTCTGTCATATCTTGATCACCATAAGGCATTAATACTGGAAACACATTTTCGGGCGAAATCGCTTTGCTAATTAGGGTTAAAGAAATTGTAGAGTCAATTCCGCCAGAAACAGCAATAATTGCAGAATTAATCTTATTTTTTGAAAAAGTATTTTTAAGAAACACTAGTATCTGATCAGCTTCTTTTTGCATATTTTTATTGATAAAGCTCATTATCTTTTATGTACTTAATAATTTCTGGAGTAGTATACGATTCGATGGATTTTTTTTCTTGAAGTAAGTTTTTAATCTGAGTTGAAGAAATGTCGATATTTTCAACATGTTCAAGTTTTATAATACCTGGAAGCATGTTATCAAAAGGAAAACCAGTTCTTGGATATACTAATACTTGGAAGTTCTTCAAAATATCTTCGTAACGGTACCATTTTTTAAAGTCAGCCAACTGATCAGATCCAACTATCCAAATAAATGTGTCGTTTGGGAACAGTTTTTGGAAATATTCAAGCGTTTCAATTGAGTAGCTAGTTGAGTTTTTGTTTAATTCGTAAGCGCAAATAGAGAAGTTTTTGAACGTTTTTAGCATTGCAAAACGGTGAGATGCAGAAGAAATATCCTTTTGATATGGATGTTGAGCGCATGGAACAAACCAAATGACATCACAATATTTTTTTGCTATTAGAGTATTTGCAATCTTCAAATGACCACTGTGCGGTGGGTCAAAGCTTCCTCCAAAAAGTCCGATTTTCATTCCGTAATTATACATCATCAGTAGTAACATTTTTTATCTGTTAAAATAAAAGAATAAAGTAACTGAGGTCAGTTGGCAATTGGTATGAACATCTTATTTTTTAAATTTTATCGTTGGATTTTTTGCAGACCTTTTTTTTATAAATTTAATAACCATTTATTTAAGTTATCGTTGCGTGGATTAGGGGTTCTTAACTCCGAAGTTGCAAGCGCTACGGGCGAAGATTATCTTTTAGAATATCTTTCAAGGAAATGGAACCCAAAAATAATCATTGATGTAGGCTCAAATACCGATGCATATGGACACAAATTTTTTCCAGGAGCTAAGATTTTTGCTATTGAACCTCATCCACAAACATTTAAGAAATTGAAGACAAAGTTTAAGGGAATCAGTCGCGTGAAAAAATTTAATTTTGCTATGAGCAACCAAAACGGGCAAGCCAAATTGTGGGATTTTGCTGAAAATACTGAATTGAAAAGAACACAACCTACTTCACAACTTTCCTCTTTGAATAGAGATGTTATTATCAAAATTCATGGTCAGAAAGCTCAAGGATTCAAAGTCCAAAAAATGACTTTAGACTCATTTGCTCTTCAACAGAAATTAGCAAAGATCGATTTTTTGAAGATTGATACCGAGGGGCATGAATTTCAGGTATTACAGGGTGCAAAACAGTTGTTGGCAGACAAAAAAATTGACATAATTCAGTTTGAATTTAATGAAATGAATGTTATTTCAGGGAGTTTTTTGCGTGATTTTATGCAAATCTTGCCTGGACATAAATTTTTTAGATTGATGCCACGTGGCCTTTATTCACTTGATGATTATCGACCACTCACTCATGAGTTGTTTGGGTTTCAGAATATCTTGGCTGTTCCAGATGACAAACTTGACTTGATTTTAGATCTAGTTTGATATTTATTTATAGTATAATTAAGCAGTTAATTATTTTTTGGAAAGTATAATTATGTCAAAATCAAGAGCTGAGAAATTAGCAGAAAAATATGGTTTTCAACCAGAGGTTGGGGTTGAGGGAGAAGAATTGGATGCAGCAGCGCAGTCTTTTCTTTTTAGAGCAATTGTAGATATGGAAATAAGACCGGGTGACTATGATACTGCAGTGAAATTAGCTAAAATGTCAAATCCACTTAAGAAAGAAGTTTATGAAAGAAATCAACGAGATAAAATAACTAAGCATGATATACCCAATGATGTACGTACTTTTGGAGAAAGTGACCAAAGTGAGTGGTCAAAACACTAACAATTTTAATTACTAATTTATTATATTCTTTTATAAATTATTCTATATTATATCTTTTTAAAATATTGTTAAATCTTTCTTTTCTTTCTGGAGTCATGATGTTCATTCTGATAGCATAGACAGTTTTCCAGAGCATAGTTCTAAGCAAATATAGATTCTTTTTTTCTTCAAAATTTTCTGGCAAAGGATTAACTGCTGTATATCCTTCAAGTAATTTTTGCTCTCTTGGGTAATGAGTTCGCCAGGTAGGGCATGAAGCCAAGTCTAAAATTGGATCAGCCACAACTGCTGTCTCCCAATCAAATATTCCTGCAAAATGGTTTCCTTCATAGGTAATATTATGATCTGCTAGGTCGTGGTGTATTAATGATCCTTTTGGCGTGCTATTTATGAGATCTTTATTATTGAAAAACAATTCTTGAGTTTTTATTGCCGCTTTGGATGTAATAATTTTGTCATTGATTAAATATTCGAGGTCTGATTCTAGGCAAGTAATTAAATAATCATAAAAAGAAGCATCAGTTCCCTTGAGTTTTCCTTCAAGCGTGTTTTTTTCATCAAATTGACCCCAATTATCAAATTTTATGCTGTGAATTTTTGCAATTGCTTGGCCAAGTTCAAAAGATAAGATATCGTAGTCTTCCTTTTTCCAATCATTTTTTTGTTCTGGATCATTACCCTTTAGAACTTCTTGAATTTGAAAATCAAAAGGAAAGTCTTTTCGCGATACATCTGCATGAAGAATGATATTGGTTGGAACTCCAAATTCAGCAACTTTTTCTGTGATCAGCTTTTCAGTCAGCATCACTGTTTCTGGTTTGCCAAATCCAGTATTGGCCCTAAAAACTAACTCATGGTGGTTTTGGATTTTTACAAAATAAATAACATGAGAGCTTCCCCATGATCTGGAGGGTTTCCAAGATTTTACTTTCAAACTTAATGCCTTTTTGAAAACCTCAGGAATAATCGAATCATCAAATTTGTCGTAGCGAGTTTTGAAAGTATCTATTTGTTCTTGGCTTCTGTGGGCAACTGGATAGTAAATATCGGACATAATCTAAATTGAGGTTAGGATAATTCCAACAATTGTAATAATTATTCCTAATGACTGGATTTTGGTAATTTTTTCTTTAAGAAAAACTACCGCCATTAATATGGTAACTATAGATAGAGCAGATGATATTGGATAAACCAGAACTAAATCTCCAAATTCAAGTCCATAGTTCATGCTTGCAACTGCAGCAGCTTCTAAAATTCCGATTAGTGCAATAACTAGTAAAATTTTTTTGTTTGCTTTTTCAATTTTAAGTTTTTTCTTGGCAAAAAATGAAAAAAATAGCAAAGAGATAATTGCTCCAAATTTTACATATAAAGATGTTGGCAACCAACCAATTATTTCAGAAATATATTCACTTAAATTCCAAAAAACTCCAAAAAAAACAGATGCAAATAATACTTCTTTAACACCAGCCAATAATTTAAACTCGTTTTTTTTGAAGTCATTAAAATTAACTGAAACAAGAAAAGCACCTGATAAAACTAGGAAGACTGAGAATAATTGAAATAGAGTCAAGCTTTGCCCTGAAAAGATTACAGCAATTAACATGCCAATAACCACTTCTAAGTTGATAGCTGCTGAGACAACCGAAACATTACCAACTTCAAATGCTTTATAAAAAAATAAATATCCTGCAGCATAAGCTATAGAAGACAGAAAAATAATTATTCCTAAAAATAAGGAAACTTGAGTGCTAATTCCAAAAAAGGGGATTAAAAAAACAGTAAAGATTATTCCTGCCAGTTGAGACCAAAAAAAAGCTTTTAAATGACCTACCTTATCTGATGAAAGATTGGCAAAGAAATCTGAAGTTCCCCAACCAAACATTGCTCCTAAACCTGCAAGTACACTTATTAATGTTTTATTCATAGTATTCTTTAGCTATTTTAACAGAAAAATGGTATTAGAAGAGAATTACTTCAATCTTTTTGCTAAACTCAGAATTCCAATTTGAGATAGCGCGGCTAACATCACAATTACAGAAACTGCTGTTTTGTTGTCAAAGTTATAAATTAAGTATAAATATAAAATTGTGGTAATTATGCGTCCAAGATTAATATAAATTTCATGATCGAATAAGAGTCGGTAACTATTAGTAATGCCTCCGTCGCTATTTTGTTCAACTTGGTTATAAAAAATTGGAAAGAAGACAAACCAATAAAGTTTATCAAAAATAATCATTGCAATTAAATAAATCAAAATACTTAAATAGTTGAAAGACACTAACATAAAAACAGAACTAAGAATTAGTGGTACCAGACCAAAAAGTAGTATTTTCGTTCTATTGCTTGATGCATTTTTTAATCTGCCTAATATATATAGAGATATACCAGCGATGACGCTAATTAAACTTATTATTGTTCCAAGCACTCCTTCATCACCAATATAGGTAATGATTAATGCCCCAGGTAACGCAAGTACGAGGGTAGACTGCATGCTTCCCAAAAAAGTAAAAGCTCTAAATAATTTCCATTGTTTAGGAGGATTTTTAACCCAGAGCTTAGTGATTACTGGGTTTTTAGTATCGTGCTTTTTTATAATTAAACCGGCTAAAGTAAAAATACATAGTCCAAACATTGCTAATAAGCGATATGAAGAAATTTTTTCCCAACCCCATGAGGGAGATAAAGCAATAAGCCAGCCGATAATTAGCGGAGTGGTAGTTCCAATTATTGAATTAGTTGAGCCAGTTAGGCCTGATACATAATCTCTTTTTTCATTAGCTATTTCGGCTGTATATAAAAAGCTTCTTGTTCCCCAATATAAACCTAGTGGAATTCCATAGAATAATCCAAAAATGAAAACAACTGCAAAGTTAATTACTGGTAGAAAAAATAAAATAAATGACAATAGTCCAAGACCTATTAATCCTGTAACTGAAACATCTCTCAAGGAATATTTTCTTAATAATTTTGCTGCCAAAATTAAAGCTAGTGGCATAGTAATGTACATGCCAAGCGCAAATACGGCTGGTGATTCCAGTTTGCCAGATTGTTGAACTATAAAAGCCAACATAAATATCCAAGTACTCACATCAGCTAATTGATAGAGTAAGATAGACCAAGTAAGGGCCCTAGCTTTTCGAGATAAACTTTTGAAGTGGTCTACTTCAGCTAATAAAAACTTTTTGAGAAACATGGAAGAGATTATATCAGTTTCCAGTGATAATAAAATTATTACACATAATTGTCCCAATGTTGATGTTTCTGATCACTTACCTTTGATTGCAGAACTTGAATTAGGCTGAGGTTTTTAGCAAACGCGTAGTCTATTGTTTAAAATCGATTGTTTTTCAACTCTATAATTCAGCCCCAATTGTCGTTGGCTCTCCATGACCAGGATAACATATTGTTTCTTTTGGATATTTAAATAATTTTTGAAGAGATTTTTCCAATTCCAATGGCTTTGAATATTTAAAATCTGTTCTTCCAACTGAGTTCTGAAAAAGAGTATCGCCAGTGAAAATAATAGGATTAGTGCCTTTTGAAACTAAAGAAATACTTCCAGGAGTATGTCCTGGGGTTTCGATCACTTCTAATTGGCAATCTCCGAATTTGAGAATTTTTCCTTCATTAATGAAGGAAACTTCAGACGGAACCGGAGCAACTTCATGTTTTTTTAACCAATAAATAGCACTTTTTTGGGCATTTTTAATTAGAAAATCATCATTTTTATGTAAAAATATTGGTAAATCAAAATTAAGTCTTAGTTCTAATGAGCCAAGAACGTGATCAAAATGCCCATGAGTAAAAACCACACACAATGGTTTGAGTTTGAGCTCGAGAATTTTTTCGCTAATAAAACTACCGTCATCTCCGGGGTCAATAATGATCGTTTCTTGTGTTTCAGGACACGAAACTAAGTAACAGTTGGAATCAAGTTCGCCTACGGTAAGAGTTAGTATTTCGGGATCTAAATTGTGTACCGAATTATTGTTTTTTTGCAAAATGAGTTTGTTTTAAATTTACCAAAGAATAGATAAGATACTAGAAACAAATTCAATAATTGGAGAAATCAGATGAGAAATTGGCGATCCATTTCCATTCCAAGGCAAAATCAAGCCAATCAAAACTAAGGTTCCATACTTATTCATGAAAAGTTCGTATTCCAAAGCAATCTGCTTTGGAAGTAATGATTGAGCAATTTTTGATCCATCTAGTGGTGCCACTGGTATAAGATTGAAAATTGCTAACATTACATTGATAAAAATAATTGTAATTAACACTGATAAAAATATTCCAGAAATGTTTAAAATACCAATTAATAGTGAAAGAATGGTTGCTAAAATAATATTTGAGGCTGGTCCAGCTAGAGCAATTAAAGCAGCGTCTCTTTTGGGATTTTTAAGATTATAAGGATCAAATTGAACCGCTTTTCCCCAGCCAAATCCAATCAGCAGAATTGCGAGTGTGCCCATAGGATCCAGATGTGCTCTAGGGTCGAGAGTCACTCTGCCTTGATATTTCGGAGTAGGGTCGCCTAATTTATTGGCAATGAATGCATGAGCAAATTCATGAATAGTAACCGAGACAATTAAGCCAACGGCAATCATTATAAATGAGATAGGGTCATTGAACAAAACAGATAATAATCCAATTCTAGGCATGGTCTAAATTATAGACTATTGTGTTTGCCAATCAAGGGGGTAGGTAGTATAATTGCAATCTGATTGAAATTTAACTGGAACAATAATTATGTCAAGTTTTGCATTTAAACACAAAAGTGTAGCCCATATCGGCAATAAAGTTTCTCATGCCAAAAATAGAAGCAAAAGACCATTCAAATTTAATTTACACACCGTAACATTGCTAATTGAAGGTCAAAAACAAAAAATGAAAGTTCCTGCAAAGGTTCTTAAAATGCTAAAGAAGTCTGGTATGACTACACACTGGAAAAAGCCAGAATAAATTATTCAACAATTGAATTTTTAACGTCGTTCCACAATCCCGGATCTTTTCCTTCAATGTGAACGGTAATTAATACTAATTTGTCGATGTTTTTGTTTTTATCTTCCTCACCATTTTTTACTTCTAAGCTTAATAGCTTCATTCTTTTTTCACCTTTTTGAGTCGGTACCATCGTCCATAGTCCTGGCCACGGGAAAAATGCTTTGCTAGCTCTTTCTAAGGTTAGGGCGAGTGAGCGATTATGTTCTAGGGCTTTCAATAATAATTTAGAAAGTTGAGGCTTTTGATTTTCAATATTTTTACCATTCATTGCCATTTTTAAGATTTTCCAAGTAACAAATGTTTGTTCTTTCTTTAGTTTATAAGCAATCATGGTTGGAGATTTTTCTGGTTGTGATCTTGCCACATCTTTAGTAAACTTTGCAACTTTTCCTCCCAGCCCATCACACATAAGTTTAAATGCGTGCGAATAATAATCTTCATGATTCCAGCTTCTATTAATTTTAAAAAAGTCTTGATGAATTATTGGGCCTTGGTCAAATTTGTTATTTATTTTCATTAATGTGACGGCAGACTCTGTATCATTAAACAAAATTGAGAATTGTCCTGGAGATGTGCCTCGCCATTTTGGAAGTTCAGAGGGATGAATGTTTAAAGGAGCGATTTTTGGGAGATTTAATAACCAATTTGGGATGAAATAGCCAAAATCTACGACGAGTAGAAAATCTGGAGTAATAGAAATTTGTGAAGCAATGGTTTCATCAATTTTATTTTCAACATAAACAACTGGTACTTCATTTTTTTCCGCAAAAATATTAAGTGGATTGGGAGTCACAATTTTTTTTCTACCACTGGGCTTTGGTTTTGGGGTTAAGACCCAGACGATCTCAAAGTTTTCATCATTTTTAAGTGCCTCAGCACAAATGGCAGTTCTTTGAGTTGATCCTGATATAGCGATTGTATATTTATTCATTTATAAAGTTTAAAAAAGCTCCAAAAGCGCGTTATCGATTTCTTCGTACTTATCTCCCTTGCTTTTTTTGTAAACAGGCAAGTCGTATTTTAAAGAGTAATCTGTGAACAAAACACCATCAAGATGATCGAGCTCATGTTGAAACACTCTTGCTTTAAAGTCTTCTAATCTTAGTTTTTTTTCAGAAAGTTTGTCGCCGTCAATAACTTGGCACTCTATTTCGACCCAAGAAAATCTAGGAACTGGTCCATATAGATCAGGAATAGAGAGGCAAGCCTCTAAAATAGGATCTTCTTCATCTGGTCCAAAAGTAATTCTTTTGCTTTGCTTAATAACTCTTGGATTGATAAATGTTTCAATTCCTGCAATATTAATGCAGAAAATTCTCCATAATTTATCAACTTGAGGAGCAGCGAGGCCTACACCACGCGGATTTCTTTTTTTTGCAAGCGTTTCTTCCAATTCAGTTACGAAATTTTTCAGTTTTTTATCATAATGCGTCACAACTTTAGCTGTTTTTCGTAGTGTTGGGTGAGGTATTGTAATAATTTTTTTCATTGAGGGATATTATAACATCTAGAGCATTTCTAGCTCTGCTATTTTATTCTCTGCTTCCTCATTTCCTGGAGAAATATAGTCAATGATATATTGAAGTTGTTCTATTGCTTTTTCAATTTTACCATTGCTTTCATAGAGTTCTGAAGCCCTCCATCTTGCTTTCTCATAGTCTGGTTTAAGTACTAGGGTTTTTTCAACCAATTGTTGTCCAAGTTCATTGTTTCCATTACTTAATTCAATAATTGCCTGGGTGTAGACAAGTTTTGGGTCTGTAGGTGAAAGCTCAAGAGCTTTTTCAATAGTTTTTTGAGCTTCATATATAAAGTTTTCGTCTAGCTGTGACAGTGTAATAAAAACCCGTGATCTAGTTTTATAAAAATTTAAATGTCTATCATTATTTTCTATTGCAAGATCGCTTGCTTTAATGGCTTCATTGGTAAGTTGGGTAGCAGCTGTTGCTTCTCCAGTTTTTGCTAATTCAACTGCTAACATTGCATAGTTATCTGATAGGCTATCGTAATAAAGAGCTTCTTTGGGGGATTTTTTTGTGGCCTCAACTTGTTTTTGAATCCCCACAGCATAATTACCAGACGAGAAATAAGCTTTTCCTTGAGAAAATAATCTATCTGCATCCCAGTAATTATAAATTTTTATTAGTATGATCAGTGAAATAATACTTATTAAGGTAACAGCAAAATACTGATCAGCAGAGTTGATTTTAGCTCTGTACCCCAGGCCAGCCTCTCTTGTTTCACAATTCACCTTCTTCACCTTGTCTTTTTTTGAAGATTTTTGATTTGTTTGGATTTCTTTTTGATTAAAAACAATAAATACTCCAAATAAAATAAACATTAGGACATTGACCATGACAGTTGAAAATCCAAAAAAGTTGGAGATAAACAGTCCAACAATTCCAGCCAAAATAGCAACTGAGACAATGCTAGTTTTATTATTTTTAAAAACAGATTTAATGACTTCTGTTCCAAAAGCGACAAATATTAATAAATATGTTGCTAGGCCAAAAATCCCTGTTGTTGCTAGAAAGTTTATGAGTTCGTTATGAGCTTTATTATATAAAAAATCCCATTCGGAAACGTCATTATGTTCTCTTGGTCTATCGAGATAATAACTGTAGGCAAATGTTTCAACTCCAGAACCTATGATTGGATATCTTTTCCAAATTTGTAGACCACCTTTCCAAACTATTTTTCTGATTTCTCCAGAATCGGTTCCTCCCAAATCTAATCGATTGACGACGGGTTGCTCAACTTCTTCTAGATTGTTTATTGAGTTTTCAGCATTATTTAAAATTTTTGTTTGTTTATTTTTTTTGGATAGTTCATCAAATGAAGGAGTGTACATGGTTCCAAAGACTCCGGTTGTTAATACGATTATTGCCAGCAAAGCTGTGGCAATTTCAAGATTGATTACTTTTTTATTTTTCAAAAATGCAATTAATGCACCGATTAAAAAGACAAACATTCCGCCTGTTAAACCGATTAATCCTGACCTCGATTTAGTAAAAATCAATACCGCAAAAAGAAGAACAGAGGAAATACCAAAAAATAATATTTGAAAAAATATGTGTTTTTTTGCATCATTCTTTTTTTGAATTGTTAAAGCTATTCCAAGAGGCAAAATTGTAATTGCGTATGCAGCCAACCAATTTGGTTGACCAAAAGTTGCAAAAACTCTTGACTGGACATCTTGTTTCCAACAATTAACACTAAAATCTTTTAATCCAGGCGCCAACAGACAACTAAATGAGTGTCCGAAGTGTTCGAGTATTCCATAAACTGAAACCAGTATTCCAGATGTGAACGTAGTTATTAAGATTCCTAGAAGATCTTTTTTCTTTACGTTACTGACAAATGCATAATAAAGAAGTGCGTAACTAATCATTGAGATCAATCCGCCATTAAATCTGGAATAATAACCGAGCATAGATGTTCTTGGATGAATGGAGAAAATTGTTGAAATAGTTTGAGCTACAATGAATAAAAAAATTGGGACATCTAAAGGCGTTTTTTTAAAGATTAATTTTTTTTCTTGAATCATGTGAACTAACCAGAAAAAAACGATTATTGTTGTGAGTGCGTACACTAAAATCATTTTATTAAACTCAAACAGCTCTTCGTTTACAAATCTAAAGTAGAGTGGAACTGAAAAAAGTAGAAAATTAAAAAAGAAGATCATTATTTTTTTGGGGTTTTTCATATCTATAATAGTATCAGAAATTTATCTATTTCAAATTATGATAAAAAACTGTTATAGTTATGTTATATGAACGATAATCCTACACAAGGCACTCAACCAAGTAATTCTTATGTTGACGACTATCAGCCACCACAGAGTGTGGGAGTTGATCAAACAAGCCAAGCAACATCACCTATCCCAACACCAGTGACCTCAGACATTGCCTCCAATGCTAATAGTGAAACCTTAGAAGATCAAAATATTTTCTTTATGCTTGGAGTAGAAGATGGGAATGATGAGGTAAAGGAAAACTTTTTAAATGAACTTCAAAAAGTTATTTGGGACGATTTTCTTGAAAATGATGTTAATTTATTGATTACTTCTGAAGAAAAAGTTAAATTTGATGAATTAATGGCAAAAAAAGAAATCAGTGACAAACAGGGGATTACTGAAGAGGCCAGTGAAGAAATTCAAGATGCTTTGGTGGCATATCTTGAAACATTAATTCCAGATCTAGAAGATATTATGTTAGAAAAAGCCTTAGATTTGAAATCTGATTTATTTGTTGAAAGAATTAATGGATTAAGAGAATACTACGCCAATGATGCTACTGTACTTGAGAAAATTAACAAGTCAGAAAAATTGATGAGTGAAGAGAAATGGTTCTCATCTGCAGAAGTATTGAATCAGTTTGATGCTAAGTGATAATAAATTGCTTGTTAATTTCTTCAGCTTCTCATTTATACTAACCCCATGAACGTCAAGAGTTTCAATGACCAAGAGCTATATATAGATATTGGTTCGGCAAATACAAGAATTTTTTCAAATAATCAAGAAATTTTTAGTGAACCTACTTGTATTGTTTATCACAAAAATAGTGATTCGGTAGTTGCAGTTGGTAATAAAGCCTTAATGCTATTGGGTAAAACTCCTAGCTCGATCGAAATTGGTTTTCCAGTTCAATATGGATCTATTTTTAACACAAAATATTTTGAATTATTTTTATTGGCTGTTTTGAGCCAAGTAATGCCAAAAAATAGATTTCGAAGGATGATTTTTGGCCTGAATGGAAAATTTTCGGTGATGAGTGCTCTTTCTCCTGCAAAAAAAAGATTGTTACATAATTTGCTTAAAAAAGTTGGTTTTTCCAAAATTAAGTTAATTGATAGTGCATATGCGGCTGCATTATCTATATGTAACGGAGATAAAACGCAACTGAACAATTTTTGTGTAATTGATATTGGTGCTCAAAAAACTGAAATTGCAATTTTTTCTATGGATGAGCTAGTCAAATCAAGAATTTTCAAATGGGGAGGGATCAAATTGACAGAAGCTCTTCAAAAGATTGTTAGATCCGAACACCAATGTGTTGTGGGCTGGCACTTGGCTGAGGAAGCAAAAAAACAAGTTGGTACATTGGGAAGTGAAAAAAATAAGTTTGCATTGCATGGCAAGGATTTGATAAGTCAGGCAAGCAAAACCATTGTCTTTAGTTCAGATGATATTAGAGTTGAATTTAATAAATTATTTGGAGAGCTTTTAGATGATATCCAAAGTTTTATTTCGACACTTCCTTCTGAAACTGCGGTTTCAATTTTAGATAGAGGCATATTTATAACCGGTGGTGGTAGCATGCTCAGTGGAATAGATAGTGTTATTCGCAAACGACTTAAGTGCGATGTTTTTATCTCTAGCAATCCAAAAAGAGATGTAATTAATGGCCTTAGATTATGAAGCTAAAGGAAATTGTCATACTTATATTATTGATTTTATTGTTTTCACTTTTTGAGTTTGTCGGGTGGTTTTCAAAAATAGAAACTGTAGCTAATAAATGGCTCACGCCAATTTATAGTATTAACATTTCATTGGTCCAAAAAATCAAAATTCCGTATGATTTTGTTGTTTTTTCCTTTAATAAATTTAAATATATGAACCAGTTGGAGTCTAGATATATTAAGTCATTGTCCGAACTTAGCGAGTTAGACAAACTCCGTGAAGAAAATGTTGAACTAAGGAAACTCATAGAGAATAGAGACATAAAGATTCAAAAAACAATTATTAGCGCTCCAATTATTTCATTAGCATATCCAGCAGTTGGTGTGGGAAGTAACGATGGGGTAGAAGTAAATGATATGGTTCTCTCAAATGGAATGTTAGTAGGAACTATTGATGAAGTTGAAAATTATCAATCGAAAGTTTCGCTACTGTCTAGGCACAGAAATAATAAAATATTAGCAAAAACTGAGTCTGGTGTGGAAGGAGTTATTGATGGTGATGGAAAAAATGTTTTGTTAACTCAAGTTCCAAGAAATTTAGACCTAATCAATGGAGAAAGAGTTGTGAGCGTAGGACAAGAGGGCATAGAGAGAAACATTTTAATTGGTACATTAAGAATTATTGATAATAATCCTTCAGCTCCTACTCAAACGGCAACTATTATTCAAGAGATCACTTTTTATGATGCAATATTGTTGGAGGTGAAATAATGATCTTAATTAAAAATTTGCTTGCGACGCTGATCAAGTTATCACTATTATTGATGGTTATTGCGTTTGAAAAAGTTGTTGGTCTGCCATTAATTTTTCTTACTTTGGTGTTAATATTTTTTGTAAATGACAGAAGTTTCTATAAATATGTCTATCCTGTGTTTGGTTCGGTATTTTTAGCAATTATGTATGGTTTTTCGTTATCATTTTCATTAATACTATTAGATTTTTTAGTTTTAACAGTGAGTTATGGAGGAAATATAATCGCAAATGATATTAATAGGGTTTTACTGATCATTTATAGTTTGATTATGTTAATTGCCGTAGTTTCTCAAATTGCTTGGGAGGGTAGAGTGGTGGGATATTTTATTATTAGTTCAATAACTATGATAATAATTTTAATGAAAACTTTGTTTTTTAAATATGGTTTGACTGGTAGAATTACAGGCAAAAATAGCAATTTTTTCAGATAGAGTTATCGCTACAAATGACGGTAGCGTGATAGCTGCGGGAGGTGGTGGAAATGGGGGGGGGGTGACAAACTATGAAAAACAAGTTAATTTTTGGATTGATTGTATTTGTTTTTACAACGCTTCTATTTAGATTGATTGATATTCAACTTCTAAATGGGAATATTTATGAAAATTTAGCAAATAATAATAAAACATATAGAGTTAATCTTCCAGAAGAAAGAGGTGTTTTTTTGGATAGATATAATCAGTCAATGGTTTATAACAAACCTGTTTATTTTAAACTCAACTCCAGCGAATCTCTCTATAGTGATAAAACCAGAATTACTTACGACGAAGCACTGCGAGTGATGTCTCAAGATTCAGATTTGATTAGAACTGAGTTGGAAAGAATGTACCTTTACCCAAAATCGATGGCACACGTTTTGGGCTATGTTGGTAGCGTGAGTTTGGATGAATTATCAAGTGACTCAACCTTATATATAAGTGATCGGGTTGGAAAATTTGGGCTGGAGAAAGAATTTCAGAGTTTTTTGCGAGGGAGCAAAAGTTCGCAAGTATTTGAAATTAACGCACTTGGCGAGAAACAACGCCTGATAACAGAAGAAACTGGTATTCCTGGAAGAAACGTTCCGACTACTTTGGATTCGTATCTATCTGAAGTTGCGTTGAGGGCTATGGGAGATAATAAGGGTGCAGTAGTAATTCTTGATTCCTCAAATTCTGAAGTATTAAGCTTGGTTAGTACTCCAACTTTCGATAGTTCAGTTCTAAGTGAATCATTTGCCAATGAGGAGTCCGAGAGACTTCGCGTGCGCACTATTCAAGATTTTCTTTCAAATCCTCAGAAACTTTTTTTTAATCGAGCAGTAAGCGGTGCGTATCCACCAGGATCAATTTTTAAAATCATAACCTCTCTTGCTGGTTTAGAAGGAAAGCAAATTGACAAAGATACTTCTGTAATAGACGAGGGCACATTAGAAGTTGGTGAGTATTCATATGCCAACTGGTATTTTACTCAGTATGGGCTAAAAGAAGGCGAAATCAGCCTTGTTAGAGCTATCACAAGGAGTAATGACATCTATTTTTATAAAGTTGCTGAGTGGGTGGGACCTGAGAAATTAAAAGAAATGGCAAACCTTTTTGCTTTAGGAGAAAAAAGTGGTATTCAACTTCAGGCTGAAATAGAGGGAGTTATTCCAGATCCAGAATGGAAACAAAGAATGATCGGTGAAAGATGGTTTTTGGGCAATACATATCATATGGGAATTGGCCAGGGAGACATTCTCGTTACTCCAATTCAAATTGCTCAGTTAGTTCAGGGTATAGCCAATAATGGCAATCTTTGTAAGGCGACGCTAATAAAAGACACTTTTGATTTGGGAAACGTAGGATTAAGCAGTGTTGGTGGCATTTTTGGCAAAAGCAGGTGCGAAGAAGTTGGAGTTTTGGAGGAAAATATTAATCTTGTTCTAGATGGTATGCTCGGAGCATGTAGTGCTGGTGGGACTGGCTTTCCTTTTTTTGAAAATAATTCTTTAGTTCTTAAAGAAGGGTTGTCTGCTAAGGATCAACTTGATAATGGTGCGGTTGCTTGTAAGACTGGTACTTCTGAGTTTGGTCCTTTAGACGCCAATGGATATAGAAAAACCCATGGCTGGTTTGCATCAATAATGGGAACAAAAGCTTTAGTAAATAATGCACTTGAGGAGAGAAAGCAAGCTAGAGAGAAATTAGAAAATATCCCAAAAATGGGAAGCGAAAGTGCGGTTGCTGAGATAGATTCTGAAAATATGTTGACAAACCAATCTGATTTATCTATAAACAGAGACCTCTGGCTAGATGGAGTGGAGAAATATGGATTTCCAGACGAAATAGTAGTGATTGTGTTGGTCGAAAGTGACGAATTAAATCCATATAAAGAGGGATCTAAAGATGCTGGGCCAGTTGCCAAGGAAATTTTTGATTGGATTAAAAATGGTAAATCATCTTCTACAACTAACTAAAGAATAGTTTGTTAAGCTTTGTTTGCTATGAGCTTAGAACAAACAATTATAAATTCAAAAAAACATTTCACCCTCAAAGATAAAAAATTTGTATTGTTGTTACTTTCCGTAACAGGAGTGGGTAGAAAAACTGCCAAGAACATTATTTATTTACTAATAAAATACGAACTCAAATTTGAGGACTTTTGGGTAAACAAATTTGGAATTTGGCAAAAATCTCAGCTGTCAAATAAATCTATTGAAAACATTAAAAAGATTAAAACAGAACATAATAATTACTCATTATATAAAGACATAATTAAAAAGGATATTCGGGTGATCGCTTTTTGGGAAGAAGAGTATCCAAAATTACTAAAACAGTGTGATGACTTTCCAGTAATTTTATTTGTTAAAGGAAATGCTAAATGTCTTCAAAATGATTCAATTGGAGTGGTTGGTACTCGAAGAATAACTAGCTATGGTAGGCTAGCAACCAAAAAAATAGTTGAGGATTTGGTACTCGAGGGTTTTTCCATTGTTTCAGGTTTTATGTATGGTGTTGATTTGTGTGCTCATCTGGAGGCAATGAAAAACGGAGGAATTACAATCGCTGTTTTAGGATTTGGATTTGATCATATGTATCCAAGAAGTCATACAAAATATTTCGATCAGGTTATTAAAAGTGGTGGCTGTTTTATAACTGAATTTCCACCTAATGTAGAACCAGCAGCAGGCAATTTCCCCTCAAGAAATAGAATTGTTGCTGGAATCAGCAAAGGAGTTGTTGTTATTGAGGCAGCCAAGAAAAGTGGTAGTCATATCACTGCAGAGTGCGCCGTGAACGAAGGCAGAGAAGTCTTTGCCGTTCCTGGTCCGATAAACAATCCATTTTCTGAGGGAACGAAGTGGTTAATAAATCAAGGAGCCACGATGATTACATCTGGACATGATGTGATAGAACAGTTTAAGGGAGTTTGTAATATATCAAGCGATGCTAGAGCTGACAGTTCTAGCAATGATTTGCTAAAGAACTTGAGTAAAATTCAGAGGTTGATAATTGAAGAATTAAGGGGTGGGCCCCAAGAAATAGATAATTTGGCCGACACTATTAAAATAGATGTGAATGAAATAATAAAAGAAATTACTTTATTAGAAATTAGTGATATTGTTAATGTTATTGGAAATAGATTAAGTATAAAACTGTAAGTTTGGCACAACTTGCTTTATAATAGCCCGAATAGGAAGCCCGGATAGAAAGCAAAATATGAATTTAGTAATTGTCGAATCACCTACAAAAGCCAGAAAATTAAGTAAGTTTCTGGGGAAAGATTACATTGTTGAAGCTTCCGTTGGACATATTCGAGATTTGCCAAAATCAGGTCTTTCAGTTGATACAGAAAATAATTTTGAACCAACATACGCAATTTCCAAAGATAAAAATAAGGTCGTTAGTAAGTTAAGAGCTGCAGCGGTCAATGCTGACAAAATTTATTTAGCAACTGACCCTGACCGTGAGGGAGAGGCAATAGCTTGGCATGTTAAGTATGTGTTGGAGAATACTACAGGTAAAAACAAGACAAAAGCAAAGTTTTTGCGTGCAACTTTTCATGAGATTACCAAAAGTGCAGTTTTGAAAGCAATGGAAAATCCTACTGAATTAAGTATGGATATGGTTGATGCTCAGCAGGCTCGTCGAGTGGTTGATCGTTTGGTTGGTTATAAACTATCCCCAGTTCTATGGAAAAAAGTGAGAAGAGGACTATCTGCCGGTAGAGTTCAATCGGTTGCATTGAGACTAATTGTCGAAAAAGAGCGAGAAATTGAAGCATTTATAGCTGAAGAATATTGGGAGCTTGATGTCGCTCTAAGTGCTAATAAACTATCAGGCATTACTGCTTTTACTCAAGAATCAAAGGTAATCGAAGATCTCAATCAAGACGTTTTTATTTCGAGAGTTATTTCGGTCGAAGGCAAAAAGTTTGAGCCAAAAAAAAAGGGAGTTGTAGAGCCAGTTTTGGCAGTACTTGATGACGCTGATTATTTAGTTGAAGCAATCGAAAAGAAAGAGAGAAGTCGCGTCAGTTTGCCCCCTTTCACAACTTCTACAATGCAACAAAAATCTGCTACCAGCTTTGGTTATAGTGGTAAACAGACCATGAGTTTAGCTCAGCATCTTTATGAAGAAGGTTTAATTACATACCATCGTACCGATTCTGTGGTTTTATCTCAGACGGCAGTTGATATGGCTAGAGGTTTTATTGCTAGCGAGTACGGAAATAATTATTTACCAAAAGCTCAAAATATTTTTTCAAAAAAGAGTAAAAATGCCCAAGAGGCTCATGAGGCTATTCGTGTGACAGATATCACTATTCAAGGGAATGATATTTTGCAGAAAAGTGCAAGATTTACACCTCAACATGTTAAATTATATGATTTGATCTGGAGAAGATTTGTTTCTAGTCAAATGGAAAAAGCAGCTTACAGCCAAACTTCCATAACAATTGAGTTTAAGAATGATAAAAGCAATGGACCAAAATCAGGAATGCTCAGAACATCTGGATCTATCTTGAAGTTTGATGGTTGGATGAGGTTATTTCCAAATAGAGAAGATACCTTGTTACCAGATCTTAGCGAAGGTCAAACACTTAACTTTGTAGATAAGTCTGCTGCACAAAAATTTACTCAACCACCGGCTAGATTTAATGATGCATCTTTAATTAAAGAACTAGAAAAAAGAGGTATTGGTAGACCTAGTACGTATGCTTCAATTATCTCAGTGATTATTGATCGTGGTTACATTGAGCGCACGCAAAAGAAATTTTTCGCAAGCTCAGTAGGAATAACTGTCAGTGATTTTTTGTTAAAACATTTTCCAATTGTTATGGATTATGATTTTACCGCCGAAATGGAAGAAAATTTGGACAGAATTTCGAGAGGTGAGAAAGAGTGGCGAAAAACTGTTGCTGATTTTTATTATCCTTTAGAAAAAACAATTGAGTCAGTAACAGATAATGCAGAGAGAACTCAAATTCCTGTAGAAAAAACTGGAGAGAAGTGTCCAGAATGCAACGCCGAATATGGTGGAGAGATAGTTATTAGGTCTGGAAGATTTGGAAAGTTCAAAAGCTGTAATCGTTTCCCAGAGTGCAAGTTTACGCAAAATATTGTTGAAGTTGTCGAGGATGTTATTTGCCCACTGTGTCAAAAAGGTGAGGTCACGATCAAAAATACTAGATGGGGAAAACCATTTTTTGGTTGTGGAAATTATCCAAAATGCAACTGGGCATCTTGGAATAAACCAGAAAAAGGTGAGACAATGTCAAAGGAAGAGTGGGCGGTTCTTCAAGCAGCTAGTGAAGAACGTAAAGCAAAGTGGGCTGAGAGAAACAAAAAGAGTGCTGATGTGGCAGAAGCTAAAAAACCTGCAAAAACTACCAAGCAAAAATAGATATGTTATAGTTTCTGTAGTACACCCAAAGGGCATAAATGACAAAAACTCTCGATTCTCAATACAAAAGACTTCTCAGAGAAATTTTAGAAAATGGTACGGTCACGGAATCTCAACAAGGTGTAGATGCGCTCACTTTAATGGCACCTCAGCCACTTCGATTTCGACTTTCAAATGGCTTCCCGATTATTACAGAACGAAAAATTTCCAAAAAAATTTGGGGTCAGGCAATTGGCGAAATTATTGGTTTTATCAACGGAGCAAGAACTCAGGAAGAATTATCTAGCTACGGTTGCCGTTGGTGGAAATATTGGGTAACTGAAAAAAAGTGCAAAAAACGTGGTTTAGAGCCTGGAGATATGGGTCCTGGAAGTTATGGAGTTGCTTTTCATGATTTTCCAACTTCAGAAGGTCCAGTTTACAATCAATTCAAAAATATTATCGAACAAATTAAAGAGCAACCCCAGTTAAGAACTCATTTTATTACTCCTTGGATTCCTCAATATACGATCAGAGGTAAGGGTAAGCAACAAAAAGTTGTAGTTTGTCCTTGCCATGGGTGGATTCACATCAGGATTATTGATAATAAATTAACTCTTCATATGTTTCAAAGAAGTAGTGATACCCCAATTGGCTTACCGGCAAACTTAGCTCAATATGCAGCTTTAACCATGATGATTGCTCATGTTACCGGCTATGAAGCATACGAATATATTCATAGTTTTTCTGATGCACATATGTTTGTTGATCAAATTAAGCATGTTAAAACGATGCTTGAGCGTGAAGATAAAACTTTGCCCACAATGAAACTTAATGTTGGTTCAGGAAAAGCTAAGAAAGACTTATTCGATTTTAGAGTTGATGATTTCGAGTTAACTGATTACGATCCGCATCCAGGAATATGGGATATTCCTGTGGCAATTTAATTATTTAAGCTATCAAGGTTTACTTTTATGAAAAAGCAATTTGTTGATTTAGATAATGCTAGGGAAGATGAACAAAAGCAGGTTATGGAGGAGATTATCAAGGCTGGTCACTGTCCTTTTTGTCAGGAGAACTTCAAGTTATATAATTCCCAGACATCTTTAAGAGATGGAAAGTATTGGTTTATGATTAAAAATAGATGGCCATACAAAAATACCAAGGTACATTTAATCGCAATTTATAAACAACATGCAACTAATTTGGATGACATTGATTCGGAATCAGGAAAAGAACTACTTGATTTTTTGAAGTGGGCTGAAAAAGAATATGATGTTCCTGGGGGAGGGTGGTCAATGAGATTTGGTGATACTGATTATTCGGCAGGAACTGTCAATCATATTCATGTTCAATTTATTCAACCTGATATAAATGCGCCAGAATATAAGCCTGTGAAAATCAAAATTGGGAAAAGATTCAAGTAAGTTTATTTAATCAATTATTTAATTATTCGAATTACTTCAACCCCGAATTTTTTCAAAATTTTGTCACCATCAAGCATAGCGTATCCATCAGTAAAGTAGAGCTTTGATATTCCGCTACAAGCAACTAATTTGGCGCAAGCCGGGCATGGAAAAGTTGTTACATATATTTCGGTATCTAGAAGTGAAACTCCATCCTTAGCAGCCTTTGAAATTAGGGCAGCCTCAGCGTGAATGGCAGTTGAAAGATCAATATTTTCACTCTTGTGAAAGCTATTTCTTGGATCGCTATCAATATATGGTGAATATGGAGTTGGCAGTTGTGTGTTGTGAGCAATCGCAATAATTTTTTCATCTCTGAGTGTTTTCTCAATTGTTTCTTTTGACGAACTTCCAGAATTACCTTTAATGACTACTGCACCAACTTGACGCCACCAGTCAGAACTAAGTTTCTTTTGATTGTTTGCCACATCCATCATTTTTTTGGAAAATTCGTCTTCTGAAATTTCGACCGACGATTCAATTTGTTTTTTTTGTGTACTGTTATTTCTATTCCATCTTAAAAAAGTTGGTTCAAATTCCACAAACTTATGTGTAAGATATTTTTTTTGGAGCCAGACAAAAATATCTTCATTTGGGAGGATATATTTTGGTTTTTCTTGAATTTGCTGAGAGCTAATTTCTAAAAATTTTTCAACAGACAAGAGACTGATTTTTCTTTCAGGGAAAAGTGCTTTTAGAGCAAGTTTTGCTTGGTTCGGGGATAGCGAACGAATCTCTTTTCTTAAGTAGTCAAATTCCTCATCTATCAAGGAGATTAATGACTCGTCTAAAATAAAAATTTCAGATTCGGGATATTTTTCCAATAATTTTACATATCCAGAGTGAATTACTGGTAGATAGAGAAGCAATTTTGAATTAGTGGTATTTTGTTCTTGGTGCGATTTTTGATTTTGGTTTTGATTCATTCCGTTTACCCTCTTAATCTTTTAATTCCTCAAGCATTTGTTCCATTGTGGAAATTAAGCGATTTGAAATTGTTTTAGTTATTTTTTTTTCAGCACCAATCTGAACTAATCTTATTTTTGCACTAGTTGATGTTGTAGCACGTCTACCTAGAATTTTGATTTCTCCGCAAAGTTTTTCAAGTTGCTTAAGACTTTCCTTAGAGTACGTTTCATCAATTGCAACTAAAACATCTGGTTTTATTAATTTTATCAGCTCCCATTTTGGTTGATCAAGATTTTTTAAAACAACGTGATCAACATCCTTAATATATGTGAGCATTTCTATTCGTTCTTCTTCTGGGACAACTGGACGATCAGGACCTTTGCGAGTCCTTATTTTTTTATCACTATCAACACCTACAACAAGAACATCACCAAATTTTCTGGCATCACACAGGTAGCGGCAATGTCCGATGTGCAACATATCAAAAGAACCAGAGGTAAGAACAATTTTTTTACCTTCTTTTCGGTATTTGCTAATTAAAGGTGTGACTTTTTTATAATCAGTAATTATTTTGTGACTATTTTTCATAACTTACTAGCATCCTACTATATGTTTATCTGTTGTGCTACCATATGTGAAAGATATGAAAGTTTCAATAATAGTTTCAATTACTGCAGATGGATTTATTGCTCAAAGTGTAGGGCAATCGTCATTAAAATGGACAAGCAAGGAAGACACAAAGTTTTTTGTGGAATATACAAAAAAAGTTGGTGTGCTTATCATGGGCTCAGCAACTTTTGAGACAATAAATAGACCTCTTCCAGATAGAAAAATAATCGTATTAACTCGATCTAAAAAATATGATCAATTCGATTCAGATCAGGTTGTTGCAGAGGGTAGGGAGATTAAAGAAGTTTTGCAAGAGCTGGAAGCCTCAGGTCAAAAAGAAGTTGCTATTACTGGTGGTACAAGTGTTTATACTCAATTTATGAAAGAGAAGCTTGTTGACGAACTGTATTTAACAATTGAACCAATCGTATTTGGTTCGGGTCTCAAACTCTTTAATGAGTCTTTATATCAGAAATTAGAACTAGTAGAAATAATTGATTTATCAGAACAAACAAAAGTATTGCACTATAAAATTATTCAATAATGATTTTAGGAACCCCCCAAACTTATTATTGGAGAGACCCATAAAAATGACGAACGACAAAGGTGAATCTACTAAAAAAATAACTCTACGTATGAAGTTATTTGACAAAAAATTGCCCATTCCAGAATATAAATCTGAGGGGGCTGCCGCTGTTGATTTGTATGCCAGGGTTGAAACAAAGATACCAGCCAAGGGAATTGGCTATATCCCGCTCAATATTGCTTTGCAACTTCCGGAAAACCACTGGGCTCTCATCTCTGCCAGAAGCTCGCTCCACAAGCGTGGTTTGATGATCGCTAATGGTATTGGTGTAGGAGATTACGATTATAGAGGTCCAAATGATGAATATTTAGTTGCAGTTTATAATTTTACAGATACAGAGGTTGTCATTGAGAAAGCTGAACGAGTTGCACAACTAATTGTGATGTCTCGCGAACCAGTTGAGATAGTATTAGCAGATGATTTTGATGCTCCTAATCGCGGTGGTTTTGGTAGTACTGGAAAAATTTAATTAATTAAATTTGTTGATTTAATTTCTAAAAATTTATTTTTGGCTTATGTGTAGCCAGCGAAAGAAAAAGCTGGCCTTCCCAGTCCTGATACTTTGTGAGCTAGTTTTTTCTTAAAATCAGTTTTTTAGCAAAGTTACTCAAAAATTTAAAATTTAATTAATATGTCGGTCACAAATACATCATATGGTTTTTTACCTATTGCATACACACAATATATTGTGGTTTAGTTGCTGGTATTGAAATAATTAAAACTTTTAAAAGTATTCGTAGTTAAGGGTAAAAATGTTTGAGACTGCTCCAGTTGGCATTGATAGTTTTATAGAAATAGCTGAGCGCGAAGCTGAGCTAAAGTTTTCAAAAGAAGATTTAACTTTTTGGAACAATAATCCACCCGAACAGGTTGTTTTTGCTACTGGCAGTATTAGAAAAGCAATAATGCTCATTTCTGAGATTGATAATTTTTCATTCAAGGTTATAGAAGACGGAAAACTAAAGCAAATATCTGATCCGCTAGATCTATTGAAATATTTTAATGAAAATGTTTACAACGGCAATGGATCGGTCAAAGTAAAAACATTTTTAGGTTATTTATTTGGAGTAGAACTTTATATTCATCCTGGAGAAGGAGAATCGAGTTCAAACGAATTTCCTTTGGAGGAGGCAAAAAATAAAGCCTCATATTTATATGAAGAAGAAGCAAATGGATATAAAGGAAGAGATATTTTAATTTTTAGTTCTGACACCGTTGATAAGCCAGATGCAGCAAAATTACCACTTGGAAAACCTGAAAATGAAAATGAAGAAAGTGGTTTTCCTTTCCCACAAAAAGTAGATTATGTTGGTGATGACGCAGGCTTTGAGGCAGCGAAAGTAGAATATCTCATAGCCTGGAAAGAAAGATTTTATGTTGCTAGTAAAGAGATTATACATACAAATGCAATTGCGGTTTTAGATGCACTTACTGGTGAATTTATAGAGTTAGGAGATCTGGCCACTTTGGAGCTAAATGTTCCAATAGATCATGACAGACTAAGAGAAGCTATAGTTTACCATGATATGGCCGGTGGCGGCATATTACAACAATTAATAGAATGGGGAAACATTGACGCGATACTGAATTATTTTGATGAAATTTCTTTGCGATTAATTAAAGAACAGTCAGAAGAAATTATAAAAATGGCTCTAATGTGTCAAATAATGGGATCACCGCATGCTATTATTGAATTGGTTAGAATGGCAAATGAAAAAAGGGGAAATTTATATGGCAATTAAAAAAGGTTTCTTAATTACACTTGAAGGTGGAGAGGGCGGAGGAAAAACCACTCAAGCAGTAAGTTTATATAAGAGATTAAAAAAGGCAGGCAAGGACGTAGTTATTTTCAGAGAGCCCGGTTGCACAGTAATTAGCGAACAAATTCGCGAAGTAGTTTTGTCTGCGAAAAATAAAAACATTGCATTCACGACAGAAGTTTTGCTTTTTCAAGCTGCTAGAGCTCAAATTTATGAAGAGTTGGTTTTACCTTCGATGCGGGCTGGCAAAGTTATTGTGATGGATAGATCCAGAGACAGTTCTGTTGTTTATCAAGGAATGGTTCGTGGGTTTGGCAAAAAAATGATTGAGCAACTTAACAATATTTCTACAAGTCGCACATTGCCAGACTTGACTTTGCTTTTAGATGTTCCTGTAAATAAAGGGCTTAAGAGAAGAGAGAATTCTGGAACTATAAATAGACTTGATATGGAAGCCAAAAACTTTCATAACAAGGTCAGAAAAGCCTATTTAGAGCTTGCGGAAGAAGATAAATCAGGGAGATGGCGCGTTATTAATGCTGCTAAATCAATTGAGAATGTTGAAGAACAAATGTGGGAAGCTATTTCTGATAAACTTGGTTTATAAATTAACAAAAATAACTTTGAAGATTAAGAAATTTATGAAATTACCAAGAGCAGTACAAAATTTGATCGAAAAATTCGAAAAACTTCCAGGGGTTGGGCCAAAATCTGCTCAGCGCTTAGTTTTTTATTTACTTCACAATCCAGATCATGAGATTGAAGATTTTTCGAAAAAACTGCTTGAATTAAAGAAAAACACCGTACTTTGTGAAATTTGCCACAATGTGAGTGAATCAAACCCTTGTGAAGTTTGCGGTGATGAAACAAGAGAAAACAATGTTCTTTGTATAGTTGAGCATCCATTAGACGTTTTAGCGCTTGAGCGTTCAAATTCATTTAAAGGTAGATACCATGTTTTACACGGAAGCATTGCTCCGCTTAATAACATTGGTCCTGACCAGCTATTTTTGCATGATGTAGCTAAACGGCTAGATAAAATTGATGAGTTAATTATTGCCACAAACCCTACGATGGAAGGTGAGGCCACTGCTTTATATATTACTGAGTATCTTAATCAAAATTCACAGGTTGATTCAGAAAAGATGATAATCACTAGGATTGGCCATGGTTTACCAATTGGTGCTGATATTGAATATGCAGATGGAGTCACCTTAGCAAAGGCTCTTGAGGGCAGAAGAAAAATTTAATTAATTTATAGACTTTTTTCTGTTTAATTAAATTCAATAATGATGTTAATATTTATTTAGATGGTTAAATTAAATAATGAAACTAGACCACTCAAATTCTTAAAGTAAGAATAGAGTGGTTTTTTTGTAAATAAAAAAAGGGAGGGGGGGGGCAAAAAATCAGCAAAATCTCAGGAAAAATTGAGAACATTGAGTCGTACAAATATTTTAAAGTATAAATAGAAGCCTTATCAGGCAGAAGGATTTATATGACAGTAATAGTTGAGTCAAAGAAAATGAAAGTAACGAACGCAATTAGACAGTTTGCTGAAAAACAAGCACTTAAAATTAGCAAATTAGGTAAGAGTGTTTTAGATATTAAGATCCATTTAGAGAAAATTCGTAAAAAAAAGATGGATGAAAACTCAAATATTGTCACATATTTTGTATCTACTCCTGGAAAAAATATTGTTGTGAAAAGTAAATCAGCTGATATGTACAAAGCAATTTTTGAAGCTACTTCTAGTGCAGTGAGGAAACTTAGAAAAATGAGTGAAAAGAGAAAAACAATCAAAAGATCAACAAAAAAACTTTCGTTAGTAAGTTGAATAGATAATTAAAATACTAATTTAAAAAGAATTACTGCCAAATTCACCCTTGATTAAGGTGCATACTATCTTGTATCGTGTAAATAGACTTCTTGCGAAATAGATGTCAAAATTGCTACAAAGCTTATTTCGCAAAAAGTCTAATGTGTATCTTACAATGGAGTTTATATGGCAGATGATAATAAAAATCCCCTAGACGTTTTAGAAGAATTGTTAAAACAGTCCGGTGGTGGCGCAGGAACTGGTGGCGCAGGAGTAGGTGCTGTGGCGGCAGGAAAAGCTTCACTATCTGCTGATGAAGTTGCGAAGATCAAAGAAGAAGCTGAAAAAAAACTTGCTGAAGAGCTCGAAGTTAAGCGTCTAGAACTTGAACAGCACCAAGTTGAGCAAAGTGTTGTAGATGAAGTGAAAATGGCAGAACAGAGAGAAGAAATTGTAAAGATTAAAGATTCTGATGAATATAAGGCAAGAATACAGCAAGACTCAGATAAAAAAGCTAGTGATGACAATAAGATTATTGCAGGCGATGGCTTTGAAATTGATCAATTAGATCACAAAAAGGTTTAATAATGCTAAGTTCAGCATCAAATCATGGTTCAAGTATGGGTTCAGGTGGTATGGGTGGTTTTGGAGGTATGAGTGGTGGAGATAGTTTTGGCGAAGCAGCAGATGAGAGAAGTAAGATACAACAAGCCATGTCTAGTAATTCTAATAAAGGTTCTGGTGCAAGCTCTGCATCTGGTACTGGTGGTGCTGGAAGCACTCCACAAAATCAACCAATGGCTCAGTCACCAGCTGAACCAAGGGAAGTTGCTGAAATACCAGAGGAAGCAAAACGAGGGGTGGAGGATGTTTGGCTTGAAGTGAAGAAATTCTTTTCATTAAATGCATGGTTGGGAATTGATCCAGAAAACATGAACCCTGAGGAGCAAGCCCAAGCAAAGCAATTTCATGCAAAATACCAACAGTTAGATCAGGAACAACAAGCTGTTGCAAAACAAATGTACCAAGAAAAACTTCAAAAGAAAAAAATGTTAGAAGAAGAAGAGAGGCGTAAAAAAGAACAAGAAGCTCAGGAAAAAGAACAGTCAATCGTGATACCGTCTGGTCCTCAAAAAGGTGCTGGTCAAGAAGGAAAAACCAAAAAACAACAAGTGCTAAGCAAAATTAAGCAGGACAGAACTACACTTTCAACAAGTCAGGGAGAGTAGTATATGAAACTTTATAATACACCTACCAAAAAAATTGAAGAATTTATTCCAATAGATGATGGAAAAGTCGGTTTATATGCTTGCGGATTCACAGTTTACGATTTTACACATTTGGGTCATTTGAGAAAATACACGATGGATGATGTTTTGATTAGAACTCTCAAACACGAGGGTTATGACGTAAATTTCATTCAAAATATTACTGATGTTGGTCACTTAGCTTCAGATGAAGATACTGGCGAAGATAAGCTGGAAAAAGGTGCTAAAAAATATGGCAAATCTGTTTGGGATGTAGCAAAAGAATTTGAAGATTATTTTTTTAGAAGTATGGATTTAATGGGAAACTTGCGACCTGATAAAAGTACTAGAGCAACAGAGCATATCGAAGAGCAGTTAAATTTGGTTAAAACACTTAAGGAAAAAGGTTATACATATGTGATAGATGGAGACGGAGTTTATTTTGATACCAGTAAATTTCCTGAATATGGAAAAATGGCTGGACTTGATTTGAAACGGCAGCAAGAAGGTGCGCGTGTTGAGAAAGTAGTTGGCAAAAGAAACTCTTCAGATTTCGCTTTATGGAAGTTTGAACGTGAAGGTGAAAATAGGGCCATGATTTGGGAAAGCCCTTGGAGCAAACGAAGCTTTCCAGGATGGCATGTTGAATGTAGTGCAATGTCCATGAAGTATTTGGGTGAACAATTTGACATCCACACTGGTGGCATTGATCATATTCCTGTTCATCACACAAATGAAATAGCTCAGTCCGAAGCAGCTACGGGAAAATCGCCATTTGTTAAGTATTGGGTGCACCACAACTTTCTGAAGGTCGATGGCACCAAAATGAGTAAGTCATTGGGTAATTTTTATACTATTGATGATGTGATGGAGCGTGGATTTAGTCCACGAGCGTTAAGGCTCCTATTCATGACGGCTCATTATCAATCTGAGATGAACTTTACTTGGGAAAATTTGGTTGGTATGCAGAAAAGTTACGAAAGGCTGTTGAAAATTGTTGTTGATTTGAAAAAAAATGTTTTAGAATCAGAAAAAACTGACGAAAAACTTGTTGCTGATTTTGATGGCAATTTGGCAACAAAATTTAAAGACAAATTCTTTACAGCCCTGTCAGAAAATCTTAATACAGCTCAAGCTTTAGCTGTTCTTTGGGAAGTGATGAAGTCTGATGAATTAAGTAACTCTGAAAAATTATCATTGTTGTTGGCATTTGATGAAGTTTTTCAGTTAGATTTAAAACAGGCAGAACAAGTTTTGGAAAAAATTAAATTTAACAAATTGGGCGACACAACAGGCAATTTTTCTGGAGAAATGAATGATTTACCTGAGGAAATTCAGCAAATATTATTAGATAGAGAAACTGCTAGAAAGAATAATGATTGGGGTCAGTCAGACGCACTTAGAGACCTACTTCTAAAAAAAGGTTATAAAGTTTTGGATTCTTCTGAGGGGCAAAAATTGGAGAAGCTTCATTTCTAATTAATCAATATCATGCAAAACATAAAACTCGGAACATATTAATATTGCAAAGGTACAAACTATGAATATTTGTATATTTGGCGATAGTATTGCTTGGGGAGCATGGTTGCCATTTAGAGTTAGTTGGGCTAATCTTCTCAGAAACTATCTTGAAAAAAACTTCGGCAGTACATTTTCTGTTTATGACTTAGGTATTGATGGTGATACTACAAATGATTTAATTATGAGATTTGATGCGGAAGCAAAAGCTCGTTCTCCAAAATTAATAATTTTTGCAATAGGAACGAATGATTCTTCTTTCAGGAAAACAAGGAATAACCCAATAGTTGACATAAATACTTTCAAAAGAAATGTAAAAATTTTAATAGATAAAGCTAAAATTTACACTCAGAAAATTATATTTCTTGGTTTGGTTAAGGGTAATGACCAAGAAACAATGCCACTACCTAGCAGTAGTACTGGAAAGTGTTACGACAAAGAAAATGTAGTTTTATATGATGAAGCCATGAAGCATATTTGCTTAGAAGAAAATGTTAACTTTATAGACTTGTATTCATTATTAACAGATCAAGATTTTATTGATGGTCTTCACCCCAATCCAGCTGGTCACATAAAGATTTTTGAGATTATTCGTGAAATGTTTGATAGTGAGTAATTGAGTAAATAGGTTTTTCTATAATTAATGCAAATTGACAAAAGTAATGCAAAATGATATTATTAATGCATATGTCACAAATTGTATCTATAACATCACAAGGTCAAATTAGTATTCCAGCACAAATGAGGAGGTTTTTAGGTTTAGATTTAGCTAAAAAAGCTTATGTTACTCAAGAAAATGGAAAGATTATTATTGAACCTGTTCCAGATCTTCTAACTTTGGCAGGATCTTTAAATTCTGTTGCAATTAAAAATAAATCTAGTGAAGAAATTCAATCAATAGAACAAAAAGCTGTTGAGCAAGTTCGAATAAATAAATATCTAAGCAAGAAAAAATAGGTTAAATATCTTAGAAATAATAGATTCCATTTATGAAAAAACTATATGTAGATACAAATGTTTTTTTAAGATTTCTTCTACAAGATAATATCAAGCAAGCTAAAGTCGCTGAAAAAAATTTTATTTTGGCAAAAGACGAAAAAGTTAAAATAGTAATTGTTTCAGAAGTTATTCCAGAATTAGTTTATGTTTTGTCTGGTGTATATAAATTATCAAGAGTAAATATTGCAAAATATATTGAGAATATTGTTAAAACTATATATTTAAATGTCGAGCAGAGGGATGTTTGGATTAAGGTTATGAGTATTTATCCTCAGGTTAATTTTGATGTTGTAGATATATTTTTAGCTGTAAAAGCAAAAGAGGAAAATGGAGAAGTTTTGTCTTTTGACAAAGATTTTGAAAAACTAGAGAAACATCTATCGATTTAAACTAAACCTGATAAAATACAGCCTATATGTCTTTATCAGTAGGAATAGTTGGTTTACCAAATGTAGGAAAGTCTACATTGTTTAATGCACTTCTAAAGCGCCAAGCTGCTTTGGCCGCCAATTATCCTTTTGCAACCATTGATCCCAATATCGGAATTGTTCCTGTACCAGATGCACGCTTGGAAGTTTTGGCAAAAATGGTTTCTGCCAAAGCAATTAAGCCTGCGGTTGTTGAATTTGTTGATATCGCTGGCTTGGTTTCTGGAGCAAGCAAGGGCGAAGGCTTAGGTAACAAATTTTTAGCAAATATACGCGAAACCGATCTGATTTGTCATGTCGTGCGAGGTTTTAGTGATGATTTAATTTTGCGTGAAGGCAGTACAGATCCAAAATCTGATCGAGAAGTAATTGAGATGGAGCTTTTATTAGCCGACATCACAACTTTGGAGAAGCAACGTCAGCCAAAAGCAACCAAAGACAAAGATTTATTGTTCAAGTGGGAAGTTGTTCAGAAAATGTTAAAAGTGGCTATTGATGGTCAAATGATTTCTTCTGCGCTTGCTTCTGATGAAGAAAAAAAAGTGGGCCGAGAAATGGGATTGCTTACAGCTAAAGAAATTATTTATATCATTAATGTCGACGAGAATGTGATTAGCGAGCAGGATTCTCAAATAAAAAATTATGCAGATCTTTTAAGCGTTTCTGAAGACAAAATCGTGATTATTAGTGCCAAAATTGAAAGTGAAATTGCAGCTTTGGCTGACGAAGATTCAGCCTTATTTTTGGAGGAATTGGGACTAAAAAAAAGTGGTTTAGAAAGACTAATTCAAACTGCTTATGATCGATTAGGTTTGCAAACATATCTTACTGCTGGAGAAATGGAAGTTAAAGCATGGACTATCAAAAAAGGTACCCTAGCACCTCAGGCTGCTGGCGTAATTCACACTGATTTTGAAAAGAAATTTATTAAAGCCAAAGTAGTTTCTTATCAAGATTTCTTAGATTTTGATGGTTGGAAGGGGACTAAAGAAAAAGGTAAACAGAGAATTGAAGGTAAGGATTATGAGATGCGAGCTGATGATGTTGTTGAATTTATGATCGGAACTTGATCCAAGAGAAAACTTTTTGATTTTACATATAATCTTGTGATATATATACTTATCTAGTCTAGGTATATTACATAAATAAATGATGAATCAAGAAATTTCAGCTAATAATTCTGGTCCAGAAAAAAATCACCAAGTGAGCAGAAGAGATTTTTTGAAATTGATGAATCGTGCCCTTTTGGGTTTAGGAGTCGCGGTTGTTACACCACCATTGAGACGTTATGAGAAACTTATGAATGGTCTTTTGAGTTCAACAGATTTAGAAAGTGGGAATGCTTCTGAAACTGCAGCAGAAGCATTCCTTCTTATAACCGAAACGTATGGACTTGAAATCTATAATGGCGAGAACAAAATTACAAATATTTTAAGTTTAGGTAACGTAAGTGGTGAAGAATTGAGCCGTGAAGAATTGGAGGGCGCTTTACAGCTAGTAGCACAGGAAATTTTAAAATATCCACCAAATTTTTTTAAAAAAAATAATGTCAATAGTGTTCGTTTTATGAATAATATAACGTATTTTAGTGATAGGGCTGCTGGATTAACTTTAAGCTTTGGTGATTTTAGTATGGAATACGATGATTTGAATAAAGAATATAGAAGGGCAACTTTTCACCATGAAATTTTCCATTGTCTGACTTTACGTTTAAAATCAATTGGAAACTTTTTTGCTTACAAGAAAAATTATATTGATGGAGCTAATGCTAATATAAATAGACACGATGGAGCACTTGAGGATATTGCAGAATTAGCAGAGCAAATAATGCTTGCTGATGGACATGCAAAATTTATTGATCGAATTAATTATGAACCATATCAGAAACTAAAAAAAGCACTTCAGGTTAAATATTCTTTGATTAAACAAATATACTTTGATTTGAGTGACGGAGCTATGGATGAAGAATATTGGAGGAATTTAATACGTAATAAAATAGATCGAGATTACTTTAACTGACGCTTTTTTTCATTTGAATATGTCTTACGTGAATTACTTGCATAGTATCATAGCCACCCACTTCTTCTGCGACTCTTTTTATTTGTTTGCTAATTGAGGTTTCTTCTTTCATTTTGTCGAAAACAGAAATTTCAGTTCCAAGTAGATCTTGAAGCATTTCTGCAGCTTTAATTCGCATTTCTTTCTTTTTTTTGCCAGCTTCATTTCCATCTAATATTTCTGATTGTGACAGCAAAAATCCTTCTACAGCTCCTACGACAAATCCTTCTAATTTTTGACGAAGTTTTACATCATCAGGGAATTGATCAATTATTATTCTTGCAACTTTTGCCAAAAGAAGAATTGATCCTTCTGCGTTTGTAGTTAGGCTAAGATCTACAAATTTAAATAACTCAATTTTGCCAATTTTGTCTTTAATATCATCAGGAAGTAAATTAGTAAATTTTTCCATAAGAGGTGCATTTACCCAATCAGTTCTGAGTAAAAATTTCTGAGTTTGATTTAATAATTTTTTACGATGATCCAAAGAATTTTGATGAAAGTCGAATCCTTCTAATTGGTGGTTCCAAAGAGAGAGTTCTTCTTTTTCTGTATCATTCATCTGATCTTCGGTAATTTCGTTAATTCTAGAAATTAATAATTTCAGTATTTTTCTAGCTTCAGGATTATTTATGGATAGAGGACCATGAGCATCTGTTTCCTTAGAAAACTCTCCAAGTATTTTTCTAGCAAGTGCTGGTAAGATTTTTGGAAATGCCTCAAGTACATCATTTGCCATTTCCCAACTTCTACTGTTGCCTATGTTTTTTTCTACAAATGTGATTGCAATTGCAACAGTTTCTGGATCTTCACTTTTTGTTTCGGCAGCTGCGACGAGATCCTCTTTGAGTTTTTGTAATTTAATTAGTTTTTTTTCTTTTTGCGTGCCTTCTTTTGGATCAGTATAATAAGAATCAGCTGTTTTGCTTGCCCCATCTCTTGCTTTGACAATTTTTTTCCCTAATTTAGCTTCTGGTGATGGCGTTGGTTTTTGTTCAGTTTCACCACCAATTTTCCAGAGAGTTTCTGCCGCATCGTGTTGTTGAAAGGCGGAGTCCGCTGCTACTGTCTTATGCAAAGTTTCATCACCTTCTGGAGCTACATCTGTTTCTATTACTTTTTTTATATTTTCATTTTCATTTATCATAGTTCATTCATTGTATAAGAACATTAATGATTAGGTCACGATACATTTGGCACAAACGGCCGTTAGGCCGTTATGAGAATCAGACATAATTTTCCAATAATAAAAACAGAGCAGTATGATTGTTTTATGACAACTATCAACACTGCTCTTGGCTTTGATTCTAACGACAAAGCTAAATTTAAACTACGGGTAATTGAATTATTTGAAACTTCTGGTTTAAAAGTAACACAACTAGCATTTCCAGGAATCAGTAAGAGAACAATATATCGGTGGAGAAAAAGATTTATTGAGTCTGGCAAAAAGTTGCGAAGCCTCTTGCCTTTATCAACCAAACCCAAGAAGGTAAGAGAAATGGTAGTACCATATCAAATACTTGGCTTTATCAAAGAAATTAGAAAAAAATATCCTCGGCTCTCAAAATATAAAATTAGAGTGTTTTTAGATTCATATTGTGAAGAAAATCATTTGAGAAAATATTCATCTTCTTGGATTGGAAAAGTAATTAATAGATACAAGTTTTTCTTTAATATTAGAAAGGAAGTGAGAAGAAAAAGAAGGAGTACGGAACAAGTAACTCGGGTTAAACATTGTCCCAAACAAAAAGATATTGAATTAGGATACTTACAACTTGATGGAATTAAAGTATATTTTGAAGGCAAGAACTACTATTTTCTTTCTTGTATTGAACTTAAATCCAGACAATCTTGGGCTAAAAGAGTTGGGTCAATTTCAAGCCTTAATGCAAAACTATTTCTTGAAGAAATACTTTCATCAGTTAATTATCCAATTCATACAATCCAAACAGATAATGGATCTGAGTTTAAAGGATATTTTGACAAGGCAATTGAAGAGCTAAAAAATACACAACATGTTTGGAGCTATCCAAAGTCTCCTAAAACAAATGGCTATGTTGAGAGATTCAACTGGACTATTCAAGATGAGTTTATTAACTATGAGATTGATACAGCAACTTATGACCTAAAAGAATTTGACGAAAGACTAGATGATTGGCTAATTTATTACAATACAATCAGACCACATCAATCACTTAACTATATGACACCAAACAATTATTTAGTACAATTACAGAAAGGATGAGCACGTTTGTGCCAAATGTACGTGACCAGGACAATTAATTTTTATCAAGATTACTTTGTGTTATAATACCCTCAATAATAATTAAGTTTTGTCCATTTGCTAAAGAGTAGCTTTTTAAAAGTCTTAAAAGACTCCAGAAAAACCACTTTTGCAAATACCAAGAGCACCTTTAGGACAAAGCAGAAAGGAGCGAAACATGATGGAAATTTTGGCATCTGTTAGAGTTCGTCAATACGAATTGACTTATCTACTGCCTGGTTCACTTTCATCTAGTGAAGTCTCAACAATAAACGAAAGCATTGCAAAGCTTCTAAAAAAACAAAGTATTAAAATTCTTTCCCAAGAAGATTGGGGTAAAAAAGAGTTAGCATATCCAATTAAGTTCAAAAGCAAAAAGAACTATGAGGCTTTTTATACTCATATGGTTCTTGAAACTGACGCAGCTAAAATTGGTAAGTTTGAAAAGGGTTTAAGCCTGATTCAAGAAGTAATTAGATACTTAATTGTGTTGGCAGAAAAAGAATCTTCAAGTGTCGAAGATTTGAGAGTTGAGTAGTAATTGCGTAATTTACAGTTTATGCAAGAATTGTAAATATAATATATGTTTAATATCAGTCCCAACAGTTTTGGATGGGAGAAAGAAAGGAAAGTATGTCGGTAAGATCATTAAATAAGGTTATGTTAATAGGTAACTTAACTAGAGATCCTAATTTACGTTATACACCAAGTAACACAGCAGTTTGTTCTTTTGGAATTGCCACTAACAGATCTTGGTCACCAAGTGATGGTGGTGATAAGCAAGAGAGAGTTGAATTTCACAACATAGTTGCATGGTCAAAACTTGCAGATATTTGTGGTCAGCTACTCCATAAAGGAGATAAAATCTATGTTGAAGGTAGATTACAAACAAGAGACTGGAAGGGTGAAGACGGAACCGAGAGAAAGACTACCGAAATAGTAATAGATAACATGATTCTTTTACGTTCAGCATCTGGAGCAACAGGCTCTTATTCAGGAAATGATTCTGAATCTGAAGGAGAAAGTGCTCCTAAGGCAAGTAAGGCAAAAAAATCAACCAGCAAGAAACTTTCACAAGATGAAAATAATGATGCTGGCGAAGATCAAGACATGCCAAGTGCTGAAGATGTATCAGATGATGTTCCATTTTAGTTTTAACTAAGGGAGAAAAATAATTATGATGAAAAGAAAAAAAATTAGACGCTTTAAGCGTGCAATGAAAGTTGCTGAGAATGTAACATTCTCATACAAAAAAGTAGATGTGCTATCTAAGTTCGTTAATGAACAAGGATCGATAATGTCTAGAGAAGAGAGTGGTTTGACTCAAAAACAACAGAGAAGATTAGCTCAATCTGTTAAGAGAGCAAGACATTTGGCCATGTTACCATTTACTCAAGTTCTCTAAAATTTTGTAATTGGATTGAAAAAGGCAACGATCGATCGTTGCCTTTTTTATGGTTTGTGTTTAAATTAGCATAAGAACTTGTATCATTTGCTGGTAATTTAAATTTACTGGTGGTTTAAATATTCGGCAAGAGTTAGTAGAATGATTCCCTATGATTAAAAAATTACAAGGTGAATTGCAAAGCAAGAGAAGGTACCCTGGGGTAAAGATTAGCTATATAAGTAATATATTTTTAGCTTTGATAGTTATATTTTTAGGTGCTTTTGTAGAATATAAATTCCAGTATTTGAGTAAATATGCGCGGATTAACGAAGCCGCAGTAGATGGATCTAAAGAAAGTACTCAATTAGCGAAAATTATGGCGGCCACTGTTCCGGTTGGAAAAGAAAACGTAAATTTTGATACTTTTTGGGAAGTATGGTCAATTCTTGAAAAAAATTATATTGATCAAGAGAAATTAGATGCTAACAAGATGGTAGATGGTGCAATTGGTGGAATGGTATCTTCACTAGAAGATCCTTACACAATGTATTTATCTCCAAAAGACAATGAACGAAGTGGCCAAGACTTAGCAGGATCATTTTATGGCGTTGGAATTGAACTAGGCTATATTGATGGATTTTTAGCAGCTGTTGCTCCGTTAAATGGCAGTCCTGCAGCTCTTGCTGGTGTGGAGGCTGGTGATTACATTATTAAAGTAAAAGATACGGCAAAAAATGTTGATGAGGACAGTAGTAAATGGTCTTTGACCAAGGCAGTTGACACCATAAGAGGTCCAAAAGATTCTCCAGTTACATTGACGCTGGTTAGAGAAGGTGTTGATCAACCATTTGAAATCACAATTAATAGAGGTGAAATTGTAGTTGAGTCAGTAACTTTGGAATTTGTTAAGCATGCTGGCAAAAGAGTTGCTCACATCACGCTTTCAAGATTCGGTGAGCGAACAAGTGCTGAATGGGATGCAATTGTGACAGAAATATTAGCTCAAAAAGATTCTTTAGATGGAGTGGTACTGGATATGAGAAACAACCCCGGTGGTTTCTTTGACGTGTCTATAGATATTGCAAGTGAGTTTATAGAAGAAGGAACAGTTGTTAGTCAAAAAGATAGACTTATTGAGCAGAATTATTCTGCGCGAGGACAAGCCAGATTGAATGATATGCAACTAGAGGTTTTGATTAATAGAGGCAGCGCATCGGCTTCAGAGATAGTTGCAGGAGCTGTAAGGGACAGATTTGGAGCAAAATTAATAGGAGAGAATAGCTTTGGAAAAGGTACAGTACAAGACCGCATAATCTTATCAAATGGGGGTGGTTTGCATGTCACAGTTGCTAAGTGGTTGCTTCCAGGTGGTTCTTGGATTCATCATGAGGGAATTCCAGTTGATATTGAAGTCAAAGCAAATCCAGACACTCCAGAAGATGAACAGTTGTTGAGGGCGATTGAGGAAATCTAATTAATATTTTATTTGTTTTCTTCACTAATGGCATAAACCTTGTCCATTTCTGGATGTAGCTCCACCATCATCTTACCTAAGTCACCATCTAAAATTAATGGTAAATTGTACCAAGATTGTTTTGACCGATGATCTGTGATGCGATTTTGAGGATAGTTGTAGGTTCGAATTTTCTCAGCACGTTGAGCGCGACCAATTGCAGAACGGGCAACACCAATTTCTTTTTGTCTTCTTTCTTCTTCTATTTCCCAGAGTTGAGATCTTAATAATTCTAGTGCGATTTTACGATTTTGCTCTTGCTTTTTCTCTTGCTTGGAAACGATCATAATTTCAGATGGTTTATGAAATAATCGAGCCGCGCTACTTGTTTTATTAACACTTTGGCCACCAGCTCCGCTGGCTCTAATAAATTGCCATTCAATATCTTCGGTTCTAATTTCAATTTCTTTAGGATGAATTTCAGGAAGCACTGCTACAGAAGCAGTTGAGGTGTGAATTCTGCCTTGGGATTCAGTTGAAGGTACTCTTTGAACTCTATGAACACCAGATTCATATCTGAATAGTTCATAAGCAGTAATATAACCTTTTTGATTAGGATGAATCTCTTCAAATGATCTAGTTTTGCCGAAAATCTTAATTACTAAATCGTCAATGAATTCAATTTTTAGATTGATAATTTCGCAAAACCTAATATACATTCTTAGAATGTCGTTTGCCCAGATTTTTGCTTCATCACCACCGGCTCCGGGACGAATTTCAATTATACAATTTACTTTTTCTTCAGGAATTACGTCTGGAGCAACTTGTCCCTGTTCATATTGATCGGCGGCATCTTCTAGCTGCTTTTTTTGTAATTGAAGGTTCTCAATATCGATCAGAGCGAGGTTCTTCATCTCTGGGTCAGCCAGCATTTGAGTCGACTCCGCAATTTTTGCTTCGAGTTCTTCAATTTGAGATTGATATGGATTTGTCATATTGGTGTAAGCCTCATTATAACCGACAAATTATCGGTTGTCTCATTTTTGTCATATTCATTCTGTGAAAATTAATAAAATGAAACTTTTGTGAGCCTTTTAGGCGAACTGCCTATGCTCACAAAAGATTTGTTTTATTAATTTGTCACGGAAATTAGACGTAAAATGATAAGTTATGCTTTTGCTTGAGCTTTAGCAACTGGAGAATTTTGTGTTCTAGCTTTAGCAACTTGTTTTAAGACTGTTTGTTGCTGTCTCAAAACATCTTTGTATGTTTTTGATTCTTCATCAGAATTTTTTTCAGAGGATTTCTTTTTTGAAGCTTTAGATTTGATAGCTTCGGCTGCCTGAACTTTTTTCAGGAATTTATCAACACGACCTTGTCTGTCGACAAACTTCATTTCACCAGTAAAGAATGGATGACATTTGCTACAAATATCTACTTTTAGTGTATCTAGTGTTGATCCAATTGTGAACTTTGCACCACAACTACAAGTAACCTGTGCTTGATCTGTCCAGTTTGGATGTATGCCTTTTTTCATAAGAGAGTCATTGTATCATAAATATTTATCAAATACAGAGGAACCTAGGGGATTATTGTAAAGAATGTTTGCTTTTTGAGTCTTTTTATTTGTAACACAATGTGTTACATTAATTTTTAATGCGAGGGATTTTAGTTAAAAAGCTAGTTTGGGATGAATGGAATGTTAAACATATTAAGAATCATGACGTCAGTAGGAAAATCTGATAAAAGATTAATAACAACAGTATTACAACAACAAGAAATTCAAAACTTATATTATGTAGTTACAGCTAGAGACATGGCAAAGAAAGAACGAGTAATTTATAGAAAAGAAAAAGTTAGAAAGGAAAAAAATGACCAATAGTAAGATACCTAAAAACTTCAATAGCAAAAAAGATGAGGCAAAATTTTGGGACAGTCATGACATTGGTAATTTTATAGGAGAACTGAAAGTTGTAGAAGGAAGTTATCTTCCCATAGATGAAAATAAAACTACCATGACTATACGTTTAACTCCAAGTCTTAAAACTAAAGTAAAAAAAATAGCTTCTGGTTATGATATTTCCACAAGTTCTTTAGTTAGAATGTGGATGATTGATAGGTTAAAAACTTTTACAAAATAAGTTCTGACAAAAGGACTTCGTTAGAGGTTGTTGTGTCCATTAAATATTGGCGTGTTGTTGTTCATAGTGTAAGATATACTTAACTTATTAAAACCACAAGAAAGGGTTTTTATAATAAACCTGTTTGGAGCGTGTGGCCCTAATTTGTAAAACTTGTTTATTTGGTTTAGTGCGAGTTCATGATATTCGCAGAAAATAATTTTTCAAAAAGGGATACGAGGAAGGGGGATGCTTAGTTTACTTGTTTTTCAGAAGGATCTGGAAACATGAAAAAAACGAAAGCGATCGGACCGAGAATTGCAGAAACTTTCAATTAGCGACTATATTAGCGCAATTAGCGAAACAGCGCAAAACTTACGAATTATTAACGCAATCTCGAGTATCTACGGAGACCCTCTGGGCATTTGATAGTCCAATTAACATTATTTGTTAAACCAAGTGGATACACTTTGAATAAAGCAAATAATGAAATCATATTTTTTCAAATTATTATCTTTTTGATGTGCCATGTTTTTGGTGTATTAAAAAACAATTAAAGGACTTTTTATGTGTGGAATTTACGCTAGTTTTGGCTTGGAAGCTGAAAAAAAAGTATTTGACGGTTTAAAAAGGATTGAGTATAGAGGCTATGATTCTTGGGGAGTAGCAACATTAGTGAAAAATAGAGGTGATGGAGAAATGAAGTTTGTAGTTAAAAAAGAAGTGGGCAAGTTGAGCGACCAAAAAAATATTAAGTTTGTAGAATCAAAATTGTCTTTAGGACACACTCGTTGGGCCACTCACGGGGGAGTAACTAAAGTTAATGCTCATCCTCATTTAGCAAAAAATAAAAGTTTTGCATTAGTTCAAAATGGTGTGGTAGAAAATTATCAGGAGTACAAGAGTAAGTTGATGAACGATGGTTATAGCTTTATTTCTGAAACTGACACCGAAATTATAGTCGGCCTGCTTGAAAAAGAGATGGAAAATGAGCTAGATAATGATGCACGAAATAATCTTTCAGCCAGCTCATTTATAAAGGTTTTTAACAAATTAACTGGTCGAAATACAGTTGCTGTTCTTACTCGCGACGGTCGAATTATGGCTATTAGAGATGGATCACCATTGGTAGCAGGCAAAAATTCTAAAGGTGAATTCTATTTTTCTTCAGATGTGCTTTCTATGAGCCCAGACGCAGATGAATACATAGTGATTCAATCTGGACAAATGGCAACATTTAACTCTGTAGATTTGAGTTTTAATGTTGTAGATATTAAAATTGGAAAAACGATTAGCGCTAAGTTTATTCCCCTTGATCATAAACTTGATTTGGCCAACATCACTATGGATATTGGCAAAGATTGTTATGATAGTTATATGCTCAAGGAAATTCATGAGCAAGCTAGTATGTTGACGAATGTGATTCGAGATTCTAAACCAAAGTTTTTAATTGCCGCAGAAATGATAAAGAATGCTAAACAAGTTTTTACTTTGGGATGTGGATCTGCAAGTTATGCGACTGGAAACACTGCTTACTTATTGAGAAAAAGAGGTATTTTGACTTTGACTGTCGAAGCATATGAGGCTGATTCGTATCTAGAATTATTAAATAGTGATAGTTCAAATTCAGTTTGTATTGTTTTCAGTCAGAGTGGAGAAACTGCCGATACCAACGAAGTTGCTGAATTGATGAAAGCAAAAGGAGTCAAAATAATTAGTGTTGTTAATATGCCGGGAAGTACTTTAACGCAATTATCCGATCTTTCTTTTATGCTACAAGTTGGACCGGAGCTAGCAGTTGCAAGTACGAAAGCATTTTTGGGTCACGTGCTTTGGGGAATCACGATTGCTGATATTTTATCCGGATCAAAAATAAATGATCTAGAGATAAAAATCAATGAATTTGAGTATAAATTAAAGGAATGGTTTGTTAATAAAACAATTCAAAATAATATTAAAAGAATTGCTAAAAAACTAATTAAATATGAGCATATATTTGTATTGGGTAGGGGCAATCTTTATTATGCCAGTTTAGAAAGTGCTTTAAAGCTTAAGGAAATTTCATATATTCATGCAGAAGGTTTTTCCAGTGGCGAGCTTAAGCATGGAGTAATTGCTTTAATTTCCAAAGATACGCCGGTACTGTGTTTAGTTGCGGAAGACAAAAATAAGGCAAACATGTTGAGTGCAATTTCAGAAGTAAGAGCCAGGGGAGGAAAAACGATTGTTATTGCCAAAGAAAATAATGAGCTTTATAGCGACTGGATTCAGTTACCAGATACCAACGATTATGTTTTTCTTTCTAGTATTATTCCGTCACAATTAATGACTTGTTTTATGGCAGTTGAAAAAGGTTATGACGTTGATAAACCAAGAAATTTAGCAAAAAGTGTGACAGTAAAATAGGGAAGCAATTACTAGAAATTTATCGAGCCAAATTTTTAGCGCTTTTTCTTTTTAAATCTAGCTTCAGCAAAATATACGCCAGTAAAGATAATAATCAGTGACAGAATTTGTAGTGGATGAATGTGCTCTCCAAGTAGAATAATTCCAAGTGGTACATATATTAATGGTTGCAGGTATGTGAATAAGCCAGCTTCAGATGCTTCTATCCCGTCCTGGCCTTTGATGTAAGATGTCAGTCCAATTATTGAGCCAAACATTGCCATATAAAGTGTTGCAAACCACACTGAAGTACTGGAGAAGTCGTTTACGATGGCTGCAATAAAGTTTGAAAATGAAAAATTGAGTTCAAGCAAACTCAAGAATAAAAAAGTAGTGATTCCGACATAAAAACTAATTGAGGCGACAAACAATTTTGGCAGTTTTTTGTAGTGCTTTTTTGCTAGGACATAATAAATAGCGATTGAAATATTTTGACCAATAATTAACAGATTTCCATCTAAAGAAAGACCATCGAATAAGTTTCCATTTAAAATTACAGGTAGTGCAGTTAATAGAGCTGTGCCAATAAAAGCTAGAGTTAAGCCGAACCACTCGTGTTTTTCCTCTTTTTCTTTTAGATATAAAATGCCTGCTAGGACAATAAAAATTGGAGTAGTAGTTGTGATGAAGCTGGCTTCGATTGCGCTAGTTTTATTCAGACCAAAATAGAGTAGACCTAATGAGAGAGTAGTGCCGATCAATTCTAATAAAGAAATTTTGGTGATTATTTTTTTCTTATTTTTAATTTTTGACCAATAATGTAGAAGTATTGGCAAGGAAAATAAAGCTGCAAAAACAAATCTGTATAATAGATATCTAAATGGGGTGGTCACTGACAGTGCAGGTTTAACAATTATTAAAGCGGCTCCCCAAACAATGGTGTTTAATCCAAGATAAAGATAAGATCTTAAGCGAGTTTGGTTCATTTTACCTAATTTTGGCATATAATAAGGTTATCATAAATTAGAGATTGATAGCGATGAGTAAAACGACTTTAATAATTAAAAAAGTTTGTGACGAACTCGGCTTAGATATAAAGTTTTTGGATGATTACGATTGTGTCATGAAAGTCGGTTTGAATGGATCTAGATATCACATTTTTATTGCAAACAATTCTGGTTTGAATGATGAAGTTGTTAGAAAAATTTGTAATGACAAATTTTATACTTATATTTTATTGAAAGATAAAATAAATTTTCCCAAAACCTTGAGCTTTGTAGATCCTCATGCAGATAATATTTATGAAGGGTACGGAAATCTAAATTCTAATAAAGAAATTGTTTCAAAAATTTTGGCTAGTCATAAATTTCCAGTTTTGGTCAAAGCAAATAGTCTTTCAAGGGGTTTAAATATTTTTAAGTGTGAGAATGATGAGCAAGTTGCGTTCGCAGTTGAAAGTATTTTTAACAATCAATCAAAAAACTATGATCATGTTTTGATTTCTCAGGATTTTATTAATATTGCGAAAGAGTATAGAGTTTTGGTTTACAATCAAAAAATTATGTTTTTTTATTTGAAAGATAATATTATGGGACAGGTTGCAAATAATCTCATCACAGGCAGTCTTATCGACGGTGTTGAAATAGATGATGCAACAAAAAACATACATATAAAGCCAGAATTTGTTGGCAACTTAAGTCCGTTGCATTGGGAAAATTCCAAGGCAGTCTTGATCAATGATCAAGATTTGCAGAATGAACTTCAGCAATTTATTGAGCCAATTTTTTCTAAATTGAATTTAAAATATGGTGGTTTGGATGTTGGAAGAGATAAAAATGGAAATCTGTGGCTGATTGAGATTAATACTCAGCCTGGATTTAGTTATTACATTCGAGACAACACCGATGAAGAGGTTGTAAAAATGTACAAAAAAATTTTGGGTGATCTGATCAATTAGGTTGAATATTCGTTAGGTGACATATTTGAAAATAAGCGAACCAGTTAAAAAACCAATTTAAAAAACGCAGATTACGCAAGTTTTTTAATCACTTCTTCCACACTCAACATTTCTTGATCTCGAGTCTGTAAATTTTTCAGTGAAACTTTATTTTGGGCCACTTCTTCTTCACCAATAACAATCGCATAGGGAATTCTTTTTTTATCAGCATATTTAAATTGCTTGCCAATTTTATCAGTTATGTCTGGGTAGAGCTCGGTTTTAACCTCTGCTTGACGAAGTTTTTTGGCAATTTCTAGTGTTTGGTTTTGGTAGATTTTGTTGAAAGTTGTTACTAGAACTTGTGATGAACTTGTTTGTGGAATCAATCTAAGTTGATCGGCAGCCTCAACAGTGCGATCAAAACCAAAGGCAATTCCAGTGGCTGGTATATCAAAATTGGTGAGTCGTTTCATCATTGAGTCATAACGTTCACCACCACCAACTGAGCCAACCTCGTAATCCTCAATGATTATTTCCCAAATTGGACCTTCAGAGTAACTGAAAGATCGAGCGAGGGTAGGCTCGAAGCGATAGAATTCATTGCTAAAACCTGAATTTTCTAAATAAGTAATAATAGTTTTGATTGTTTCATTTGGTTTGATATCCATAACTTGTTGAAAATATGCATTAGCTTGAGTTTGAGCAATGCCTTTTTTAATCATGTCTCGGATTACTCCATCACGGCCAATTTTTTTCAATTTATCAATCGCCACAATAGCTTCGTAAGGAATACCTTTCATCAGCTCGCGACTATTAAAAACAATGACTGGTTTTTTAAAACCAAGATTAAGATACGTTTCTAAATTTTCAGCAATTACTTCGGCATCAGCTTCTGCACCTTTAACTCCAAAAATATCGAGGTCAAATTGAGTAAATTCACGATACCTACCTTTTTGAGGTTTTTCTGCTCTAAAAACAGATTGAATTTGGTATCTTCTGAAAGGTAAGGTGAGATCTTCATAATTTGCGGCCACATAACGGCAAGTAGGTACGGTTTGATCATAGCGCATGATGACTTCACGGCCACCATTGTCAGTGAATTTATAGAAAAGTTTTTCGTCTTCACCAATTTCACCTTCAAATAGTTCGAATGGTTCTAGAGTAGGGGTTTCGATCGGTTCATAACCCCATTTTTCTGCTGTTTTAATCATTGAGTCTCGAACCCACTGACGCTTTCTAGCATCGATTGGTAAGATATCTCTAAAGCCTTTTAGTGTTTGTATGTTGTTGTTTTTCATTTTTTCCTCTCAATAATCTAATCACATTGTAACATTTTATTTATTTTTCTTTTAATCCAGAACCAGTAAGAACTATAACTACTGACTGATTCTCAAACTCACTTTTATTTTTTATTAATCCAGCCAGAGTAGATGCGGCAGTAGTTTCAACAAATAACCCTTCTTTTTTTGAAAGGAGTTTTTGAGCAAACTTAATTTCGTCGTCTGAAACAGTTATCATTAGCCCTGAAGTTTTCTTTAACCAATCAAGAACAAGGTATCCGTCCAGAGGATTTCCCACATTAAAAGCACTAGCAATTGTTTGTGTGTTTTTAAGAGGTACAATCTTTTTGTTTTTTATCCAAGCTATTTGAATTGTATTTACTTTCTCAGCTTGAATGCCAATAAATTTAGGCAGTTGTTCGTCAGTTGATTTTTCAAAAATACCTTTGATCGTTGCAATTCCAACAGTTCCATTTCCCACAGGCACAACGATTGAATCAATTTTTTGGTCTGATTTGGCAAGTTCCCAACCAATAGATTTTTGACCTTCTCGTCTTAGAACATAGTCGCCACACAAAAACAAGTTTTGTTTTTCGGCAATATCTTTGGCGATGGAGACACATTGATCATAAGTTCCAGAAATTTTTTTCAATTTTGCTCCGCAAGCAATGGCCTGTCGTAGTTTTGATTCTGGTGTTTTTTCTGGAACTACGACAATACATTTTAGATTAGCTTTGGCTGCATAAGCTGCCAAACTTGCGGCCATATTGCCAGTAGAAGCACAGACAATTCCGTTTTTACCAAGCTCAATTGCTTTGGATACTTCTACAACACTTCCTCTGTCTTTGAATGATCCTGTAGGATTTAAAAATTCGCATTTTGCCCATATATCAAATCCTAGACTTTTCGACAAATTTTCTAGCTTTAATAGTGGTGTGTTTCCCTCACCCAAAGTAACCGTTGGTTTTCCAGATAATGGTAGAAGCATAGATGAATCCTCATATTTTGCATCTAGTGGTAGACCAGATTTTGGACATAGCCACCACTGGTTATCGCTGTTGGAAAACGTTGCAACTGGTGAAAATAACTGATACTTATTCATATTTATAATAGCTTTCCAGTAATGTTTTCCACCGTCTTCACGATTTCCTCATTTTTGATCCATTGATAAATTTGTTCAATATAGCCATATAAAGCAGTATCTTGCTCAATTTTTGGCACTTTTGTTCTGATTAGCTTAACAAGTTTTTGAGCCATGAGACTTGGTTTTTTATTAATAAAATCTAGAGCTTGTGTCGCAATCATTAATTCAATCGCTAGAACATACTGAACGTTTTCAACTATTTTGTAAGCTGTTAGGGCAGAGTTTGTTCCCATAGAAACGTGGTCTTCTTGACCAGCACAAAGAGGGATTGAATCAACACTATTTGGCCAACAATATCCCTTATTTAGATTGACTAATCCTGCTGCTGTGTATTGAGGCACCATAAAACCAGAATTTAGACCACCTTTTTCTATTAAAAATGGAGGTAGGTTTGAGTAATTTTTGTTTAACATTCTCTCCATTCTGATTTCCGATGAGTTGGCAATTTCAGACAATGCAATTTTAAGAAAATCGAGTGGTAGAGCTAATGGTTGGCCGTGGAAGTTACCACCGGCTAGAACTTCTTTGTTATCGATATATACAAGAGGATTATCACAGGAACCATTTAGTTCAGTTTCAGTTTGACGGCGAATAAAAGAAATAGCTTCTCTTGAGGCTCCAATAATGACAGGAGAGCATCTAATTACATAACTATCTTGAACTCTCAATTTTTCTCCTCCTAGTATTTCGCTTCCTTGGGTGAGTTTTCTAATATTTGCAGCTACATTTATTTGGCCATCAAAACCTCTAGATTGTTGTAATCGATCATCAAATGCTTCCATAACTCCAGTTATACTTTCCAAAGTCATTGAAAGAGCAATGTCTGAAAGTTTGGTTAATTGAATGGCATCATAAACAAGAAGGGTAGCGTAACCAACCATTAATGTATCGCCATTAATGAGTGACAAACCTTCTTTATATGAAAGTTCAATAGGCTTTATTTTTAATTTTTTGAGCACTTGAATTGACGGGAGTCTTTTTCCATCATCAATAGCTTCGCCTTCACCCATTAGACAAGCAGCCATTGCTGCTAAAGGTGCTAAGTCACCACTTGCTCCCACAGATCCTTTTTGAGGAATATATGGATAAACTTTTTTATTAATAGCTTCAACTAAGGTTTCCACGATTATTGGTCTGCAACCAGACATACCACTTGCTAAAAAATTAGCACGAGCTAGCATAGTAGCTCTAGCGACATCCTCTGGTACAGGCTTGCCAACTCCAGCATTGTGACTTCTGATTAAATTTACTTGTAATTGCGATGCGTCTTCTTTGCTAATAAAAACTTTTGAAAAGTCACCAAACCCGGTGGTAACTCCATACAACTTTTCTTCTCTTGTTACATAACCTTCCAAAATAGATCTTCCTTTTTTGATCTGTTTTATTGCTTCTTTTGGTAAAATTACTTTCTCACCATCGCGAGCTACTTTTTTAACATCTTCTATAGTTAAATTTTTACCAGTTATTGTAATTGACATAACTTTCTTTCTTTAAAAAAAACAATCATCTAGTTTTTTTATTCGCACCTTATTTAGGTACTATAAAATAAAAAACCCGCTTTTTTAGCGGGATGTTGATTGTTTTTTTACTTTAATTTTTTTATTACATATTAAATCACCCCACTAAATTTGTGAGGTTATGATGATTAGCTTTATTTTGTACGCATATATTTAACATGAGCGTTATTATAGCTGGAATTAACTACATGTCAATATGCTAATATGATGATATAAAATTGCTATGTAAGATTATCTTTTTGATTTGCCAAACATTTTTTCAAGAACAAAGGCATATCCTTGGTATGGTTCTTTGTAAAGCCAATGAGAAACTCGAGTAATAGTAGTGGTGCTTGTGTTAACTTTTTGAGCAATATCAAGATAAGAATCGTTTGTTGTCCACAATAGTTTAGCAACTTGAAAACGGCTAGAAAATTCTTCAATTTCAGCGGGGGTTAATAAATCGCGTAGAAAACCAGCAATTTGTTTTTCATTTTTAAGTTTTGAGAATCCTTCAATTAATTCTTTATCTTGTTTAGTTGGATATTTTTGCATGTTATTAGTTTAACATGACAATTAAATCTAGTCTTTGAGTGTTAACTCAATTGCGCCATCTTCAGTAACCAAAACAGTATTTTCAAATCGATAGCCAAATTCACCTTCTAGATAAATTCCTGGCTCAATAGTGATTGTCATGTTTGGATAAATTTCGGTAACATTACTCCAACTAATAGAAGGTTGTTCATGGATTGTGAGTCCAAGTCCATGCCCGGTGGTGTGAGTGAACTTTTCTGCATATCCTTTATTTGAAATATAAGTTCGTGCGGCGTTGTCTAGGTCTTTAGCTTTAGTAATTGGCACCACATTTGTTGTTGCAGTTATCGCTACTGTAGTTTTTTCCGCTTTCATTGTTTCATTTTTTTCTTCATTGCTTGCTGGTTTTTCATTTGCCGATCCACCATTTGCCGCTTCATTAATCGTAAACCTATTATTTAACCTATCAAAAGCAGCTTGATAGGCATCACGCACAATAGTTTCAACTTCTTGAAACTTTTCTGAAGGATTCTTCCCAAACCAAAAAGTTCGAGTCATGTCTGAGCAATAGCCAGCGGCTTTTGTTCCCATATCGATCAAAACGGCCATGTTATTTTCTAGTTTTTTATCACTTGGTTGGTGGTGGGGCAGAGCTGAATTTGATCCAAATGCAATAATTGTAGGAAAAGCTAAATCCTCTGCTCCATGTTTTTCAAGCAATCTGTCTATTTTAATTTTTGTCTCGTGCTCGGTAATTCCTTCGAACAATTCATTTTTAATTTCTTCAATGACTAGTGCGGTAATAACACAAGCTTTTTTAATTTGGTCAATTTCCATTGGTTCTTTAATATTTCTAAAATTTTGGATTAACGATGCATCGTAGTTATTAATTTTAATATCTTTAAACTTGTGTTCCGGGACACCATCTTTCGCTTCGCCACTCACCTTGTCTTGAATTGCATTCAGTTCAGCAACAAAAAGAGTTTCGGGATCAATTAAAATTTCTTTAATTTTTTCTTTATCGATGATTTTTTCTATGTGATTAGCAAGTTGGTTTGGATAGCTTCCTTTTAAGTAACTTAAAAAGGGATAATTTCCAATTGGAGAAAAACTTGTATAAATCAAGCTAGCAGAATTTTTGGTTATATAAAAAAATGCTTCTCGTTCTTCAGGTAATAAAAAGTTGAAATTAGTATAGTAAGCAATATCACTTGATGAAGATAAAAGGATTGATTGATTATTTTCAATTTTTTTCTGAAGTTTGTTTATTCTATTTTGAAAAGTATTATTCATCAGATAATGGAGCAAGTGATCTTAGAGTTAGGGCAGTAGTGCTTATTTCATTATTCGTACCAGTAACCAGAATATTGATGTCTTTTGAAAAACTGTTAATGTTGGCTTTTTCACCATCTGAATCTTGATAACTTGTAGACTTTGATAATTTTAAGGTTTTTTCTTCATCCCTAGATCTGGTTCTTACTTTTACCTCTGAATTTGTGATTGATGTGATTGTTCCAATCATAACTTCTTGAGTTTTAGGCCTGAGAGTTGTTGCAGAAACATAGATTAAACGTGAGATAAATTCATCATCTTCAACTTGTCCAAGAACAGTGACCCAGTTTTCAACTTCTATTTTATCAACAGCAATTTCTTTTGAATCTTTAATAATTTTAGGATTATTACTTAAATCTAGGATTTTTATTCCTGACAAATTTGTGATTGTAATAGATTCGTCAGTAATACGAGTAACCTCTCCAATCATTGCTACTTTTTTATTTAATAGATTATTAATAGCGCCATTAACTTTTCCTAGATCGGCATTTTTCATGATATCTTTGAGAGATCCTGAACTGCTGGTTGCTTCATCAGTTTTTTCTTGGGCAAAAACAAAAAATGCTGGTGTAAAAATTACAAACAAGCTGAGAATGAGTAGAATAAAAAGTTTTTTTATTTTCATAGTTGCTCCTCAGTGGTGGTTGCTTGGGTATCTTTTTGATTAGTCGCTGCTGCTTCTTTTTCAAAAGCATCAGAGACAACTACTAGTCTTTCTTCAACAGTCTCGCCTCCGTCGTCATTTAGCACATGAACTCTTAGAATGTTGGTTCCATTTTCTAATTCAATTTTAAATGAAAAATTTCCTGATTCGTCTGAGTTTGAAATAAAGTCAGTATCATTTACAAATAAAACTACAAATGCATTTGGGATAGTGGTTCCAGTGACGGTTAGTTCTTTTCCGGTCTGAATAGTTCCATCATCAGGACTGTGGAGCGCTAATATAGTTGCGACAGCAGTAGCTTCGGCTTCAAGTGGGTTTTCTTCTAAGTCAGCTGTTGGTGTTTCTGTAATTGAATTTTTGACCCTATATACGCCAAAAGTAATAATAAGACCCATGCTGAGTCCCACAAAAATAGCAATAAGTACTTCTTTTTTCATACTAGTTATTATACAACTGCTTTATTGTAATCAAAAGCAATGATATCATAAGGCAGATTAAAGGAAAGATTTTATATGATTCTCACATATCATGGTCACTCGACTTTTAGAATTAAAGGTAAAAAGGGTACTGTTATCACAGATCCTTACGAAGATTATATAGGTATGCCTTTACCAAGATTAAGTGGAGACATAGTAACTGTTTCCCATGATCATAAAGATCATAACGCTATCAAAAAAATATCCGGTACTACAAGAAGAGAGAATCCGTTTATCGTAAATAAATCTGGAGAATATGAGGTTGGTGGCATTTCAATTTTTGGTGTGCGAACTTTTCATGATGCAAATGAAGGAGTTGAAAGAGGTGAAAATATTGTTTTTACAGCCTTAGTAGATGGCATCAGAATTTGTCATTTGGGTGATTTAGGACATGAGCTTAGCCCAGAACAAATTGAAGATATTGGTTCAGTCGATGTTTTATTATGCCCAGTTGGCGGAGTTTATACAATTGATCCGGAATTAGCTGTTAAAACTATTAGATCTATAGAACCTGGTATTGTAATTCCAATGCATTATAAAACTGCCCAACATAATGCTGATGTGTTTGGTGATTTGAAAACACTTGATGATTTTCTAAAAGTGTATGGAGTGTCACCTGAACCAGTGCCAAAACTGGATATAGACAGCACACTCAACATTCCAGAAGAAACTGAGCTGGTCGTTTTAAGCGCAATCGCTTAAATGAAGTATAATTCACGCTAGCTTAACATCTTAACAGGAAAACTTATGGCAGATAATCCGATCGGTAGATTACCACCTCAAAATTTAGATGCAGAAAAATCTGTATTAGGTGCCATTCTTATTGATACCGATGCCATTGTGGCTGTGGCCGACATTCTCACTTCAGATAGTTTCTATGATACTGCTAATCAATATTTGTATGCTGCCATGCAGTCATTGTACGAAAAAAGACAGCCAATCGATGTTGTTACCCTCAACAATGAAGTCAAGAAAATGAAAAAGCTTAAGGCTGTGGGTGGTACTGCAGCCATTGCTGAGTTATCAAACGCTGTTTCCACGGCAGCAAACATTAAACATTATGCAAAGTTGGTATCTGAAGCATACGTTAAGAGAAGAATGATTAGTCTATCAAGCGAGCTCAGTCAGTTGGCTTTTGATGACGGCAAAGATGTTACAGATATTATGGACTTGGCAGAGCAAAGAGTTTTTGCTCTTTCTCAAACTCAAAATCAGAATGTATTTTTGCCAATTAAAGATACTCTCGTAGAGTCTTTCGAAAGATTGGATGAACTGCAAAAGCATGGTGGTGAACTTAGAGGAGTTCCAACTGGTTATGCTGATTTAGATAGAGTTTTGGCTGGTTTTCAAAAATCAAACTTAATTATTTTAGCCGCAAGGCCTGGAACTGGAAAGACCGCATTTGCATTGAATATGGCTCAACATATGTGTGTGGTTTCTAACAAAAAAGTGGGTTTTTTTTCACTTGAAATGAGTAGAGAAGAGTTGGTCGACCGTTTATTAGTTGGGCAGGCAGATATTGATGCTTGGAAATTAAAGACTGGTAGGTTAGATCAACAAGATTTCTTGAAGTTATCTGATGCGATGGGTGTTTTGGCTGATGCAAGTTTGTATATAGATGACACGCCTGCTTTAACAATTTTCGAGATGAGAACTAGAGCTAGAAGATTAAAAACAGAGTTTGATATTGATATGCTTATTGTTGATTATTTGCAGTTAGCCCATGGAAGAACTAGAGATAATCGTGTTTCTGAAGTTGCTGAAATTTCTCAAGGGCTTAAAAACATTGCTAGAGAACTAAAAATCCCTGTTTTAGCTCTTTCTCAGTTATCACGTGCCATAGAGAGTAGGACAGAAAAAACTCCACAGCTCTCAGATTTGAGAGAGTCAGGCTCTATTGAGCAGGATGCTGATGTGGTTATGTTCTTATATAGGAAAGATGAAGACATTAGAGAAGCTGTTAATTTAAGAATTTCCAAACACCGTAACGGCGGCATGGGTGATATTGATCTCTACTTTAGAGGAGATAGAGTCAAGTTTTATGGTATGGAGACTCACAGACAGAAATAAGAAAAATAATAATATTTAAAAAGCTCTCGCAGGTAGCAGCCACGAATGTTCACTTTTTAAATATTATTATTTTATTTTTTTATCAGTGGTGCTTTTGTTAAAAAGTTAGACTACCTGATAACCAAAAAGTAGGTAAACAAGTCCCCCAGACAAAACAATAAACATTACCAAAAAGCCCAAGTTAGACCTGAGATCTTTTAGTGATTTATCGGAGTTAGGATTGTCAACGCTAACGATAACTACTATAGCTACAACAAACCAAATGACTGCTCTGATGACCACTGACCAGATGCTATCCAATCGAAACATGGACTCAAGAATGTTTTTGAAAATTTCCATATATATGATCATCCAATATCTCTATGAAAAAAGCAAGTTTATTGATATAATGGTGACTCAGCTAAACATGTATTTTTAAAGGTGGTAGCCTGGAGAAACCGCAAAAATTTTATTTTTGCTTGATTTTTGCCAAAGTCCTTGAAAACATGTTTTTAAGTGCCGAGATGGCGGAATTGGTAGACGCGTGGGTCTCAAAAACCCATGAAGGCAACTTCGTGAGGGTTCGATTCCCTCTCCCGGCACAAAAGATATAATATATTTATAAATTAGTCTAAATATCCAATAACAAAATTTGTTATTTCCTCATTAATTTCTTTCAGCACTCTTTCATTTTTTTTGTAAAAATGGTCCATATTACCAAACCTCATTAGAGTTTTTGGTTCATTACCAGCATTAAAGACTTTTTCTGTTTGAGATGGCAATACAATATTATCTTTTTCACCCAATACAACAAGTAGCGGTAAAGTAATTTTATGAACCAAATTTTCAAAATCATACTGCATTGCATCTTCCAAATATGCATATGGAATTTTTATTTTTTTACCATATCGAGAACTCATTTCTTCTAAATATCCCTTGTTTTTCCATTCATCCTTTATAGCTCCAAGTGCATCATTTGTTCCAATTTTGTTTGGAGGAGATATTGCACAAATAATTTTTAGTTCTGGATGATTTGAAGCAAATAAAATAGCCTGTGCGCCACCCATACTTTGGCCAATAACTCCAATTTTTTCAGCGTCAATAAAATCTCGTTGTAATAGCCATTCGTAAATTACTTCTGTATCTGTTATAAAGTTAGAAAACCTATAACTATTCTCTAAAGTTCCCTCACTATCACCAAAACCAGAGGCATCAAAACGAACACTAGCTATACCGTGTTTCAAAAATCTTTTGGCTAAATCAACATAAGTAGGCTCTTCCTTATATCCTTTGAAACCATGAAGGAAGAGGACTGTTGGAAATATTCCTTCTTTATTGGGTCTTTCTACGATTGCAGAGAGAAATAAACCTTTTTTGTTTTTAATCTTTATCTTTTCTTGCATACCTCGATTATAACAGTACTATTTTTTTCTATAATTCCAAAATTTTCTACACTTTTTGTAAGCAACTTTTTATATATTTACCACTCAGTATTATTGATGTATAAAAAGGTTAACATGTTAACGAGTTTAGATATTAAAAAACTTCAAAGTGTTTTTGCAACTAAGGAAGATCTGGATAGGTTTGCAATCAAAGAAGACCTAAACTGGTTTGCAATCAAGGAAGATCTGCAAAATTCAGAAGATAGACTAGGGCATAAATTCTTGTCTAGTTTGGATGAAGTAATGCACGAACTAAAAGAAATTAGAGAAGATTTTATTACAGGAGCTTATAGAAATTCTGAAAACTCAAAAAAGATTGAAAATCATGAAGAAAGAATATCTTCTGTAGAAGAAAGTTTAGCTTTTTAAAAAGCTACCAATAATATGAAGACTCAAAATTCTGAAGGAAAAGCTGTAAAAATAGAAAGCCTAGTAAAGGCTATGCTATTGGCAATTCAAAGAGCGGAATTTACATATGATCTTGGAGAAAGACTTGAATTAAGAGTAAAAGAATTGCGTACAAAAGATGTTATGACTAAAAAACAGGAAGAAGAGATTTTAAAAGCTGCTGCTCTTAAAAAGCGACAAATCTATAAAAAGAGAAGACTGGAATTTACTGATGCCATTAATTGGTTTGATAGTCCAGAAGAAATTAAGGACTTTTTTAGAAAAGTGTCAGGTAAAGATGTTGAAGATAGAATTTTATTACAGCCTGAAAATAATATATTAAAAAATATAATGCCTGAGATACTTGATAAAGAAAATATAGATTTATTTCGTACCAAAGTAAATTTTAGACTGAAAGAATTGAATAGTTCTGAAATATCTTGAACCTTTGATTGAACCAAAAGTCCTACTTCAAAAACCAAATTAATCCCACAACTAGAAATTGAGGTAATAACCCAACAATTATATTGGGAATTGAGTGGTGAAACAAACTGTGGAATTTATTAAATGGCTTAATAAACCACGGTTCCCAGCTGAGAAAATTACGAGGTGACTCAATTAAATCAGGGGCTATTCCAGTTAGGGCACCGAGCCAAATATGTGGCTGCAACCCACTATTAACATTGCCAAAAAAATAATAGATCAGTGCTACTGAAATTCCCAGTTCAAGTATTTCTCCAATTATTGCCGTGCTTTTTCTTCTTTTTCCATTAGAAAGACCTGTTCCAATATCCCAATGCGGTATCCAATCTTGTAAATAATGTATTCCCAAAGTCAGTGGAATATAAAGTGCTGGGTGAGGTAGTTTACTAGCTATAAAAGCACCTGTGAGTGAGTGAGGTATAGATAACATGTGGTTAAGTATACTAATTTGCCAAAGCATTGTACAATTTGAAATGAGGTTTAATTATGTTTCCAGTCTTGTTTTCCATTGGTTCTGTGTCATTTAAGACTGCTAGTCTATTGTTATTTTTAAGTTTTTTTGCAAGTAGTTTTGTTTTCTGGAGAAAAGGCAGAGAAGAGCACTATGACATTATTGATTTATTTGATGGCTTCATTTTATCTTCATTTTTTGGTTTAGTATTAGCAAGGGTTACATATGTAATTTTAAATATTAGCAACTTTGGATTTAATGTTTTAAAGTGGTTTGATATTTTTAAAAATCCAGGATCTAATTTAATTATTGGAGTTTTGGTTGCAAGTTTTTATCTCCATCATTTTGCGGTTAGAAAAAAATGGGACTCATTTGAAGTTTTGGACTTTTGGGTGACAAGCATTTCTCTAGGATTGGTTATCTATTATATTGGCTTGTTTTTTGAAGGAGTAGGGTATGGATATCTTACAAATATGCCTTGGGGAGTGGTCTTTCCGCAATTAATAGACCCTCATCATCCGGTTCAATTGTATACAGCACTTTTTTATCTAGTAATGTATTTTTATCTTTCTAAAGTAGAGTATAAATATCGAACATTTTCTTGGTACCGATATGGTAAAAAAACTGCACAAACCGGTTTTTTAGTATCTGTGTTTTTAATTTTAGTGGCTGTGTTTAATTTCTTTGTTACCTTTTTGCGTCCGGCAACATTTGAATTTTATGGCGTTAATGTTGATTTAATAATTAGTATTGGTGTGTTTATTGCGGGAGTATTTTTGTTATATTATCGATCGGGTAGACAACTGCCACTACCAATTCATAGAAAACCCAAAGCAGTTCGAACTAAGTTGGAAAATCTAAGTGAATAAGTATTTGCAAATTTTAAAAGTTGTTTTGTTGGTTGTATTAATTGACCAATTTTTCAAGTTCTCAATTCCATTTTTTGGCTTCGAAATTATTTTGAATCAGGGTATTTCATTTAGTTTTCTGAGTTTTATCCCTGCTAACGCAATGACTTTATTAATGATAATTTTTGTAGGAGTGGTGTTTTTTCTTTTTAAAAATGAGTGGCTTGCGCATTCAGTAAGTTCCGGGCTTTTCTTTGGCGGTACCATTTCAAATATTGTGGATAGGATATTTTTTGGGGCAGTGAGAGATTGGCTTAAAATTTCTTTTTTTGATGTTTACAACAATTTGGCTGATTGGTTTATTTTCGTTGGGTTAGTGATGTTTTTGCTTTATAATAGTAATAAGAGAATAAATAAAAACCTAATTGAATGAGTCAGATTTTAAAATATTGTAAATCTTTGCCTCATAGATTAGCTTTTCATTTATTCTCTTATTAGATTTGCCTGATTCATTTTTTTTAGACGTATTTATCGATTATTATAAAATAAAAAACCAATGAATATACAAATAATCCACGAAGATCAAGACTTGCTGGTGATTAATAAACCACCGGGCTTGGTGGTTAATAGGGCAGAGACAGTAAAAGTTGAAACTCTTCAAGATTGGCTAGAAAATAGCATCGAAGGAATAAAGAATAGAAATTTTCCTGATGATTGGAGAGATTTGTTACCAGATGATTTTACCAATGAGTATGGTACTCCAGAGGAAATTTTTGAGTCAAGAACAGGTTTAGCTCATCGCTTAGACAAAGATACAAGTGGAGCGATGTTGATTGCCAAGCATCCTGGATCGCTAGTGAGTTTACTTCGAAAATTCCGCTTAAGAGAAATTCAAAAGAAATACACTTGTCTGACACATGGGAAATTTGCCATACTAAAAGGCGAAGTTAACCTTCCTTTGGGAAGGAGACAATCAAATAGAAAATTATTTGCTGTTGTACCTGACGGTCGTCCAGCTTTAACAGAATATGAGGTCGAAAAATTCTATTTAGAGTTTGATTTAAAAAGATTTGGCTTAGATACTGGAAGATCCAAGGAGTTTAAACAAAAAAGATTTTCTTTATATGAAGGATTTTCTTTGGTTAATTGTTGGCCAAAAACTGGTAGAACACACCAAATTAGAGTTCATATGGCCTATTTAAAGCATCCAATTGTTGGTGATCAGCATTATGTTGGAAAGAAGCGAGTCAAACTTGATAGCTTGTGGTGCCAAAGACAATTCTTGCATGCTAGAGAAATAGAATTAACTCATCCAAGATCCAAGAAGAAGGTTAAGTATGAAGCAGAATTAACACAGGATTTGATCTTGTTATTAAGCTATCTACTTGATATTTAACTAGTTCTGATGTATAATAAAATCTTAACTTGAAACAATAGTTGCGAAAGACACCTTTAATTAGGCTTTCGCTCCCAAGATACATCAGTTTTGCGAAGAAAATAGGAACTTTAGAGTTTTACTTTCAGCAAAATGGAAACCAAGCAGAGCGCAAAGCTTAACATAGGTGTTTTTTTTATTTGAAAGCAAATTATGTCACTTCAGACAATAAAATTTAAAAGTGAAAACTTTAGTTATATTGCGCCGACATGGGATGAAATGCAAAATTTAGCTTTCGAAATTTCCAAAAAAATAATTGAAGATGGTCGCAAATTTGATCGAATTGTTACCTTGGCCAAAGGTGGTTGGCCTATGACTAGGTCTCTAGTAGACTATTTGCAAGTTGATGAAGTGGCGAGCATTGGGGTTAAATTCTATGGAGGAATAAATTCACGATTGGGCAAGCCAATTATTTATCAAGATTTACCAATTTCTGTGACAGACGAGAGCGTACTTTTATTTGATGATGTAGCAGATTCAGGAGAGTCATTGAAGTTTGTTTCTGATTACTTACAAAAAAGAAACGTAGGTAAGATTACTACTGCCACACTTTTTTATAAACCACAATCTTGTGTGAAACCAAATTACTATGGAGCAGAAACTTCTGATTGGATTATCTTTCCATACGATGCGGTAGAAAGTGTAAAGGTGCTTGGACGGAAGTGGGCTGGGTTGGGATTGGATCTGGTCGAAATAAAAAAACGATTTTTTGAGCTTGGTTTTAACAAAAACTTGATCGAGTATTTCTATAAATAAAACTAAATAATAATATGATTTTAATTGTTGATTTTGGATCACAGACAGCTCACTTAATTGGCAGAAGAATGCGACAATTAGGCATTGAGAACGAGTATGTTGATCCGGAAGACATTTTAGATGAAGTAAAAAAATACAATCCTAGTGGAATTATTCTGTCCGGTGGTCCTTCAAGCGTTTGTGAAACCAACGCCCCAGAAATTGACAAAAAAATATTTGATATTGGTCTGCCAATTTTAGGTATTTGTTATGGCTGGCAGTTAATGGCAAGAAAATTGGGAGGCAAAGTCGAAAGCGCTCACAAAGAATACGGTCCAAAAACGATAACATACTCAAATAACATTTTCGATTTACCAAAAAACAATTACACAGTTTTTATGTCTCATGGAGATTCAGTTATAAAACTGCCCCAAGGATTTAAAGTTTTTGGTTTAACGCCACAAGTGAAAAATGCCGCCGTGATCGATAAGAAAAGAAATTTTTTAGGATTGCAGTTTCATCCAGAAGTAGATCACACGCAAAAAGGATTAGAAATTCTTAGATATTTTGCAAAAAAATTTTGCAAAGAAAAAATTTCAAACTTCAAACTTAAGCCAGACGAAATAATCCAAAAAATTAAAACTGAGGTTAAAAATGAAAAAGTAATTTGTGCTGTTTCTGGTGGAGTCGATTCAACTGTCGCAGCGTTTTTAATTGGCAAAGCGATTGGAAAAAATTTATTGCCTATCTATGTTGATAATGGTTTTATGCGACCAGGAACAACTGAGCTTGTTAAGCATATTTTTACAGATTTAATTACAGTTGATTTAAAAATTATTAATACTCAGAAAACATTCTTAGCTGCGCTCAAAGGTGTAACTGACTCAGAAAAGAAACGAAAGATTATCGGAAAGTTGTACATAGATATTTTTCAGAATGAGGCGAAAAAAGCTGGAGGAGAGGTCTCATTTTTAGGTCAGGGCACAATCTATTCTGATGTAATTGAATCAAAAGGATCAAAGAAGGCTTCCAAGATTAAGTCTCATCATAATGTGGGTGGTCTGCCTAAAAATATGAAGCTGAAATTAATTGAGCCCGTGAGACACTACTACAAAGATGAGGTCAGAAAGATTGGAAGATTGTTAGGTCTGCCAGAAGAAATAGTTATGCAGCAACCTTTTCCAGGTCCTGGGTTTGCAATCAGAGTTCGAGGCGAGGTAACACCTAAAAGGCTGATCCAAGTTAAAATCGCTGACAATATAGTGGTTGAGGAAATTAAAGCCGCAAAATTATATGGTAAGGTTTTTCAGTGTTTTGCGGTCATGACTGGCGCATTTAGTACTGCTGTGAAAGGGGACGCAAGGGCGTTTTGTGAAGTAGTTGCGGTTCGTGCTTTTGAATCAAAAGATGTGATGACTTCTCAATGGGCTGATATTCCGTATAAAGTTTTGCAGAAAATTTCTTCGAGAATTGTTAATGAGGTGCCCGAAGTTTCAAGAGTTGTTTACGATATTACTACAAAACCTCCGGCAACAATGGAGTGGGAATAGGAATACTTATACTTAAAAATTTATAAATAGTTGCGAAAGACACTTGTAATTAGGTTTTCGCTCCCAAGACATAGCAATTTTGTTATAAGAATTGAAATCCAAAATTTCATCTTAAAACAGAATGGAAACCAGGCAGAGCTTGAAGCATAACGATAGGTGTCTTTTTTGTTTTTATAAAAATGGCAAAAAAAGAAATATTAAATAAAACACTAATTGCTAAGGCTATTTCTAAGGAAAATGATCCTTCCGTTTTCCAAAATTCGTCAAGCTATTTAAAGTCGGCTGAGTTACAAAGAATTTTAGATGATGTTTTTGGTCAGGGAATAGTATCTGTTCAGTTGTTAAGAACTTTAGCAGAACAATATAGAGAAACCGATATTCCAAATTCTGAATTAGTTGCAAGCCAAAAATCACTATATTTTCAAGAAAAATTGGGTACTGAATTTGTTACGGCTGGCGCTGATACTGTTTTTAGAATTAAGCGTGGTATTCAATGGGAAAACTGGAGGAAGTTAGAGAGGTTGGGGAGAGAGTTAACTGCTGAAGAAACAGTAGATCAATACGATCAACTCTACCAAGTTTTGTGCAACCCAGATGGAGGAGAGGGAAAAATGATTTGGGATGTTTCATTGGCTATTACAAATGGGAAAGTTGATACTTTTAATGAGAGAATTTATATTAAGTATTCTCCAATTGATAAAGAGTTATTTGAGGCTTTTTTCTGGGAGGCCGTGAATAATGGATTAATACATAAATACAATTCAAGAATGGCAATGATCGAGATGCTGGCAGTTTCTGGCAAAGTTAAAGAGATGGCATTCTTAGAGAAGGATGGGAATTTGAAGAGAATGGTTAGAGAACCTAATCAAGCTTTATTGCAATTAGCTATTTTGGATATTTCAACGACTATGCCAAACGCTTTTCTAAAAGATTTAACAACTGATAAGCCAAATTGGCCTGGAGAAAATTTTGATAATGTAAAAGCTATTGGATAAGTTTGTTTCGTTTCTCAATTAATTCTTTGGCAATTTGTTTTGCTTCTTCATGAATAAATTTTGGTAGTCTCAGACCTTTGATCCCTTTTTTCATAAACGTATTGTTGTTGTTTTTAGAGAATGTTGATTTTACAAAACTAATATCTAACATTCCAAGTGTGTCAGCTTCCATGAGCAAGATCTCATCTTCATCAATTAGTTTTCTGACTTTGTCGTGGAAGAGAACTAAATGTGAGACTATTAAAATTTGAATTTGAGTTGGAAAATAAGCCAACATATCTCCAATCATGTGCGTAAGCAGCAGTTATTAAAACTTGAGAATCTAATCTAGGTTGATCATTTGTTTTTGGTACTTTTTTTTCTTCAAGCATTTTTAAAAGATGCTTCATCCAGTAAACAATTGCTTCAGTATGAGGTTTATCAAAGTTTTTTCTACCTTTACTCAAATCTTTTAAAATAATTTGTTTCAAAACTCGTTCAATTTGCGATTTAATCATCATTTTGTTTTGCTGATGTTTCATAGTTCCCATTCTACTACATCTAGATTTAAGTGATTGTGATAATATGTAGAGGTTATGATTAAATCAAAACTTCACCACCAGATCAATTATTCCACTTTATGATTCTTTTTGGATTGGATTGTAGTGGCTTTCAGAAGTGTTTAGGCCACTCGATTTTTACTAATTAATGAATAAAAGGATTAAAATGAAAGATCAAGTTTTTAAAATAATAGAAAAAGAGTTAGAACGCCAAACCGAAATGATTGGTCTAATTCCATCAGAAAATATCGTTTCTCCAGATGTCTCAGAAGTATTATCAAGTTGTTTATCAAATAAATATTCTGAAGGATACTCGAACAGACGATACTATGAAGGCAATCAGTTTATTGACCAAATTGAATTATTAGCAATTGAGCGAGTCAAAAAACTTTTTGGTGTGCCATTTGTAAATGTTCAACCATATTCTGGTTCTCCAGCAAATTTAGCAATTTATTTTGCTTTAATTAAGCCAGGAGACACAATTTTAGGTTTAAAACTTTCAATGGGAGGGCATTTAACTCATGGACATCCAAAAGTGACTGCTTCTGGAACTTTCTATAATTCTGTGCAATATGGTTTGAATAAAAACGCCAGAATTGATTTTGACGAGGTTAGAGAGTTAGCACTTAAACATAAGCCTAAAATTATTGTGGCGGGAAATACTTCATATCCATTTGAATTAGATTTTAAAAAATTTAGAGAAATTGCTGATGAAGTTGGTGCTTGGTTAATGGCAGATATTTCTCATGTGACTGGGCTAGTTATAACTGGAGAACATATGTCGCCAGTGCCTTATGCAGATGTAATTATGTCGACCACCCATAAGACTTTCAGAGGTCCAAGAGGAGCAATGATTTTAGTGACAGATAAAGGCTTAGAGCGAGATCCAAAATTAGGCTCAAAGATTGATTCAGCAATTATTCCAGGGTTACAGGGTGGACCACACAACGCTACAACGGCCGGAATTGCGATTGCAGCTGGAGAGGCATTAAAGCCAGAGTTCAAAAACTATGCGCGTCAAATTAAGAAAAATGCAACCGCTCTAGCGAATGCTCTTAAGAAACGAGGATTTACATTAGTTGGCGATGGAACCGAAACTCATCTGATTTTAATAGATCTAACGAACTACGGCATCAGTTTCGGCACTCAAGCCGCTTTTGCAATGGATGTAGCTGGAATTTACGCAAATAGAAACACTGTGCCGACTGAAAAAGGCTCACCATTTTATCCATCTGGATTGAGAATTGGCACGCCGCTCGTTACCACTCGCGGCATGAAAGAAGCAGATATGGAAAAGATTGCTAACTGGATGTTTAGAGCAATCGAGGAAGTAAGAGCTTATCAATTGCCTGAGGATATGAAAGAACGCAGAATCTTTATCAAACAATTTAGAATTGACGCCCTAAAGAATAAAAACTTGTTGAAAATTAGAAAAGAAGTAACAAATTTCACCAAGAAATTTAAGCTTTTTGCTTGGTAGACGGTAGAAATTGGTGTCAGTCGATTAATATTGGTATTTGACTAGTTTGGATTATCTTTTAGTAGCAACTATAATTACCAATCCTTTGGCTTTTTTGATAGAAAGAATTTCTTTTGTTCTTTGGAAAAGACTTACCTTATGAGTTCTCTCGAGTAAATCAACCATTTTTTGGAGTGATTGCGTTTTGTGAGTGTGAAATTCAATAATTAATTGTTTGATAAGTGGTAGGCTTTCTGCTGAAGATTCCAACACCCGTTGTTCAACTCCTTCGATATCCATTTTAAGAAAATCTATCGGCTTGGTAACAAATTCACTTAAGGAATGAGCTTCAACTTCTATCGCCTCTGATTGTTGAGAGCCAACCCAAGAACCCTTATGAAAGCTTGCAACTGAATGCCATTGTTCACTTGTCTCGTCTAAATATAAGGTTTCTATCCCTGATTTATCAGAAAGTGCAGTCTGAATTAAAGTAACGCCTTCAATTTGATTTTCAAAAATGTTTCTTTCTAAAATTCTAAAGCTTTCAGGATTCGGTTCGAGTGCAACTATTTGTGAACCATGGTAAAGTTGTTTAAAATATAAAACAGACAATCCGATATGAGCGCCTGCATCGATAATAAAAGGAGTAGCTGTTTCAGATTCAAAATGATATAAATCTTGAGTAAAAATCTCATTTTTGAGACGATGATACTCCTGCGAATTATTATAGAAAATGGTATATTTTTGAAGCTTACTTGAATTCATGATTATATTTTATAGTATAGTAAGGTTGTTAGAGGATCAAAATTTCATAAATAAACATATATTAAGGATTATTAGATGCAAAATAGAAAAATTGGAGCTCACGTTTCAGCGAGTGGTGGATTATATAAGGCAATTGAAAGAGCTAATGAAATCGGGGCAAACTGTGTGCAGCTATTTTCGGGAAGTCCTCGGGTTTGGAAAAGGAAGGATTTGTCGGAGTTTGACACTACTATGTTGTTTTCAAAACAAAAAGAATTATCGGTAGATCCAATCTTTACTCATTCTATGTATCTAATTAATCTAGCTTCCGAGAAACCCGAACTTTTAGAGAAGAGTTTTAATGCTCTAAAATATGATCTTGAGTTCGATAGTTTGATAAAAGGTTCGGGAATTATTGTTCATTTGGGAAGCCACTTAGGTCGTGGTTGGGAGGCGGTACGTGAGCAAGTTGCGCAACAAATAATTTCGTTACTAGAGGCTACTCCAAAAGATTCGACTTTTTTGATTGAAAATTCAGCTGGACAAAATGGAAAACTATGTAGCAAACTTGAGGAAATTAGATGGCTAATTAATAGAGTAGATGAATTGAGTAAGGAGAAAATTGATGTTTCCTCGGATACTTTTTCGGTGGAATTAAATAAGTCTCGATTGGGTTGGTGTTTTGATACCTGTCATGCTTATGCTGCTGGCTACGCCTTGGGAAAAGAACCTAAATCACTATATTTTAAAAGTGTTCTTGAAGAAATCACTCGGCTAAAACTTTGGGATGATTTAAAGTGTGTTCATGTCAATGATAGTCGAGATGATTTTGGTTCAGGAAGAGACAGACACGAAAATATAGGTTTTGGAAATATCCCAACCGAAGACTTCAAATATTTTTTAAATTACAAGGAAGTTTTGGAAATACCATTATTACTTGAGGTGCCGGGACTTGATAAAAATGGTCCCGATGCCCATAATATCGCTATTCTAAAAGATTATTGTAAGTAGATTGTTCTAAAAGTATAAACTATGGTAAATTATTATATATATGATCAAAAATTACGATAATAATAATATCGATATGCCCCCTTCGAATTTACAAGGAGAGGCACTTGCTCAATGGTGGAGAGACCATGGGGCTGGCTCTAATAATATAGAAACTGAATCTGACTATGAAAGAAAATGTCCTAGGTGTTTTGATTATAACCCTTGTACTGGCAACAGCACTTGCATATCATGTGGAGAATCTTTAGCTGGTGCAAGAAAAGTTTCGTTTAGAGAATCTTCTAGACATAGTCGTCCTGGTGAATAACTTAATCTTTGAATAATTTAAAAACCACCACAGCACGATATTCCCTGGTATAATATTCTTTCATGTATGTATTTGATGGAATAAAACTAGCTGCCAAAAGAGAAATTCTTCTTAAGGAGAAAATTGTTCGTGATTTTGCTAGCAAATTGAAAATTGCTGCTGTTTTGTTTGCAGAAGATTCTGGAAGTCGAATTTACACACAATTGAAAAGCGAAGCTGCTGCTCGAGTTGGAATTAAATATGAAGTTCATGAATTTTCGCTTGCCGATTCAGATTTACGAGAAGAAAGCGAAAATCTACCAAATGAAAAAATTATCGCTAAAATTAAAGAACTAAACGTAGACCAAAGTGTTACAGGCATTATTATCCAGAAACCATGGAGAAAAACTTGGATTAAGGCTAGAAATACAGTTTCAGAATTATCGGAGTCTCAACAAAAAGATGAGTACAATTACTGGTGGAATGGGCTGACCTCTCAAATTTCAGAGAATAAAGATGTGGATGGCTTGCATCCAAATACAATTAAATTTATTCAAAATGGCAATTTTCCAGAAAATGGCAAAGTTCTGCCAGCGACTTGTCGAGCTGTCTTGACTATTTTAGCTAGGGCAGGGGAGTTGGAAAAAACTGAAAATAAATCACAATTATCAAAAGAAGAAAAAATAATTATTTTGGGAAAATCAGATTTATTGGGAATTCCACTTTACTATGAACTACTCAGACAAGGTAAAAATGTCGAGTTAATAGCTAGTTTAGAGCTCAAAGAAAGAATGTCGTCTGGAAAAAAATTGTTTGATGCCACTGTGATTGTTTCTGCTACAGGTATTAAAAACCTTATAACTGGGGATATGATTTCGTCTGGAATTACAATTATTGATGTTGGAGAACCAAGGCCAGACGTTGAGTTTAATTCGGTTTCATCAAAGGCATCCTTTATTACTCCAGTGCCCGGTGGTGTTGGTCCAATGACTGTTATAAGTTTACTTGAGAACTGTGTCAGTCTTGTGGTACAAGGTGAAGAAGGTGCACCACAAGGGTGTACATAAAATAAATTGCGAAGCAAAAAGAGGCCAACCCGGGTTGTGGCGCTAGCCAGAGAGAGTACCCTGGGGTATAATTCACCCCTAGTAAGTATTATAAAAACGAGCGAGTGGGTCAGTCCTGAATTTATCCCACTCAATCGCAAACATTTTGGCTATAAGCTTTTGCTTAATATTCAGAATAGAAATAAGGACACAATATGAAAGATTATTCAAAACTTCCTCAAGTTGCACCTGAATATGATTTAACCGACCTATTAGAGGCTGGATGTCATTTTGGTCATCAAAAATCTAAATGGAACCCAAAAATGTCCGAGTTTATTTACATGGAAAAAGATGGAGTTCACATTTTTGATTTAGAAAAAACTGCCAGCCAACTTCAAGTAGCATACAATTTTGTTTACGATATGGCTTCAAAGGGAAAAACTATGGTTATGGTTGGTACTAAGAAGCAAGCTAAAATAATTATCCAAGAAGAAGCTGAAGCAAATGGCATAATGTATATTATTTCCAGATGGTTAGGTGGATTAATTACCAATTGGAATCAAGTTAAAGGTTCATTAAAAAGAATGATTGAAATTGACGCTGGCTTAAAATCTGAAAAATATGATGGCTATACCAAATTCGAAAAAGTTCAATTAGAAAAAGAGAAAACCAGATTTGAAAGATTTTTTGGTGGAATTAGAGAATTAAAAGCAATTCCAGACTTTTTGTTTATAGTTGATGTTAAAAGGGAAAAGAATGCAGTTAGAGAAGCTAAATTAATGGGCGTGCCTATTGTTGCTTTAATTGATTCGAACGCAAATCCAGAAGATGTTGATATCGCAATTCCAGCAAATGATGATGCTTTAAGAAGTATCAAATTTATTGTTAGTGAAATTGCCGCTGCATATGCTGTAGGCAAAAAATCTACTAGTAAAGCTACTGCAAAACTAGCTGTTGCTGCTAAAACAGAGATAGCAGAAGTTGCTCCAATAGAAGTTGTTTCAGAAAAGAAAGCTGAGAAACCTGTTGCTAAAGTAGTTGCAGAGCCAGCTGTAAAAGCAACCAAAAAAGTCGCTACCAAATCTGTTATAAAAACAACTAAAAAAACCGTAGCCAAGAAATCAGTTACCAAAGCAACCAAAAAATAAAGGAGCCGCATGTCATACACAGTCGCAGACGTTAAAAAACTAAGAGAAGAAACTGGCGCTGGAATGCTTGATTGCAAAAAAGCACTAGAAGAAACCAAAGGAAATTTTGAAGCTGCCAAAGAAGTGGTTAGAAAAAAAGGATTAGATAGAGCCGACAAAAAAGCTGATAGAGAAACAAATGAGGTATATATTGCTTCTTATGTTCACTCTACTAACAAAGTTGCTGTTTTAGTCGAGATTCTTTGTGAAACTGATTTTGTTGCACGAAATGAAGAATTTCAAAGAATGGCAAAAGATGTTGCAATGCATGTCACCGCAATGAACTCCAAATCAGTTGAAGAACTTTTAAAAGAACCATTTGTCAAAGATCCTTCAAAGACAATAGAAGAATTAGTTAAAGGCATTTCTGGAAAAACTGGAGAAAAACTTTTAGTTAACAAGCTTGTTCGATTTGAGGTTGGTCAGGAGTAAATCCCTTACTCGATTGGAGCAGCGGGAATGACTAAAAAAAACTTTTCTTTTACACTCGAAGCAACCAAGGGAAAAATGCGCGCTGGTGTTATCAAAACCCAACGGGGTGAGATTAAAACACCTATGTTTATGCCGGTTGGAACTTTGGCGACCGTCAAATCGTTGGATACAAAAGACATAAAAGATCTACAAGCTCCTATTATCTTGGCAAATACTTATCATTTGTATTTAAGACCAGGAATGGAGCGACTCCAAGCAATGGGTGGTGTTCATAAATTTATGGGCTGGAACAGACCGATGCTTTCAGATTCAGGAGGTTTTCAAGTATTTTCATTGGGAAGACAACAACTTCACTCTCGTGCCAAGAAAAAATCAGAACAAGATGAACTTGCCGTGAAGAAAGAATTTACTGCTCAAGGTGAATTCACTGCAAATAAAAAAGCTAGTAGGTTAAATAAAGCAGGATATTCAAGTAAGTTTGATACAGCTCCTCAAAAACAACCAAAACAGATCACTAGAAGCTTGGGTGTGAGAATTAGCGAAAAAGGGGCTGAGTTCGTTTCTCATCTCGATGGCAGTAAACATTTTTTTAGTCCAGAGATATCAATTGAAATTCAACGACAAATTGGCGCAGATATTGTAATGGCTTTAGACGAGTGCGTTTCGGATAGCGAATCAAAAGAGTATGTAAAAAATTCCATTGATAGAACTCATCGTTGGGCTAAGCGTTGCTATGACTATTGGATTAAAAATAAGAGGCTGAGTGTTTATGGTGAGTATCAAGCCCTTTTTGGAATTATTCAGGGTGCTATGTATGAGGATTTGCGTAAGGAGTCGGCTGAGTTTATTTCCAGTTTAGATTTTGATGGTATTGCAGTTGGTGGGGAAACCACCGGCTACAATATGAGTGGAACTAGAGAGATGATGGGCTGGATTGAAAAAATTCTTCCTGCAGACAAACCTCGATACGCGATGGGACTTGGTAGAGATCCGCAAGATCTTTTAGATGCTGTCTCGGTTGGCTTTGACATGTTTGATTGTGTGGGTCCAACAAGACTAGCTAGAAATGGCGCTTTGTATTATGGACAGTTAGTTGAAAAAAACGGTAAGCCTGAGTTTAAATCAGAATATAAGAACGGGAGATTAAACATCGGCAATCAAAAATTTTTCACTGATGAAAAAGTAATTCAAGAAGGTTGTGATTGTTATACTTGTGAAAATAGATATTCTAGAGGATATCTAAATCATTTATATAGAACTAAAGAATTGGCTTACTACAGATTAGCCTCAATTCATAATGTAAGGTTCATGGTGAGATTAGCTGAGAATTTGCGTATAATGATTTTCAATGCCCAAGAAACTTAAGAGAGTTAATCCTTTCAAAAAAATGGTCTTCACTTTGTTGATAGGCTTGTTTTCTTTATTATTAATGTTGGTTTTTATTTATAGTTTCGTTTTGCCTTCGGTATATATGAACGACAAAGAAATTAAAAATATCTTACTCGTTTCAGATAATTTAGATGAACAAAGCAATTATATTGCATTGGTACATTTGTCACCAAATACGGATGAAAATCTTATTTTATTTTTTGATGGCAATCAAATGGTAAGAATTAATGATGATTATGGAGATTATAATTTAAACTCAATTTATCAACTTTTAAAAATCGATAAAAGAAGTGATCAAAAAATTAAATCAATTTTTAGTAATGTGTTTAAAATCGCAATAGATGAGGTTGTTGTTGTTGATGGAATCAGTGGTGACTTGGAAAATCATGATTTGAAAAATATTTTTGCTAAAAACTTGACTAAAAAAGTTGGCGGTTCGGTAGGAAATAAAATCAACACTTTCAAACTTTTTTCATTAGCAAATTCATTGAAAATTATCAAATTAGATCTGGTTTCAGATATTAAAAAAAGTTTTCATAAATTAGTGACGATCGAAAAAAAATCTTCCCAAAATTGTTCAGTAGCAGTAGTCAACACAACCGAAAAAACTGATTTAGCAAAAAATATTGGAGAATTGCTTGAGAACACTGGAGCTCAGGTTGTACAATTAGAAAGTATTAATTCTGGCATTGATAAAACTACTATTTATTATCCAACAGATAAATCAGAATGTAAGGATCTTGTTGATAGAATACTAGGAGTTTTTTCTGAGATTCCTAAGATAGAATCAAATACAGAAATTTCTTCAACATTGCAGTTTAGATCAAATGTAGTTGTTATGGTTGGAAAAGATTATTGAAGTTTTAAAATATCGTCAGTGTTGACGTCATCAAGTGTTCTCTCAAAATCTTCATCAGTTTGAATAATTTCGACAGGTATATTCTCTTCAAGAATGATTGATTCATCAATCTCACTCATAGGGCTAAGGGCGATGTCTTTTGGAGGAAATGAGTGAGTTCCTTCATTATTTTCTGATTGAAAAGTTTCTTTTAAATAGACAAAACATTGTTTAGTTGTACATGACCGAACTTGACAAGAATAGGTATTGCCATTTTTAATAAGTTTTGAAAGTCTGAAAGAAAGATCTTCAGGCAATGTTCCTAAATATTGACCATTACTTTCAATTGAAATAAATCTGTTTTTAATTTTTAGTTCACAGATTCGGCCAATGGAAATATTTTCAAGTATCTGTTTTCCTGCTAAACGAAGAAGCTGAATAGTTTTTGTTTTTCCTGGTTCTTCAATAAAATGTTGTTTGATAAATGATGGAGCAGCAATTACCTTGTTATTATTAAGTTTTTCTAGATGTTTTTGTGCAATTCTGTTATTAGCATCAATCTCTAAAACTTGCTTGAAATATTTTTTTGCTTTGGGAATTTTGTTGAGTTGAATGTATGCGACGCCAATTCTGTTAAGAGGATTAATGTTTTCAGGATTTAACTCAAACAGTTCTAAGTTGTTTTTTATTGCTGCTTCCCAGTCGCCATCTTTTGCGTTTTTTATGGCTAAATTTTTTAAATTTTCTTGTGCGCTCATATCTGTGGAAGAATACATTTAGAAATCATTGATGTCAACATTCAAAATTGAGTCAAAAGTGTATAATCAACTTATGTCTGGACATAGCAAATGGAATAATATTAAGAATAAAAAAGGTGCAGCAGATGCCATAAAAGGCAAGGTATTTAGCAGTATTTCTAAGTTAATCAGAATTGCAGTCAGAGAAGGTAAATCAGGGGACCCTAAGTTTAATCCAACGCTCAGAGTAGCTCTTGAGAAGGCTAGAACAGCAAATATGCCTAAGACCAACATCCAAAAAGCCATCGAGAGGGGTTTGGGCAAAACTGCTGCTGGTGCTTCTATCCAAGAAATTGCCTATGAAGGTTTTGCAGCCGGTGGAGTTCCTATAATTGTCGTTGCTATGACAGATAATCCAAATCGAACAGCTGCAGAAATAAAGTATGCTTTTTCAAGGAACGATGGTTCACTTGGAAGTCCAGGAAGCGCTATGTACATGTTCAAGCGCAGTAATGATGGGGGATATGAGTGTACTATGCCAATGGAACTTGAAGATAAACAAGCAATCAACAACATTCGAAATATGGTTGAAAAACTTAGAGAAAGCGAAGATGTCGAAGACATTTACATGGCAGTGGAGATTGAAGAGGAGTAAAATCTATAACTTGAGGGGCATGAATGAGAAGACGAGAAAAATTTGTGATTGGATCAATAATTCTAACATTAGGTTTGCTAGCGGTGCAGTATGTCCCACTAGACATTAGGTATCTTGCAATTGGGTTGTTTACAGTTTTTACATATATAGTTTCAACTTGGGCATTGGCAGACGATTTGCAAATACATGAAAGGCTTACGGTTGTTCCATTTCCGGTTCTTTATGCAGGATCAGTTGCTCTCTTTTACTTTCTATTGCCAGATAATTTTTTAAACCAATTAGTAATCCTCGCATTATTTGGAGTTGGAATGTACGCATTATTTTTGACAGCTAATATTTTCTCGGTTGCAAAGGGCAGAACAATTCAGTTATTGCATGCTGCGCATGCGATTGGTTCAATCTTTGGTGTCTTAATCTCACTTTTATTTTCGAATACAATATTTTCTTTAAAGTTACCCTTTTATTTAAATGGTTTATTTGTCGGTTTAGTACATTTTCCATTAATATTTATGCTTTTATGGTCGGTCACACTTGAGGACAAGATCAATAAAGAGCATGCAAGCTTTTCATTAATTTTAAGTTTTATTTTGGCAGAATTGGCCTTAATTTTGTCATTTTTCCCAATCTCAGTTTGGTTTAACTCGCTGTTTGTGATGTCATTTTTCTACATTGGAATTGGCCTGATGCAAAGCTTTATTAAGGGCAGATTGTTTATGAGAACTTTTGTTGAGTACTCGTTAGTTGCTGGCTTTGTTGGTTTGATGTTTCTATTGGTGTTTCCGTTGAAGTAGAAATTTGATATCTGCTTTTGATTAATATATGATTTGATAATTCTGTATCAATAGATAAATCAAAAAATATGTACGAAACTGAAAAGCAAAATTCTAGAATTTTGGAAAGAGAATCAGCCGGTGGTTATTTTTTGGGAGCACAAAATGTTGATGAAGTAATTAAGTTATTAAGTAGTTATGATGAGATTGAAGGATCTAAAGGAAAGCAAAAAGTTTCTGAGATCCTTGGATTTATTGACGTAGCTAGAAAAACTGGACAAGTATCAAATTTTATTACAAATACTGGAAGTCTTAGAGATCAACTTAAAAAATTAGTTAAAATAGAATTTGAAAAAAAACAAAAAGAAGAAGAAGAACAAGAATCGAGTTTAGGAAGTAAAATTAAAACAAAAATAGAACATGTTTTTAATCCAAAAAAACTGGAAAGCGAAAATTTAAACTTCTTTTCAAGAGCTCAAACTTTTACAGAATTAATTTCATTTGTCAAAAACTTTAACATTATTGAAGGTTCTAAAAAACAATATTCTCAAGTCACAGTTTTGGAACAAATAAGAATTGCAAGACTAACTGGTGACGGTGTAGACAAGATAACAGACACCGGCGGTCTTAGAAGCAAAGTAAAAGAATTACTTGCAAAAGAACAAAAATTGATTGAAACAAAGATCGGTCAAGTAAATAGCTTTGCTGAACTATTTCAGCTATTGGATAAAATTAATTATATACAAGGACCTTCTAACAAAATATATTTTTCAGGCGATCTTAAAAGACACATAGAAGGATTTAATCAAGGAAAATATAAACTTTATACAATTCCAGAAAGTGCTGGTCTTCAAAAAAAAGTAAGAGAGCTATATCTCAAATCAACCAAAGAAAATGATAGTACCTACTTAGCTGAATTGAAAGCAGAGATTGCTGCTTATGGATTATCGCCAAAACGTGATATATATTTGGAACTTGCAAAAAAGTATCATTCCGATATTGGGACTGAAAAAGATCAAAAAAGAGCACAAGAAATGATGATTTTATTGAATAGTTGGAAAGAAAGTGGATATACATCTTTTTCAACTAAAGTAAGGAAGCACTAAATTTTTAAGATATTCTAAGGTCAACATCCTATAATACAGTAGGGGGGAATAGGGTATTTTAGTCTGGTTGACAGATATTTTACTAAAGATTAATATAGTTTCAATTTTATGAATTCTTGGAAGTGAAGTAATAATATATAAAGATATTTATGTATTTTATTAATTAATTTCAGGATTTATTATGAAAAAATATAGGGGAGAGAGTAAAATATTTTTGCGACACACCAGGCGGAGAAGGGACGAGTGATATAGTTTGATATACTTGATACTGATATAGTATGATATAGGGCAGAGACCCATAACAAATTGTGGATAACTTTGTTTTATTATAAGACTATACCAGATCTGAGATAAGATTTGTATGCGTTTATTAAATTATGTGATGCAAGAATAATATAAACTAAACATTTTATTGGATTGCCTCTGGTGGTGTGGAGTATCAGGCTTATCTGGATGATCTGGTGGCTAGAAATCTATCTAGGGCTCGTGAAATAGAGCGTGAAACATAAAAAACCCGAATGCATCCATACAAATTTGAGTACATTTATTGCTTTTTTCTAAGAGACCCGAGAGGAGTCTTTTAAGTCTGGGCAGGTATAGCTGAGATAGAGGTAGATATGTCTTTAAGGGGCAGCAAATGGCAGCTAATTCGAAAAATTGAAAATTTTAATAATACTTTTACCCTATTGGACAGTGGGGAACAAATATTTGACTTGTGTTATGTCGCACAATATTACTTTTACGACGTAAACCTAAAAAACTCGACGGGGGTTGTTTTTACACTTCTATTTTAACTAAACCTATTTTCATCTTGCTGCAGGCTTATTTGTTCATTTTTACGTTTATTTATCTGTTTCTATTCCCTTTTCTTTTCAAACATATTCCTATCGTTTCAAAAAACTCAATAATTGAATTTTGACCGACTTGGATGGCTTTTGATCGTTTAAATATGCTTTAGTTGATGGATAAGTAGTCGTTTATTCAATAAAAAGCCGTTTTTGGGCCTCTAGGAGTGTATTAGCCTGGTAGAAGCCGTTTTTGGGCCAGTTTTTAGTATTAAGTCTTGGTTTATATATAATTATTGCAACAATAATTACTATTTGTATTAAAAAATAAGATTTACTGTATTATTTTTAGTTTTTAAAAGTTTTGCACAACTAGTTTTGTTTTGATAGTTTGTTTCAATTTTATTGTGAAATATTTTTGAAAGAAATTATTTTTTTATTCGCACTTTTTATTTTAGCTAAAATTTGAAAAATATTTTCTAGATTTTATTTCTCTAATTTTTTATAAAATTATTATTGATATTAAACGATATGAAAAACATCACTAATTTATCTATGTATATATTAAGTACCACTGCCCTCTTTTCTTTTGTTAAAAATTAAAAATATTCTTTCAATTTTATTTTTTTTAATTTATTATCAATTCATATTTTAGAATTATTATTATTTTTCTGAAAAATATTTTTTACATTTTATTTTTTACTCGAATCTCTTATTTAATTTGTGTCGCACAATCTTTGATTTGCGTGTATACTTTATTAGAGAGTCGGAGATATCATCTGGTTGTTCTCTCTTAAAGAGTCTCTCCTACTCAAGAAACAACATATTTTTCTAAAGCCCCTTTCTTTAAAAAATATAGTTATTCATATATAAGAGGATCAAAAGATATCAGCAAAAATATCTTGATGTATCCCCAAAAGAGCTGGAAAGAGCCTATTAGCAGAAGTACAGTAAGACTGCTAAAATCTCATAGTATTTTCGACCTGTAATGGATACACATCGATGCCAATCTCAACTTTACCACAATCTGCTCTCTTAACTTTTATAGAACATTTGGAAGTTGAAAGAAATGTTAGCCACTTAACTATTAGAAATTATTCTCACTACCTAAGAAGATTTAATGAATGGTTTCTAAATAATGGTTACACTGATTTAAAGGAACTCAACCAAGATGTAATGCGTAGTTATCGTGTCTATCTTTCGCGGTATGAAGATTCTCAAGGAAGAACTTTATGTAAAAGAACTCAAAGTTATTACATTATTTCTTTAAGATCATTACTAAAATTTTTAGTAAAAAATGATGTGTCAGTTTTGCATCCAGAAAAAATTGATTTGCCCAAAGCTGAATCTCATCACATGAGATTTCTAAATATCGAAAAAATCGAAAGTCTTTTGAATCAACCTGGATTATCAAAAAAAGGTGGACTGCGTGATAAGGCGATTTTGGAAGTTTTATTTTCAACTGGACTTCGTGTGAGTGAGTTAATTGGATTGAATAGAGATCAAATTGATTTGAAATCAAGAGAGTTTGGTGTGATCGGCAAAGGTCGAAGACCAAGAGTTGTCTTCTTGAGTTATCGTGCTGTTGACTGGTTGCGAAGATACTTAAATTCTAGAGAGGACAATTGGCAACCAATTTTTATTAGGTACTCAGGCACGAAGCCTGATTTATTATCGGATGGTGAGGAAATGCGTTTGACCTCTAGGAGTGTCCAGAGATTGGTAGATAAGTATTGTCGTAAAGCAAAGTTGCCAATCAAAATTAGTCCTCATGGAATCAGACATAGTTTTGCAACAGACTTACTTTCTAACGGGGCGTCGTTGAGAGATGTTCAGGAAATGTTAGGTCATAAAAACATTGCTACAACGCAAATTTACACTCACATAACAAAGCCTCAACTTCGTAAAGTTCATGACGAGAAGCATAGTAGCTTTTAAATTGGCAGGTCCCAGAAGATAGTGATAATTGGGTTGCTGGTGAAAAAACGCCTATATATAGCTATAACTTGTATTTAAGCTATAAACGGGCAAATTTCATATATTTTGAGAATTTGTTCTTGATATCAAACTATAACTTAAGGTTATTTTTGCATATAAAAATATATCACAAATAATAATATTATTATTTGCTATGTTATTAATTATGGGATTTTTAAAATCGTGGTAGTTTTTTTTAAGTAACTAAAGATTTATTTTGAGTTTGAAGTTATAATATTTAATTGAAAGTGGGCCTGTGGCGCAGCTGGTTAGCGTGTCTGTATGGCATACAGAAGGTCAGGGGTTCGAATCCCCTCAGGTCCACATAGTAAAGAATGAATGTATTCATTCTTTACTATGTATGAAATTTGGGATGACTTGTGCCCGATCAAGCGAATTCCTCCAGACATTTAAAATTTGAGCATGACGAGGGTAAATCCCCTCAGGTCCATATAATCAAAATGAACTTTAGTCTGCCATAACTCTTGACAGCTAGAAAGAGAAAAGATATTCTTAATAAAGATGAAAAAGAATTTTAAGAAAAAGAAAAAGCTTCTATTAATATTTAGTTTAGTTATTTTAGTAGCAGGTCTTTTTGCGGGCATTATTTTAGTTAAACAAAACCAAGATATTAACTCAGAGGCATCAGGTGGCTGCAAAGGTATTACATCTGCAAGAGAATGTGCGAAATCTTGTTCTCCAATAAAGGGAAAAAATAATAAAAGTTATAAATGTGCATTTAGAAAAGACGGTTGTGTAGAAACTTCAAAAGAATGCGATAAACCAGCTGCCAATATTAATTGGTGTCCAAACGTTAATGGTCAGTTGGCAGCAGGACAATGCGGCGAAACTCAAACAACCGGTGCTTCAGCCTGTTTACATCGATATACCGATAATGGAACAGTAGGAGTATTGTATTGTTGTCCAAATGGTATGTACGGATATAGTGCAACTGGTAATGCTTCCGAATGTCATAAAATATAAATATTTTTAGCTGATAGGATTGATACAGCAGCAATAATTAGTTTTGATTGGGAAATGCTTTTTTAATCAACTCTTCGTGTTTCTTTTCAAAAGCAGAATCCATCGGTTTGCGATATTCTTTTAATAAAGTACTCAACACCGCTCTCGCTGACGCTTGTTCCATTCTCTTTTTTTCTTGTTCTCTTGATTCATTCTTTTTATCTTTCACAAATACTGCTCTTAGTTTTTGTGACACTTCTTTTCTTCTAACCTGTTTATCTTCTTCTTTTCTTTTACTTGCTTGCCATGTATCTTCTTCAGCTTGTTCAAGCATCAGGCTAAGTCTTGATTGATCTTTATTCATGTTTTTATTATTTTCAAGATCATATACAAAGCCCAAATTTTTAGGTACTCTACTCTTCACCTTCAGCCTTCTTGAATGTCAATGCTACTGCAGCAACCTTATTGTCACCTTTCAGTCTCATTAAAATGACACCTTGAGTAGGTCTGGTAAGTGTAGGAATTGATTTCTTGGTTAAAGGCAACTTGATTGTTTGACCTTCTTTAGTTGTGATCACAACTTCTTTATGTTCGTCGGAATTAGCTTTTCTTGCGCTAGCAACTAAGCCGGTGCGCTTGGTAATATCTGCAACTTTAACACCCATACCAGAGCGTTTTTGTTTAGGATACTGATCAAGCTTTGTCCTTTTACCCATGCCATTTTCGGTAACCAACAAGAGTTGACTCTTATACTGTTTATCTTCGACTTCTTCCTCAGAAATTGCTTCAAAACCAACAACAAAATCATCTTTCTTGATAGTAATGCCTTTAACGCCCTTAGTGTCTCTTTGGCTTGATTTAACTTCTTTTTCTGAAAATCTGATAGACTTGCCATTTCTAGTAATTAGCATCACGTCATCATTTCCAGATGTAACCATGCCCTTAACCAAGAAGTCATCATCATTTAAAGTAATCGCAATAATTCCATTTTGTCTGATGTTTCCGAATAGTTTGACTGCAGTTTTCTTGATTAAACCTCTATAAGTAGCCAGGACTATATATTTATCTTTATCTTTCTCTTCATCAATAACTAAAATTGAAAGTATCTTTTCTTCAGCTTTTAGATTTAGCAGGTTAACCATTGCTGTTCCTTTGGCAATTCTAGAAGATTCCGGAATTTCGAAGGCTTTAAGTTTAAAGACTCTGCCTAAGTTTGTGAAAACTAATAAAACATCATGCGTTTGAACGGTTAGAAGAGTTTGAACCACATCTTCTAACTTCATTTTAACACCGACACTGCCTTTACCACCTCTAGATTGAGATCTAAAAGATGCTGGGTTAAGGCGTTTAATATAGCCAGTTTCTGTGAGAGTAATTACCGCTTCTTCATTTGGAACTAAATCTTCTTCTGAGAACTCGCCAATTTTTCCTTTGACTAATTTAGTTCTTCTTTCATCGCCATAAAGCGTGACGAGCTCATTGGCTTCGTCAACAATTACATCAAGAATTGCTTTTGGTTTATTCAAAAGCTGAATCAGATCATCAAGAATCTTTTTGATTGCTTCATATTCATCTTCAATTTTTTGTCTCTCAAGAGCTGCAAGCCTTTTCAATTGCATATCTAAAATTGCCAATGACTGCAGTTCAGACAAGCCAAACTTTTTCATCAATGCTTCTTTGGCGTCATCTGAGGTTTTTGATTTTCTAATGGTATCGATAACCTCATCAAGGTTTGCGAGCGCAATTAATAAACCTTCTAAAATATGAGCTCTGTTTCTGGATTCCTCAAGATTATATTGACTTCTTTTAACGATGATTGACTGTCTATGCTTGATGTACTCCATTAAAATCTGGCGAATGTTCATTAGTTGAGGTGTGCCGTCACTATTGAGAGCCACCATATTCATTGAAAAACTTGTTTGCAGTTCGGAGTATTTGAAAAGTTTATTTAAAACAACTTTTGGAATGGCATCTTTTTTAAGTTCGATGGTAATTTGCAAGCCATTTCTATCGGAATCATCGTTCAAGTCTTTGATACCATTAATTTTTTTATCTCTAACCAAGTGAGCAATTTTTTGGAGCAATCTTGCTTTGTTAACCTGGTAAGGAAGTTCGGTAATAATAATGTTAAAGTGACCTTTCGAGTCTTCTTCAATTTTGGTTTTTGCTCTAATGACTACTCTCCCCTTTCCAGTTCGGTAGCCTTCTTTGATTGCGTTGAAATCATAAATTATACCCGCAGTTGGAAAGTCTGGACCATTAATATGTTCCATAATTTCATCAATAGTAATTTCTGATTCAAAAGTTCCTGCCAAAAGTGAGGAGTCGGCAGCTAGCAAAGCATCAACTTGGGCGTGCATGCTTTTAATTTCATCTTCTTTTTTGCTTGTACTCTTTAGGGTGCTTGTACTCTTTAGGGTGCTTGTACTCAGGGTGGTGCCTGCTTTTCTCTTTGGTAAAACAAATTTGCCTGTTTCAATTGTTGCTTTGCCTTTTTTGATTGTTGCAACAATCGCGTTGATGACCTCGGTTAAATTATGAGGTGGAATTTTAGTCGCCATACCGACAGCAATTCCTTCTGATCCCATCAATAAAAGGTTTGGAAGCTTGCCTGGCAAAACTGTTGGTTCTTGTAATGAACCATCGAAGTTATCAATAAATGGGACTGTATTTTTATCGATATCGACCAAAAGTTCTCTAGTAATCTTTTCCATCCTGGCTTCGGTGTAACGCATAGCAGCTGGAGAGTCGCCATCGACTGAACCATAGTTACCTTGACCATCAACAAGCTCATATCTCATACTGAAATCTTGGGCCAAACGAACCATTGCCATATAAACTGGAGCATCACCGTGTGGGTGATATTTACCCAAGACGTCTCCAACAATACGAGCAGACTTTTTGTAAGCACTATTCCAGTGAATACCAGTCTTGTGCATTGAGAATAAAATACGTCTGTGAACTGGTTTTAATCCATCTCTCACATCTGGAAGCGCACGAGAAACGATAACGCTCATGGCGTAATCGAGATAACTTTTCTCCATTTCACCTTTGATGGAGATGTACTTCATTTTTCCAAATTTTGTCTCTTCGATCGTGCCAATTAAAGACTGTTTTACTTCTTCAGAAACACTTTCTGGAGTTTCACTCGAAACCTTGTCAGCTTCGATGATATTTGTTACCTCTTCTTTAATTTCCTCTATTTGCTTTTTTTCTTCTTTTGTATCTTCTTCCATAAGTTTTTTGCTTTTTTTTAATTATTTCAATTTATTTTAATGCTGTTTCAATTGCTGGAGCAATTTCTTTTTTTCTAGACATTTTTGGACCAATGTCTAGAATATTATTTTCCACTACTCCGCCGAATGCTTTTTGAGCAACTTCTTTTTCTGCATCTGAAAGAATAAGTAGCTTAGTATTAACCTTCAAAATATCAGTGATAGCTACAAAAAGTAATTTTACTTCTTGCTCAGCTTTTACAGTTGCCATTGCTTTGAGTAGACCAGCTTTTTTGATTGTTAAAACCATTTCTTGTTCAACAGTTTCTAATTGATCGATCATGGTTTTTGTGGTTGAACCACCGGGGTTGTTGTCGTTGCTGGCTGTGTCAAACTCAAAAATTTTATAATCATTTTTGACAATTTGTTCGTCATTTAAAGATGAGATGTCAGATTTTGCTTTGAAAATTTCTAAGGTAAAGGCTTCGACATCTCCAACTTCGGCAATTTCTGCAAGTTCAGCGCCAACTTCTTTGTCCTTGCTAGTTGTAGTTGCGCTTTTATAGCCCACTGTATCTGAAAGAATTGCTGCCAGCATCAATGATGCTAATGTCTTATCAGGTCTCAAATCATTTTGCTTCATTAAGAAATAAACAATTGTGTTTGATGATCCCCAGGCTTTAAAAGTCATGAAGATTGGCTCATTTAAATTTAAGTTAACTTTGTGATGATCTATAATTTCAGCAATTTGATCTTGATTTAAGCCATCAAGTCTTTGGGAAGCTTCATTGTGATCAACTAAAATAACTTTGTCTTCAGCTAAAATATTTTCGGCTGTTAAAATTTTTGGGGTTTCTATTCCAAACTTGTTTAAGAGGAAAGTTGCCTCAGGATTAATTGTTTCAGTAATTACAGCTTGAGGGGTTTTATATCCAAAACAGTCTCTACTTTCGTATAAAAATTGAAGAGCAATTGCTGCAATAACTGAATCTGTATCAGGTTTTTTGTGGCCAATTATGTATGTTGTCATAGTTTTATTTTTTTAGGTAGGCAATGTTTTGCCTGAATTTCTAAATATCAATAGTTGCTAGTTTCGCGTGAGTTTGAATAAACTTTTTTCTTGGAGCAACGTCATCTCCCATCAGCGTACTGAAAGTTTTATCAGCCTGATCAGCGTCATCGATAGTAATTTTTTTGAGCATTCTGAACTTAGGATTCATGGTTGTTTCCCAAAGTTGCTCAGGGTTCATTTCTCCAAGACCTTTGTATCTTTGAATGCTAATTTTTGCATCTGGGGTTTCACTGAGAATTTCTTTGATGTAGGCGTCTCTATCTTCTTCAAGATAAACATATTTTTCTGTTTTGCCATTTTTTATTTTGAATAAAGGAGGCATAGCCACATAAAGATAGCCTTGTTCAACAATTTGAGGCAAATGTCTAAAGAAAAAAGTTAATCCAAGTGTAGTAATATGTTCTCCATCAACGTCAGCATCGTTCATTAGAATAATGCGGTGATATCTGAGTTTGTCTGGGTTAAATGTTTCCCCTATTCCAGCGCCTAAGGCGATAACTAGATTTTTAAGTTCTTCAAAAGCGACAATCTTGTCAAGGCGGGCTCGCTCAGTATTTAGAATTTTTCCCCTAAGTGGGAAAATTGCCTGGAATTTACGATCGCGACCTTGTTTGGCACTGTTGTGTACAAAAACACCACTTGCTAGCGCAAAATTGTGAGTATGAGGAACTTCAATATCATAGACATCAATTTTTTCTTTTACAGATTCAATGGAAATTATCTTGTGATTATAATTTCTAATTGCTTCTAAAGTTTTTGCTTCAGATTTATCGGAATATTTTCTATAAAGAGGCATTAGTGAATCTTGCGAAGTCAAGTCTTTTGCTTGTTTATAATTTCCATTTCTGAGCATGAACTTATGATTTGGAGTACAGGTAATTTCTTGCTTATTATCTAGAGTTATTTTGATTACTTTTACATTTTTCTTTGTTAATCTTGGATTTAAAATCTTTTCTATTCCAATTTGGTTATTTTTGCGAATTGTATAGCAAAAATGTTTTTTGCCAGTCTCCTGTTCTTCTATGATTTTTTTAAAGCTAAGATTTCTACCATTAGCCAATGCAATTTTTGTGTCGCCAGAAAAACATCCGCCAGCTGAATCGCCTTCAACAATATAGATTTCACAATCAGCGGCGACTTTACTCTGACAGTCAGCTAATTTTCCAGGCAAAGTACTGCCCTCAAGAACACCTTTTCTGATAACTGCATCTTTTGCAGCACGCGCTGCCATACGAGCTCGAGCTGATAACATGATTTTATCGATAATTGTTCTGCCAGCTTTAGGATTTTCTTCTAGGAATGTAGAGAAGCCATCTTTGAAAACTTGATAAACTGCAGTTTGAGCTTCTGAGTTATTAAGTTTAGTTTTCGTTTGCGATTCGAATTGAAGGTCATTTGCAGGCATTTTCACAAAAATAACTGCTGCCAAGCCCTCTTTCATGTCATCAGTGGTGAACATCTCTTTTTCTTTAAGCAGATTATTTTTTTTAGCGTAATCTCTGAGGACATAGCCTAAGCCGTTTCTAAATCCATTTACATGAGCTCCGCCATCAGGAGTATGAATGACATTTACGTAAGATTCGAGTTTTTCTGTGTAAGAATCGTTGTATTGAATGGCGATCTCGATGCCAATGTGTTTGCCAGTTTCTTCATCTTTCCAATCTTCATTGACATAGACAACTTCATGAAGTGGCTTACGATTCATGTTGATGTGTTCAACTAACGATCTAATCCCGCCTTCGAAGTAAAAATGTTGTTCTTTACCGATAATTTCATCGATAAATTCAAAGTAAATTCCTGCCATCAGGTAGGCGCGGTCTTTAATGACATTGACCAAAGTTTTATGGTTCAAGGTTGTGGTGGAGAAAATAGTAGAATCTGGAACGAAACTAAGCAGTGTACCGGTCTCGTGACTCATGAGCTTAATTGCGGCTACTGGAAACATTTTTAGAACTTCATCTGCTGATATTTTTTTAACTGGGGCAAAAGGTATACCTCTTGAATGTGCCTGAAAATAATAATGACCATCACGCTTGACGATGACCTGAAGGATTGTTGATAAAGCATTAACGGCCGAAGAACCAACTCCGTGCAAACCACCGGATGCTTGATAGGCTGTTTCTTCAAATTTACCACCGGCATGAAGTTTGGTCATAACAACTTCTAAAGCTGAAACGCCAGAACTATGCATATCAACTGGAATACCACGACCATTGTCTACAACTGTGATTGCTTCTTTGCCAGCTTCATTATCACCAATCAATTTAATTTGAACTTCTGATAAGGGAGATCTAAAGAGTTGAATTGTTTTTCCAAAGCCGGCAATTGCCTCATCTACGGCATTGTCTAGAATTTCTTTTGCGAGATGATGTAGTCCTCTTGCGTCTGTGGAGCCAATATACATTCCTGGGCGTTTACGAACTGGCTCAAGGCCTTCTAAAACCTTAATTTCTGCTGCTTTATATTTTGATGTTGATGATGTGCTTGCCATAAAAAATTATATCAATCAATTAGAGACACTTTTATATCATACTTGAATGCTAAATTCAAAAGTTGTGGGCTGATGCTTCTGATACCTATCATACTACTATATTTTTACTCAATATCATAGTGTTATATATTGATATATTAAACAGCAATAAGCTCAAATAAGCAGTTTTCAAAAGCTAATTTAACATTAACATTTTGGTTTAGTTGCTTCATGGTTTTTAAAACAATTCTTAAGTGGTTTGCCATTGATTTTTTTTTGAATTCAGAATTGTTAGAATTTAATTCAAAATTTAGATACGACAGTAGCTTGTTTAAGAATAAAATAGCCTCAGTTCTCTCTTTATAGTTATTAGCAAATTCAATTAGTTCGAAGTGTCTTGATGTTAGGATTTTTTTATATAAATCAGCAGTGTTCTCGTCTTGGTTATTTTTTCCTTGAGTAGATTTTTTGAGTGAGACAACTTCGCATCTTGAAATTATCGTTGGAAGCAATTTTTCTAGGGTTGAAGTCATTAAAATAATTTGTGTATTTTCTGGAGGTTCTTCAATTGACTTTAGTGCTGCGTTTTGCGCTGAAATGGTTGCGAGGTCTGCATTAAAAAAAACAAAAAATCTTCTATCAGAATTATAGTTCGAGAAAGCAAGTTCTTGATTAAAGTTTCTTATGTCATCAATTTTAATACTCTCCCCTTCCGGGTTGATGAACCTAAATGCTGGATTATTTAATAAGCTATTTTTATCAAAATCATTATTTTGCTGAGATTTTAGCCATAATGCAAAAATGTGAAAAAAATCAACTGAGGTATCGTGCTCGAGAATTATTGACAATTGATAATCATTTTTATTGGTTTTAAATATACTTCTCATTGTTTGGTGGCGATTTTTATTTTATAGTAGAGTTAAGTTAATTATAGACTATACATTATGTTTGATCCTGCCCAGTCAAATGATCCGCTTCAAGTTCCTCAAATGGAACCCGTTTCTTTTGGAAATTCTTCCCAACCCGGTGGTGACTCCCAACCCGGTGGTGACTCCCAACCCAGTGGTGACTCCCAATCCGGTGGCGCTACTCAACAAGCTACCCCAGATGATATCGAAAAAATTGCTAGTTCATTAGAAGTTGATATTGAACATATTGCAGCGAATTCAACATCTGATTCAGTAGATGAAACAGCAGTAGTTCCTCAAAAATCAACTACTCAAGATACGACAAGTACACAACCTACTGTTGAACCCACTACTGAAAATGAAGTTGACATTTTAACTCCAAATTCTAAAATTGTTGTTCCCGATCTGACTGTTGGTGCTCTAGGGGTCATTGGGACTACTCCAGTTGCTAATGCTGTATCCGCAACCATCTCAGGCGTGGCTCCAAACTTGGGAGAGCAACCACTTCCAGAGGGAATTGATCCAAATAAAACTTATATTAATATAGTCGACGTGCTTAAAGATCAGGGAGTTCTTTCTCAAGATGAAGCAAGTCAAATAATGGTTACGAATGTTAGTACAGGCAAATCATTTTCAGAAATATTAGAAGAAAATAAGTTTGTTAAAGAAGAAGACTTGGTAAAAGCCAAGTCAGTTGTTTATAAAATTCCGTTTATTAAAATTTCGGAATCTGGAACAGATCCTCAAGCTTTATCTAAGATTCCCGAGGGAGTGGCTCGAAATTATCAGATGTTGCCAATTTTGTTTGACAAAGATAAAAATACTTTATTGGTTGCGATGCAAAATCCTCTAGATTTATCTGCGATTGATTTTGCAGAGCAAAAGTCTGGATTAAAACTTATTACTAGATATGCAATGCCTTCTGAACTAGAGCGTAAAATTGCTGAGAATTATTCTCAAAGTTTATCGGGAGAAGTTACTGAGGCTTTGGAACAAACTTCACAAGTTGAGGATGACTTAGTCAAGAGAAAAAATCTCAAAGTTCTGTCTGGAGAAACCATCAGGCAAGCTCCGATTACAAAGATTGTTCAGACAATTGTCAGTTTTGCTATGAAAGCTAGAGCTTCGGATATTCACATTGAACCTCAAGAATCTAGAACCAGAGTTAGATATAGAATTGACGGCATTTTGGTCGAGAAGTTAATTTTACCTCAATCTGTCCACGAAGCAGTCGTTTCTAGAATTAAAATTTTGTCTGGTCTTAAAATTGATGAAAAACGTATTCCACAAGACGGCCGTTTTAATTTTATTTCTGGAGATAAGGAAGTTGATTTGCGTGTCTCCACTCTTCCAACGGTTAATGGTGAAAAAATTGTTATGCGTTTGCTAAAGAAAGATGCCACAGTTCCTGACATGGAAGAATTGGGACTTACAGGAATGGCTTTGCGACACGTGAAGGATCTAATTAAAGTTCCTCATGGAATTATCTTGGTTACCGGTCCAACTGGTTCTGGAAAAACCACCACGCTTTATTCAATTCTTCATACGATTAATACTTCCAAAGTAAATATTATTACTTTGGAAGATCCAGTTGAGTATCAGATGGCTAGTGTTAATCAGGTTCAAGTTAACCAACAAGCCGGGCTAACTTTTGCTTCTGGTTTACGTTCATTTTTGAGACAAGATCCAAACATTATTATGGTTGGAGAGATTCGTGATAGCGAAACTGCAGATTTAGCAGTTCAGGCTTCTTTGACGGGACATTTAGTTTTCTCAACTCTTCATACCTCTTCAGCCGCTGGCGCTATTCCACGTTTGATGGATATGGGTGTCGAACCATTTTTGCTAACGTCGTCACTCACTCTTTCGATGGCTCAACGTGTGGTTAGAGTAATAAATAAGAAATTTAAAGAAGAATACAAACCTGAGAAAGCAATTATTGATGACATCAAAGAAGTCTTGGGCCCTAGACTTGACGAGTGGTTAAGAAAAAATAATCGAAAAGATGAAAATATTGTTCTCTACAGAGCAAAGGAAGATAGGCCTCAAACTGAACCAGAATATAAGGGTCGTATTGCTATCTTTGAAGTAATGCCAATTTCTGAAGGAATATCAAGGTTAATTTTAGAAAAAAAACCGGCATCTGAAATGGAGAAACTTGCTGTCAAAGATGGTATGCTATTAATGAAGCAAGATGGATATTTAAAAGCTTTGGATGGTATTACTACTATTGAAGAAGTTTTGCGTGTGGCGCAAATTTAAGGAAAAATATGAACATTCATGACATGTTAGATTTGTTAATTGAACAGAATGGCTCTGATATTCATATAATTGTGGGAACACCTCCAATGTTAAGAATTCACGGAGAATTAATTCCTATTGAAGGAGCTCCAGTTTTAAATTTGGAACAAGCAGAAAGCTTGATTTTCCCAATTATGACTCAGGAACAGAAAGACTACGTCAAAGTTAATAAAGAATTAGATTTTGGTTATCAATTTAAGGATAAGGGCAGATTTAGAATTAATGCTTATCACGCTCAGGGAAATTTAGCAGCTGCACTGCGTTTGATTCCTGCTGTTATCAAGACAATTGACGAACTCCAATTACCTCCAATTTTGCATGAATTTTCTTCAATTAATCAAGGGCTAGTCCTACTAACCGGTCCTACAGGCGAAGGAAAATCAACTTCTTTGGCGGCAATGATCGAAGAGATTAATGTTCAAAGTAGCAAACATATTATTACAATTGAAGATCCGGTTGAGTTTGTTTATAAACCAAAGAAAAGTATTATTTCTCAGAGAGAAATAAATCATGACACTCACTCTTGGGATATTGCTTTGAAGTCAGCACTTCGTGAGGATCCAGACGTTGTTTTGATTGGTGAAATGCGTGACTATGAAACCATTGCTTCTGCAATTACTATTGCTGAGACTGGTCATCTTGTTTTTGCAACTCTGCACACTTTATCAACTGCTCAAACAATTGACAGAATCATCGATGTTTTTCCAGCTCATCAGCAAGGTCAGATGCGTCAACAACTTGCTTCAGCAATAAAGGCTATTGTTGCCCAAAGGCTTTTGCCAGCGAACGGTGGCGGGAGAATTCCTGCACTGGAAATTTTGGTGGCTACCTCTGCAATATCGAATCTTATCAGAGAGCAAAAAACTCATCAAATTGATAGCGTGATTCAAACTTCAGCGGACAAAGGTATGATTATGTTCGAATCTTATTTGCAACAGTTAGTGCAAAGAGGTGCAATTACTAAAGAAGTGGCAATGAACAATGCGTTTAGACCAGATGATATGGCAAGATTATTGGGAAAATAGGTTGTTAAGGATATAAAAATATGGCATTTTTTAAATACACAGCTAAAAATAAGTTTGGTGAAAATATCAAAGGTAAGGTTGAAGCTAGAGAAATGAGTCAGGCTGCTTCTCTACTCTCTTCTAGAGGATTATTGGTTATTAAAATAGATCCATTTACAAAAGATGCTTTTGCTAGAATCAGATCAATGATGGGTGGAGTCAAATTTACAGATATTGTAAGTTTTACGCGACAACTATCTACAATGATTACTGCTGGTCTTCCTTTAGCCAGTGCTTTGAATATTCTAGTTAGAGATGGCAAAGTTGAAGTTACCAGATTGATGGCAGTTATTTTGCAAGATGTTGAAGGAGGTCATTCATTTGCTGAATCTTTGGCAAAACATGACAAAATTTTCTCACGTTTGTATATTCAACTAGTTAAAGCAGGTGAAACAGGAGGAGTTTTGGATACTGTGCTCGAGCGTTTGGCAGATAACATGGAGAAAGAAAAGGAATTTAAAGCCAAAACCAAGGGTGCCTTAATTTATCCAATAATTGTGGTGATTGCAATGTTGGCAGTTGGTGTAATTATGATGATCTTTGTTATTCCAAAATTAACAGAAATGTATCGTGATTTTGGTTCAGAACTTCCATTCCTGACTAAAGCTTTGATAGGAATTTCAGACGGAATGGTTAAGTATTGGTATATAGCTGGTGCGATTATTGGTGGTGCAATTTTTGCTTGGAAAAGCTATTACAAAACTAAATTAGGAAGATATAAAATAGATGAAATAATGTTAAAATTGCCTATTTTTGGAGAACTAAAAAAGAAAGTTATTTTGACCGATTTTGCTCGTACTTTGGCATTATTACTTGGTTCAGGAATTTCATTACTCGAAGCAATCTCCATTGTGACAGAATCTGTTGAGAATATTGTTTATAGATCTGCACTTCAAGAAGTAAGCAAACAGGTTGAGAAGGGTTCTTCTCTTTCGGAAGCACTTAGTCACTATGAAATGTTTCCGGTTATTTTGCATCAGATGATGAGTGTTGGTGAGGAAACTGGAAAGCTAGATGATGTTTTGAAAAAATTGTCTAATTATTTTGAACAAGAAAGTGAACACGCAATTAAAAATATGACCACGGCAATCGAGCCAATGATCATGGTGGTATTAGGTCTTGGGGTTGGCGCAATGGTGATTGCTGTGATTATGCCAATATATAATTTGACAAGTCAGTTCTAGATTTGTAAAAAATAAAAAATATTTATGACGCGAGTTGGCTAAGCAAGCTTAGATACTCGCTTACACAAGCATTTATTATTTTTTACAGCTAAATCTTCTAGCCAAATACATTTTTAATTTCTGCGCTTGCACTTAGTTGGGAAAATGATGTAAAGTAGTAATAAGAGAGTAAGATTAATAGGAACAATTATGAAAATGAAATTTTTTGAATTGATTACAAAAATGAAAGCTAGCAAAAAAACTGCTGGTTTTACCATGATTGAACTTTTGATTGTTATTGCTATTTTAGGAATCTTGGCTGTAGCGGTGCTTTCAGCTATTAATCCAGTAGAACAAATTAATAGAGGTAGAGATACAGGATCAAGGTCTGATGCCGAGCAATTAATTAGTGCAATTGATAGATATAATGCTTTCCAGGGATATTATCCATGGCAGAATGGCTCCTCGGATGATGCTTATGAGGTTGCGTGGATTACAGATTGGGATGGTGATGGTATTTTTATGAATAATGACAGCACTTGTGAAGTAAAAGATCTTCTTGGTGCTGGAAATGACATTAGTTGTGTGGGTTCAAATGAACTAAAGGTAACTTTCTTCTCTAGAATCCACGGTGCCGGCTATAATTATTTAAAGGTTTATCATGGTCCTAATGCCTCTGATAGCACTTATGTTTGTTTTGAACCTAAGTCTGATGCTTTTAAAACTGAGGCGGCAACAAGAGTTACAGCTCCTGCTGTTACTCCTGCTGACTATCCACCATTAGCAATTGGTAATACAACTGATTGCGGCACAGGTGGTAACTGTGTTTGCTTACCATAATAAATATTAAATTGAATTTGGAACCCCGCTCTTTCAGGAGCGGGGTTTTTGTATATCGGTTTAGAGACCTTACTCATACTTTCTGATTTGGTCGTGTAAGTTATAAAAAGTCTAAACTGAGTAAACTACTCCCCTAGTTTGTCCGTGTTTAATCATTAATTTTTGTTTCACTAACTGGCTAATATCATTGGCTATGGTTCTTTTAGGAATTGTTGAAAATCTTCTACTAATAAAATTAAATGAACAATATTCGTGATCTGTGACTATCTGTAAGATTTCTTGTCTTCTTGGCAAAAGATTGATTATTTTTTGTTTAGTTATTGCCGATTTATCAAACACATTTTGGTCATCTAAATTGCTGATATCTTCAAGTAATTTCTCTAAAGACCAAACAATTCCCTCTAGAAAAAATTTCACAAATTCAAAAACATTAGTGGTATTTTTTTCTAAAAGTCTATAGTATTTACTACGATTTTGATTAAAATATTCATCTAGCGGAAGCACAAAATCACCAAAAAATTCTAAACGACAAAGTAGATAGTGGGTTAAAATTCTACCAGTTCTGCCGTTGCCATCAAGGAAAGGATGAATTTTTTCAAAGTAATAATGTGATTGAGCGACAACAAACAATTGTTGATTTAAATCTTCATATTTTTGGTTAATATTTTTTAGAAAACTTTGTAACATTAATTTTATTTCTTCTGGACTTGGAGTAAGATAGACAATGTTACCAAATTGATCAAAAATTGCTGATGATTCTAATCTCAATTTACCAGCGTTATCTAATAACTTATGCATAATTACTTGATGTAGATTTTGCAGATGTGAAATTTCAAGTTGTTCTGGAATTTTTTTGATTTTGCTTCTTGCTTTCAAAACATTACTAACTTCCAAATGTGATTTTTTTCGAGGATTAGTTAAATCAATTTGCTGAGCTTGAATTAAAGTTAGTTGATTTCCTTCAATTTTTGCGGAAAAAAGTGAACTTTTTAATAACTCTTGATGAAAAATATTTTGTTTCTGTACGTTGTTAATTGGTATGTGTTGTAGCGCTTTTGCCAATATTATGATTTTATCAACTAGAAGTTGAAGCTTTTTTGAGTTTGATGGGTTAATCTTAACTGGAAATTTAAGTATTCGCATATAATTTAGAATACACAAAAATATTATATATTGCAAGATGTTGCTTAATATTGCTAGATATTGCTAAATATTGTTTAAAAATTGTTATTCAAACTCAATTCCTAAAACAAGTGGTTTTTTTTGCAAATAATTTTTCTCCCCTACCCTAATTTTTCAAAATGAATTAGCATAAGTTTACTTATGATAACAATATCTTTTTTAATAATCACAACTATTCTATTTGTTTTTGGAACAATCATCGGAAGCTTTTTAAGTGTTGTGATTTTGCGTTCGATTTCTGGGGAAAATTGGGTCAAAGGCAGATCTAGGTGTGATAGTTGCAAAAAGACAATTGCTTGGTATGACAACATTCCTTTACTTTCTTTTCTGATACTTCGAGGACAGTGTAGGCATTGCAAAAAATCAATTTTACCTCTCCACCCTATGGTCGAAGTTCTAACAGGAGTTTTGTTTATGTGGTGGTATTGGGCGGGCTCATTGTTTTTTAGATTAACGATAGCTCCTTATAGTGTTTTGCAACCAATTTTCTGGTTGATGGTTGGGGTAATTTTGATTTATATCTTTATTATTGATCTAAACACCATGAAAATTCACAATAATGCCGTGATTTCTTTGACAGTTTTGGCAATAATTTATCGTTTGTCGTTGTCTTTTTCAGGAATTATGCAAATAGTGGACCTCTACTCTACTTTTCTAGCAGCCCTTATTTCATATTTATTTTTCTATGCGATTTATAAGCTGTCTATTGTCATTTATAAACGCGAAGGAATGGGATTTGGGGATGTACTACTTGTTGTGCCTTTAGCATTGCTGTTGGGCGCACAAAAAACGATAGTTTGTCTATTTTTAGCTTTTATAATTGGCGCCGTTGTAGGATTAATTCAAATTGCAATTTCCAAAGGAAAAACGAAACTTAGGTCAGAAATTCCTTTTGGACCGTTCTTAATTATTGGTACAGCAATCAGTTTGATCTGGGGACAATATATTTATTCTTGGTATTGGTCGTTAATTATGCTTTAATGGTACTAGAGATATTCTAGACATTTTTTATGCGTATAATTAAGTTACTTTTTAGCGCGATCATTATTTTTTTATTAATTACTGTTACTGGATTTTTTATTGCCAGAGAATCTTTACTTTTCTGGGGAACATCAAAAATTAAGAATTCATTAAGGACTCTGACTTTATCAAAAAGTCGAGATTCGTTTATTTCGCAATGCAAACAACTTGGAAGTACTTTTGTAAATGGTGAAGATCTCGTAACTTACAGACTTAGATTTTTGTCTTCAAACGAGTATTTACTTGAGGCAGTTTGTAGTCAATTTTCCTTTGATCCAATTTTAATAGAGCAGGTTGTTTTGCCAAATTTTGTCACTAAAGTACCTGGAACCTCAGGTTTTATATTGGGTTCTCGACCAAATGGAATAGAACTTCAGGTATTCTCTGAGGAAATTAGCAAGATTTCTGATGCAATTAAGATCGACTTAACAGGTCTTTCAAGAAAACAAGCCTTGATCGCTGATAATGGAGTTATTATTTCTGATGGTGAGGATAGATTTATTGGTGGTGGTCCCGTAACTAGTTGTAATGGCTATGGCTATGAGTGCTGTCAAGATGTTTCACAAACGGGTATTGGAGATAAAATTACAGGATTGGTAGACTGCGAAAAAAGTTGCTACTCTGCTTGTGCTACTAGGCCTGTAGTTTTATCTTTTAATAGCAATCCGCTTTTTGATCCTCAAGCAAGATCATTAGAAATTACAAATGAAGCTACAGTTGAATTTACCTATGTTGCTGATGCGGGGAAAGCAACAACTGTGGGTGGTGTTTTAGATTTTGGAGATGGCAAAAAATTACCAATATCAGGTCTTGCTGGTCAGTCTTCACACACTTATTCTTGTGCCAGAGCTAGTTGTGAATACACTGTCAGACTAGTGCTTGAAGACAATTGGGGTGTAGAATCAGCTGAGACTAATATAAGTAAGATTAAGATTATAGTAAGGAAATAAATATGAATTTTACAAATAAACATAAAAAATTTGGTGGTTTCACCTTACTAGAAATATTGGTGGTGATCTCGATTATTGGAATTCTGATTGCAATTGGTTCGGCTGCTTTTACCACTGCCCAAAAGAAAGGCAGAGATGCAAGACGACGAGCTGATATGAAGCAGTATCAAAGCGCGTTTGAACAATATTTTTCTGAGAACAATACCTATGCAACTTGTGCAACTATGGAAGGTGGTTTTGTTGGTGGTGCACCAGCCGATCCAAAGACAGGTACGACAACACCGTATACCTGTACTACCACGGCAACCCCGATTACGGGTTATTGTGTTTGTGCCACTTTAGATTTTTCAACTACTGGTAATGCAAGTGCTGGTAATGCAGGTGCTTGTACTTTTGCAGCAGGAAGTTCAATGTTTTGTGTACAGAATTTACAGTAACTTGATAAAAAGGGATTAAAGATTATGAATAAAAACAAGAAAAAAGGTTTTACCTTAATTGAACTTTTAGTTGTTGCGACAATCATTACTATTTTATCAGCAATTGGTTTGGTCAGTTTTGTTAATGCAGGACAGGGAGCTCGTGATGCTAAAAGAAAGGCAGACTTAGAAACCGTGAGACAGGCTTTGGTTTTACGTCGAAGTGATTTAGGAAACTACCCTTCTGGTGGCGCAGGCGGGGCAGATGGATATAATTTAGCGATAGTTGCTCTTTTAGTAGGAAACTATATTAGTAGCCCAACACCAGTTGACCCAAAAGACGATGAAACTTATTTTTATAGTTACGATGATGTGGCCCAAGCTACTTTTACTTTATCGGCAAAGTTAGAAAAAGATGGATCTACTTACACATTAACAAATCCATAACAAATTTATGTTTGCAAAAAAAGATCGTGGTTTTACTCTAGTTGAGATGATGGTGACAATTAGCATTATGTTAATGATTGCTGGTGGTGGAATTGCTGCCTTTATTCGATTCAATGACAAGCAAAATGTTCAAGTTGCTGTCAAAGATTTACAGACTTTACTTAGAGCAGCACAAACCAAAGCAAAGGTTGGTGAGGGCGCCGACGATTGCAGAGCAAAAGGATTGTCCTTGAGAGGATATCAAGTGTTTATTGCTGAAAATTCTAACACTGCTACCCTCTCCAAATCTTGCGCAGATAACAAGTTTACTGTTCCAGGTCTTCGTGAATATTCTGTTAGAGACGAGATAAACTTTGATAGTAATGTCACTGTTAGTAAATATAGTGGTCCGGGCGATATTGATATCGAGTTTTTGGCACTACTAAGTGGAGTTGATGGTGCTACAAAGATAAAGATTTCTGGTTCAGGATCTTATGTTTACAGTTTTGAAGTTACTGGAGGTGGTGAGATTAGAGAAGGATCATTTGAATGACGTTAAAATTAATTAAAAACCAAAATGGATCAACGATCATTGAATTATTAATTTCATTAATGGTTGTGGGCTTGGTTGTGACAGCGGTTGCTGTTGCTAGTACTTACTCAATTAAAAATACTGGCGAAGCAAGATTCAGACAAGCAGCATCAACTTTGGCTCAAGAGGTTGTTGAAAAGTCTAGAAGTGAAAAAACTAGACTAGGATTTGTTAGTTTTAATAGTGCTGTTGGGTCAAACACTTACTGTTTTGATACGATTCCCGCTGCTTTTGATAATTCTGATCCAGATGATGACTATTCAATGCCTGCTCCAGGAGCTTGTAGTACCGGAGAAACTATATCTTTAGCAGGTTCAGAATTTACCAGAGAAGTTGTCTTTGATACTTCTGCTACATCAATCATAGTTGAAGTTAACGTTTCATGGAGTGATTCTGGAAATATACGCAATATTCAGATCATTCAAGAGTTTTATCCAGCAAATTATAGTTATTAAAAATTGCTATTTTTGGGCCGGTGGGGAGTTAAGGGAAGTTTCGCGTTGGTTTTTCCCCAGTTAATTTCTTAGAGAAACAATGGAGTTGAATTGTTCAGAAACTATGCCGTCGGGGGTAGCTTTCTCTAATCTAAATCTTATGCCAACTTGTCTATTTCCTACTGAGCCAGAACAGTCAAATCTTGAATTTTCTAAGTCTAAAGTTACTGCTCCAGAAGTTAAAAAGGCTTCATTAGATGCAATTTTAATCTTA
>Ga0100383_1000229_pt1 | contig 44648 bp, 40 predicted proteins | sample CryGeymeta201507_FD_81565 | JGI IMG/M metagenome (GOLD analysis project Ga0100383, IMG submission 81565) | Groundwater microbial communities from Crystal Geyser aquifers in Utah, USA - Crystal Geyser metaG 2015-07 | ecosystem: Environmental > Aquatic > Deep subsurface > Groundwater | place: USA...
TCCTATTGTAGCAATAATCTTAGTTGTCATAAGTAAATAAATTCAAAATTATTTATTAATTATAAAGGAAAAACTGGCTTTAGACAAGATTTAGAAAAAATAAGCTTAAATACTAATAATACTGATATTGACGCATCATAAAATTTATGAGACGATTAATTTAATTCAACGAACTAATTAATAGTACATTTCACAATATCCATAACCTATAGGAGGAAATATGGAAAAAGATATTTATATAGTTGTTCATGGCGAAGTTCAATCACTTAAGATGGATCCCATCTTAAGCCAGAACGGAATTATGAATCTGGAAGCAATGCCAAAAACATTACTACCCGAAGTTCCCTCAAATGTAATATCGGGTATTGGAACCCGTTATGGAGAAACGGCGGAGTTGCTTGATCTGGATATTACCGCTTACAATCCACTATGCGGTACAATATTTTACTTAGAGTCCATTTCCCCTGATTCAATATATAGCTTAGAATACGAAGGAAAAAAGTTAATGGTTCCAAGAACAGAGGCATTCCTACAATCTCTACCAAATGAGACCGTACTAATAGCAGACAAAATATTTCTGCTAGGAATACTAGAAATAAAGCCAGAAAATATTAAAGATGGTAACGTTTTTAAAATCACTTTATCATCTCTATCATCAGCCCTCTTTGGTGTTGAAAATACTCAATATGATATCTCGAATGTAGAGCTAATTTTCAGTCCAATAACAACGACAGCACCATGGTAACGTTTTCACAAAGCTGTTTTCTTATCCCAAGAAAGCAGCTTTTTTAATACTATTTTTTAGTACCACGTAAACTGGCCAGCAACTTCTGATAAAATTCCAAATTATTTAAACTGGCTAACTTATGACCCAAGGGTTCCCTCATCCGGAACAGATGATGTAAATAAGCCCGCGAATGTTTTTTTAACTCCGTTAAGCGACTCCCTTGATTAATAGCCAAAAAATCTTTAGCAAAACGAGAGTTATTAATATTAACATGGCTATAATTTAATTTCTGACCGCTAATTAAAGCTTTATCAGAAACAAATAATTTACCGTGCCGACCTTCACGTGTCGGAATAACACAGTCAAACATATCCCAGCCCATCTGAGCGCAACGAAAAATATCTTCCGGCGTACCAATACCTAAAGCAAAGCGTAAGGCGTTAACAGGAATAAAATTTGCCGTGCGACTTAGAGCCTCTTCTAAAAAATTACCGTCTTTATCTACCGGTCGCGCCCCAAAACCGTAACCGTCAAAACCAATAGCGACTAATTCCTTAGTGCAACGCTCACGTAAATCTATTTCCGCGCCACCCTGAATAACCGCGAATAAAAGTGGTCGCTGACGACCGGATAACTTTCTTTTTTTTATTTGTTTATTATATTCTTGCTTGCAGCGCTTAGCCCAAGCAATAGTTCTGTCTACCGCTTTTTCCAAATCAGGACGAGAAAAATCGTTCGGGGGACAATCATCCAAACAAACCATCATATCCACGCCTAAATCAAACTGAATTTGAATAGATTTCTCCGGGCTTAATTCGTGACGAGAACCGTCTAACGGTGACTTAAACACAACCTTATCATCGCCAATCTTCCCCATTTTTTTATTCTTGTGAATCAAGGAAAAAACCTGAAAACCACCGGAATCCGACAATAAGGGGCCGGACCAATTCATAAACTTATGGACCCCACCGGCCCGCTTAATGACTGCTAAACCGGGTTGTAAATATAAATGAAAAGTATTAACCACTAAAGCTTCGGTGCCGGTGCGTGTTACCGCCTCATTGTCCGTTAACTTCACAAAGCCCCTAGTAGCATCCGGCATGAAAAAAGGCGTAGCTAATGAACCGGACTTTATTTTTAATAAGCCGTGCCTAAGTCCCGCCTTGCTGGTTTTAATAACTTTAAACATAAATAATTTATCTGAATGTCGCCGATAATTCTAACCGATAACTTCTTAACGAACTACGCCTGAGTTACTTAAGTTAGCAATATCATCGTCTTCCAACTTTGTGGTTTTAGAAGTAATTTTTTTAGTAATAGTTCCCTTCGTTTCCGTATCCAAAGCGCTCACAATAGAGCCAGGTGATAATATCAGAATCTTATTACGATCGTTATCGCTTGGTATAATACTAATACCGAATTCGGCATCAACTCGGTAAACTGAAACCGGCAAACGACCAATTTCCCAAATTACCTGACGACTAGCTTCATCATAATATAAACTACCGACATTAGTCATATTATTGTTATTCCAAGATACATAGGATGGCAACGTAAAGACCACGCGCGTCTCGCTTAACTCATGCAAATTATTTTTCACGGTCCAGTAGACTTTAAAACTGGTCTGCACGCCAACTTCCGGCGGCAAAGGACCGGAGCCAACCGGAATATTATCGCTATTAAAATAACGAATTTCTTCCTGCAAAGACAAGTCACTATTTAAACGACTAGTCACAGTATTACTGATATTATCATGGCTCTTAGCGACCTGATTATTAATACCATATTGTCCGTAAGAAACAAGCGTTAAATCCTTAGCAATGTCACTATCTTGAAAAGAGCGTAACTTCAAACTGAAGTCAATTGCCCCTTCCGCTCCAGGCTTAATCTCCGCTAAGGCCGGAATTTCATTTTTAGTCCAAATAATACTATTACTCTGCACATCACCTTTATTAACATCCGCTAAAGACTCCCAATTTAACATCTCTCCCTTCAACACAGCCATAATCACCACATCTTTAAAAGTATTTATACCATGGTTAACATAAGTTAAAGAATAATTTAAGGACTGCCCGGAATTTAAATCACCGTCATTTTTAGAATCATTCAGTAACATGGTTAGATTCAAATCACTATTCACTAACTCTGGCTTTAAACTTTTTTCCCAAAAAGTATAAGATTGACCATCTTCTAGTTTCTTTTCCAAACGAACTTTAATTTCCAAATTATTAGCTTTTTGCTTAACCCGATAAGTTAAAGGAATTTCTTGGCGGCCCATTTCTTGACTTAAACCGCTCACCTGCCAACTAGCGCCACCAATCTTAGTAACCGTTAATTTTTTAGTGGAAGTAGCTGAGGCGTCGACACTTGTATCGGACGTTACTACGGACGCACTGGCGTCAGCAGGCACAGAAAAACTGATATTAAAATCACCCAAGCGATTATCTTCAATATTATAGATAACTAAACCCATGTCATTATCTTGATTGATAAAGGCCGTCGCGGAATAATTTAAATCAACCTGAAAACCCGGACCACTTAAGATTGTGGAAGCGGATGATTCTTTTTTGAATTCGCTAGTCAAACCACTGGGTAAATAACTTAAACGAGAAAAAATTACCGCTACCGAATCAGGTGGCGCAATCAAACGACCGGTAACAGTCAAGGTAGCACTGGCACCAGGCGCCATATCTGACAAATTCCAACCATAATTACCGCTAGTGGCCGCTGGAGAGGCAGAAGTTATAATAAAACTATCAGGATACTGTAATTCCAAGTGTACCTGAGACAAAGAATACTTCGTCGGATTATAATAAGTAATTTCATAAGAAAACTCTTCTCCGGCTAAAATTTTATCTGGGGCCTTCACTTGAAGTTCTAAGCCGTTAACATTGTTAGTACCACTCCAACCGTACCAATATAATAAATATCCCGCACCAACTACAATCAATAACAGAACCAGGCGACGCAATAAGCGACCAAAAAATCCGAGACGTTTTTTAACATTCATTTTTTGAACATTAATTTTTGCACCATTCTTACCGCTATAAATCTCTGCCAAATTAGAATCAACCTCTTGTTCATGTACTTCCCTTTTCATAACTCGTTCAAAAACCGCCACCTCCGTCTCACTAGGCACCGGTCTTTCCACGAATGAAGATAAACTAGAGTCAACAGCGCGACCGACGCGCAAGACTCTTTTGATTTTTTTTATTTTAGACATATATTTATATTAACGGCTTTGATTTTTTTGTACTAAAATTGACCAATAGCGATCTCGTGATAACGAACTATTAACATCCCAACCCGTAGCGGAACCACTTAGATCCATCGGGTAACGCCAAAATATCGTATCCGCCTCGGGTAAAATTAAACGACTAGAAAAATTATCGGCAGATGCGCCCGGTTGTTTTTGGACCAAAAGCGAATAAGGAAATAATTTAACAGCCTTGGGATTCAGCCAAGAATTAAGACGTTTTAACCAACTATCAGAGCTAATTGAGTCAAAAAAATTAAAAGGTAGGCGATAAGTTATACTAACCGTCGCCGTTTCTCCCGGATCTAACATTAACCAGTTAGCAAAAACCGTCTTATTATTTTCTTGATATATTTTAGTGCCGCTACTAACATCAACTTTAGCCGCATTTTCTGCCACTAGGCGCGGACTCAGTGACATGCCGGTGTCAGGACGATTTTGTAAATATTTAGCATCCGGAACACGCCAGCCGGAACTTGATAAAAGTTCACTGCCAGCCGGAACATAAACACGCAACCAATCAACATTGCGCACTCCGGTTAAAACAGTACCCTTAACACCAGGATGCCGACGCGTAATTTTTACAGTATTAATAATAGTGCCATCCGCCGCTACCTCGCTTAAAAGCTCTACGTCCTCTTGTATTAAACGATCAGTTTTTTGGCCGGCAATATTAGTATTAACAACCAATAAGTAATCTTTGTCAGTATTAGCCACCACCCCGGCCCAATTACGATCACTGGCCGCCGACTGCAAAACCGGATCATTAAAATACATCAAAATCTGTTTACCGGCCAAATTATTATCAAGCAATGCAATAATATTCACTAAATTATCCGGTGTTAATTTCTGGGGCAGAATTTCTAAAATTTTAACTAATAAATCGCCAATGATTTTTTTTGGTTTATTATCGGGGTTAACATCTAAATTTTGTTGCAAAGGCAAATCAGTCATGACTACAGCCGAGCTGGTTGGCAAACCGGCCACCGCCACCGGATTTTCTATGACTAAATTAGACTGTTCGGTGATCATCTGTACGGTTTGCCAAAAATTATCAGAGTCAATAGTTAGGCCATACTCCAAGTTTAAATCAATCGGTCCGGTTATTTTTAACAAATCTTCAATAACAGTCGGGGTCACACTAATAACACCATCCACACTCGGACCATCACTCTTACTATAAAACCACATTAAATTCTGCGCCGTAGTGGGCCAGTCTGGCCACCAATTAGCATCCCAAAAATGCCAGAGTGTATTGACTAACCAAAGAGGCTCCGGAGCCGCTACACGCACTTTCAAGCCTCCCTCCGTATCATAAGCTCCACCACCCGGCACTTCTAAATTACGTATTTTTCCGTCTCGCAAATCAATTAAAGCATAACTACCCAGAAAACCACCACTCGCCCGTAATTCAGCATTATTTTGAAAAACTACCAGATAACGCTTATCGCTACTTAGACCCAGCACTTCTTTTAATTTTTGTGCCGTTAAAACCAAACCCGATAAATTATCCGACAAAGCAGTGCTTTGATTTTTTAAAGTTAAAAATTTATTGTGATAAGCCTTCGGCAAATTATTCAAATTAATATCATCCAAACATTTTTTTAAAGATGTGGCATCGGCACCCGCTTGCTGCCCATACACTAAAAAATTATCCAAAGAACCAGAAAAATCTTCCTGCTGACCATTGAACAAACTGTCGGCAGCCAGAACTAAATTACTTCCCAAAGACGAAGCGAGTGTACCGGCTTGCAAAAATTTCTTGCTTTCGGCCGCTAATTTAAATTTAGGATTATCGGATAAAGTGGCTAAAGATAAAATAGAACTGTTTATTGCGCTTAAATCCTCTTGCGCCGCTAAAAAATTGGCACCAGCGGCTTGAAATTCTGAATCGGCATTTTTAAAATTACGCTGCGAAGCCGAGTTAGCGGCCGTCAACAAATTATTTAGTGCTAACTCCGAACGATTACTAATCTTAGCCGCCAATGTAGATAAATTTCCCAAAGGCCAATAGAGCGCCAATTGAAAAGGTAAAATAATACACAATAAAATTAAAACAAAAGCCCAAACAGAAGACTTATAAAACTTATTTGTCCGGGAATTATTGGCATGAACAACCCGAGCACTAAACAAATTTTCTTGACCGCGAACAAAACCAAGCCAGGGATGTTTGCGGCGACGAGGTGATTTTATTTTCTTGGAAAAAATTCCTGAGAGACTAAACCAGCTAAATTTATTAACCTTTTTCTTAGCTTTAGCACGAGGCAACAAATTTTGGGCTGTCATTAAAAGTTGTTTAGGGGGTCGTATTGATACTTTAAAAACGCCAGTCGACTTCTTAAAAAAATTTTTAACAATATAGGCCAGCTTAAGCTGAACCAATTTTAAATCTGGTCGCCACATTTTTTGCCGAGATTTAATATCTTTAACAATTACTTTTTCTTGTCGCCTTAAATCCACGACAAAATTAGAGAAACGCTCTCGTTCCGCTTCCACTAATCCAAATTTTTCATTCTTTATATTAGACATTTTTTTTCAAAATTTCTTGATATACCTGAAGTGTTTCATTGGCACATTGCCACCAATTATATTTTTTTACTTGCTCACGTCCTTTAGCAATTAAATTATCTCGCTGTTCTGGATTATCCAAAACTAAACGAACTTTAGCAATCATGTCAGCTTGATCATCAGGATTAAAATACAGGGCGGCCGAGCCTAGAACTTCCGGTAAAGAAGCTCGGTCGGAGCTAACTACGGGACAGCTTCTAGCCATAGCCTCTAAGGGCGGCAGACCAAAACCTTCATACCAAGAAGGAAAGATATAAAGACTCGCTTCCACATATAAAATTTCTAATTTCGCATCAGGCACATAGCCCGGAAAAATAACGGCACAATTACGATTTCCTTGCTGCCAAAGGTTCAGAGCCGCCGCCGTTTGACGCAATCGTTCATAAAAATAATCCATTTTACCAACCATAACTAAATGTAATTCCGGCCGTTCTAAATGCAAAACACTAAACATTTTTAGTAAGGCCTCCAAATTCTTATGGGGATAAGCATTGCCGACATACAACAAGAACTGTCGCGGAATATTATATTGAGTCAAGATTTCTTCGCTATCTAATTTAGCGACAAATAAGGAGTCACGACCTTTAGCAAGATTAGCCGCTCCTTCGTAAGTAACAATTATTTTTTGTGGTTTAATGCCAAATTTTTTAATAATGTCCGTCTTAGTAAATTCCGACACCGTAATTATTTTTTGAGCGCGAAGTAAGGCAATAAAAATCACTAGACGATAAGCAAAATTCTTTAAATAATAAAAAAGATAATTACGAGTCGTAGCGCGCACGGTCGGGAAATGAGTTAAAATTAAATCATGTACCGTTAAAACAAATTTAACCGGAGTAAAAAGTGGCACATTAAAATGAAGAAAATGCACCAAGTCCAAATTAGCACGCCAAAGACGATAGGGCATCACAATCTGCTCTGACCAAGAATACCAAGCACATGATAATTTAACTTTAGTGACTTGCGGACTATCAATTATGAATTCATCAAAATTATCCGGACTAAGGAATATAATATAATGAAAAGGGGCACCTTGCTCCTCTCCAATAATCTTTATAATATTATCTACCACCTCTTGCGTATAACGACCCAAACCCTTGCCGGCTGGACCGTAGAAGCGGGCATCAATTCCAATCCGCATAATTTATATAAAAGGCAAATTAGCCGGCGGCGCGCTTTGGGGAGTATCTAAATTCTCCGCAAATGTTTCTTCCGGTCTTAATATTTCTTCTAGATCTTTATTATGACTAGACTTATCCTCTGTCACGTCATGGTTATTATTCTTCCCAAAAATATCCGACGACTGTTCAATATTAAACTCGGCTAAAGGTAAAGCGGCTGGTGCATCGGCTTTACGTCCCGGCGCTTTTTGCATCATCGCCGCCTTAACGTTAGCTTCCACCGGGAAATGCCACATTGTTGCTAGTTCCTCCACATTATATAAACCAGGGAGACGACCGCGACCATCAGAACGCAGTTTATAAGCTTGAAAAATTTTACGTTTTTTTGATTCAACGCGTTGATTAGTAAAAAAGTATTGTGCTTTAGTCATGGTAAAGTCTAAATCTGGCTTCATGTTATTAAGATCTAGAGAAGCAAACTGTTTCATATAACCCACCATACCATTAGCCACCTTCGCATTATTTTTTACTTCCCTCTTCGCGATATAAACCATTCTAAATTTAGCTTCAAAACCAATTTTAGAAGCTTTTATCTGTATTCCTTCCACCTTTCTTTTCTCATCCGGAGTTAAATCCATCATAGTCTTGGGTTTATCCTCCTTCTTATCCTTGGCCTCAATATCACCCCAAATAGAATAAACCACTTCACTTAGTTCTCCCATCCACTCCACAATTTTAGAGCCCAAGCCTGCCTTATACTTGACTTTACGACCAAAAATTTTATTAATTTCTTTTTCCGATTCTTTTACCCAGTCAAAACCGGTAGGGATAAGAATAGTCTGAAACCAAAAATATTCACCTTGACGCAAAGAACCGCAAAGGTCCATTAAACTGGCCATAGGATCTTTAAACTGCGTCTCGCTCGGCCCCATGGTATGCTCAAATTCTTGATAACATTTTATAGGATAAACCGATGATTCTTTTTGATGAAATTCGGTACCCCAAATATCATATTCTTCATCCGGTAAATTTTCTGGCAGATTCTCAATATAATCATCAACCTCAGAGATTTCCGCGTCCGGATACTGAGAATAGACCGAGGACTCCACTAAATTACGAAATTCTACCGGCGTCCAAATCAAAAACTGAGTATAACCTTCCAAGCTCACAATCTCGCAACTAAAAGCCTTTTGATATTTGCCTTCAAACCATTTTTCAAAAAAATTGACACTACCGTGCGCTCCGGACAAATAAGTAAACATATTCTCTACCGCCTTAGGGGACTGCTCATTACCACGCGGAATATCAATCGCTAACAGCACGCTTTTATGAGTATTATTCCATTGATTACGTAACCAAAAAAGATAAACGTCTCTAACGCCAATTAAAAATATGGCAGCCAAAATTAACCAGCCGATGTTATAAAAAAAGACCCAAAACATCTCATCGGCTGGTAAGGCAAAAAATTGATTAAAGACGGCAGTATTAATAACAATATCCATATAAAATATAAGTCTATTTTAACACAAAAAACCGAAAAAATAAAATCCGACGCGCTTAACGTCGGATTTCTGATAATTTTATTTTAAGTGGGACTAAAATCTCACATTAACACTAATATTTTACTTGGCCCATTCCTTTAAACCGTAGGTACCGCGACCAACTAAATTATAACGCTCATCCAAAATCAATTCATTATGAACCGTAGCAGCATTAGCCTCTTTGCGATCAAATTTCATTTCATTAATTTTTTTGGCAATATCGGTAAAGTGAAGCGGTTCGCCCGAATGTTTAAGGATTAAGTAGATTTTATCATTAACGGTTTTAGGTTTTACTTCCCCCCAATGAGACATCCCCCATTCACCATATTTATTTTGTTCTAAGGTTTTAATAGCCTGAATCAAAGAATAAAGGGTTTTATTGCCATTAATTATTTCCGCTTTATCAGCAAATAATTGGCTTTTAAAAATTGAACTGATATCAGCCAAAGAATCAGCGGCCATCTTAGGTGTATTTTTTAAATAAGAACCTAGCTGTTTTAACATTAATAAAATTTCATCGGTAGAGAGGGTCTTACTAGTACTCTGTAGCTTCTTTAATAAATCTGAAGCTAACTCCTCCAAGTGACTGACATCACCATTCTTTTTCTTCACGGAAGAACTAAAATTCTCAGAGTCTTCTACTAACTCTAAATGATCATCTAATAATTTAGAAATCAAGAAATCAAAATGGTTACGATAAATTTTACGACGAGTCTCATAGTCGGGATGATTATGGTCCAACGAACTATTAATTTCTAAACAAATGACAGTTAAAATATCTAAAAGATAATTGCGACCCATCAAACCACCATGATCCGCTAATAGACCATGTACCACGTCTTTTAAGGTCTGTACTGAGCTCTCTAGTTTATCCAATTTTTTTATTTTTTTAATGCTAGCTGATTCAATCTGACGAACTCTTTCTCTGGTTAACTGATGCAAATTACCAATTTTTTCCAGAGTTTCTCCCTTGTCGCCTTTAAGTCCAAAACGACGAGTCAGAATATCTTTCTCTCTATCCAAAAGATCCACAAACAAGGATTCCACAATCGTAATGGCATCTAAACGAGCCAATTCTTCTGATTTTCGTTCCTTAATTATATCTTCTAATGTATTATCCATATTAACTTGAAATAAACCCTAGACTTAGCCATTGAGTAATTTTTTGACTAATAAATTTAACAAACGAGAGAAAAATATACTTCTTCTTCCCTCGTTAATCTTGAATATTTTAGATATTAAAAACAAAATTTAAGACATCCTCAACTTATCACATTATTTTATATTAGTCAACACTTTACGATAGTTTTACGATAGCGAAAAATATAAATATATTCTTTTAAGAGAAACTGCTCTAATATTAAAGAAAAAATAAAAAGCAAGCCTATACGAAAGGCAATAAAGACCCTGTTGACAATGTTTTCATTTTTCCAGTTTTTAATAAACAAATAGTGTTGATTACGAAAAGACCAAACTCTAATTTGTCGACTTTTGTTTCGACGATTAGACATAAAGGTGCCTAAACCAAGTTTAGCTGAAGACGCGGTGCGGTCATGATAAATAATAGAGTCAGAAACTGTCATTGACTGATAACCGGCCTTAGTCAGGCGATAAGCCAAGTCGCAATCTTCTTTATACATAAAAAAATTCTCATCAAAATATTGCCGTTCCCTCTCTACTCCAGGGCTCATTGCTTCTAAGCCATTAGGAACAAAAGAAATATCCGACAAAGCCTTAGTACGAAATAATCCGGCCGCCCCGCTTGGTCCCAGAATCGTTAATTTTTTTAAACTGCCCCGAGTCGCGTCTACAAACTGCTCTACATTTTCACCTTGCCCTAAATCAAAAAATTGTAAACCCGGCTTTATAGCTATTCCCAAGGTATCTATAATATCAGTTTTTTTCTTTCCCCCCGCAAAGTCCCAACGCAAAATTGTCGGCGCCGTAGCAGCTAATCCAGAATCATTTTCTAAAGACGCCAAAAGACTAGAGATAGAATCCGGCTCTAAAAGCGTATCGGGATTAATAACTAAAAAATATTCCGCCTCGGTAGTTAAGGCGGAACGAATTAAAATATTATAAGCGCGACTAAAACCTAAATTTTTTTCCTGCGTTAAATACTGGATAGGACTATGCGGACTAAAACCCAGTTCCCCGCGATTAAAACTTTCAATAATTTGCTGATTTTGCTTGTCGCCCGATTCGCTATTATCAAAGACAGTAATTTGATGCTGAGAAGGCGACAAAAAATTTAAAGCCAACTCTAAACTAGCTAAAAAATCCGGCAAATAACGGGCGGTTAATTTCGAATAAGTTAAAAAACCAATAGCTAACTTCATATTTAAATAACCATCTTGGGCGCTATCTTTTCTTTAGCCAGTGTCTGCGCCTTGAATAAACTGTCAAATGTCCCCGCATCCAACCATTCGCCCTTAACTAGCGCCACTGATAACTCATCTTTCTCTAAATACCAATTATTAACATCGGTAATTTCTAGTTCACCACGCGCACTTGGTTTCATATTTTTCACAATATCTTTAACGCGTTTATCATAAACATACAAACCTGTTACAGCATAATCACTCAAATATTCTTGCGGTTTTTCTACAATCTTTTCTGCCTTTAGCTTATCATCAAACTTCACGACACCAAAACGTTCCGGATCTGAGACTTGCTTAGCAAAAATCTTAGCGCCGCCTTTAAAGCTCTTAATTTCTTCGGCAAAATAATCCTCAAAGATATTATCACCTAAAATCATAGCGACATCATCATTATCAATAAAGTGTTCCCCGATAAGAAAAGCCTGGGCAATGCCCTCGGGATGATCTTGAATTTCATAAGTAAAAGTAACCCCAAACTCCTTCCCGGAACCGAGCAAATTAAGGTAATCACCCGCCCTTTCCGGCGCTACGATAATCAAAATTTCCTTGATACCGGCCTGGATCAAAGTATTTAAGGGATAATAAATCATCGGCCGATGATAAACCGATAATAATTGTTTGCTGGTAATTTTTGTTAAGGGGCGCAAACGAGTGCCTGAGCCACCTGATAAAATTATTCCTTTCATATAAATTGCTAAGCCACTGGAATGCAGCTGGTATTAATAAATGATTATTTATTTTCTCAAATATTCTTGCAAGGCCTCTTCCCATGATCGCATTTTTTTGACTTTAGTATTTTTTAAAATAGAAAATTTGGGACGACGGGCCGCTCGCAAGAGATTTTCACTACGCACAGCTCTAATCGGGGCAGTAATTTTTTTTAAACGAAAGAGTTCTTTCACAGCGTCATACCAAGTTACCGGGCCCTGATTAACCAAATGATAAACACCATAGGGTTTTTCTAGTTCCCATAATTGTCGTGTAGCTAGGGATAAATCCGGAGTATAGGTAAAGCAACTTAGCTCCTCATTAACAACCGTAAGCTCTTTTTTATTCTGAACCAAATCAAGCATGATGTCAAAAAAACTGGGCTTAGCTTGCGGACTGGAACCACGCGGTCCAAACAGCTTAGAGGTTCTAATTAAATAATATTTTAAACCTGACTCAACGCGACGTAAGATCTCTTGTTCGCCCTGGAACTTACTTTCTCCGTATTTATTAACCGGATTAGGCGTGTCCTCTTCCGTGAAGAATGTTTTATCCTCTGTTCCGGAAAAGACATAATCCGTAGAATAATGAATGAGGACAGCTTTCTGTTCAACGGCAATATCAGCCAATAAACCAGGGAAATAGGCATTTAATTTCATGGCTAACTCATACTCTTCCTTGTTTTCGCATTGATCAACGGCATTATAAGCGGCGGCATTAATAATAATATTTGGCGCTATTTCCCGTACCTTGCTAATTAAAACCTTAAAGTCTAAAAAATCTAAATCTTCCCTGTCTAAAGACACGACTTCATAATTCCCCGTTAACGATTTAGTTAATTGGGTGCCAAGATTACCTTGACCGCCGAGAATAAGAATTATCATATAATATTAGTATAGCAAATTTTAGAAATAAAAAAGAATATTATAAAAAGACTGCCAAAAAACAGTCTTTTTTATTGAAATAAACTATTAATAATTTAGATCTTATTTATCTGCCCACTCCACCCCTTGACGAACTAAAAGCTCTTCCGCTCGTTCCGGTTCGGCCATAATCTCCTTCACTACTTTTTCTAAACGAACCCCCTGTGAGCCCTTAACTAATATAACATCACCGGCTTTTATCCTGTTCTGTAAAAATTGGCCGGCTTCAGCCGCTTTATCAAAATAAAAAATATAATCATCGGCTAAACCAGCCTCGGTAGCACCACGAATAATATCGCGAGAACGTTCCCCGACAGCAATCAAATGACTAACACCATTTTTAACAATTGCTTCACCTAAGCGACGATGCCCTTCTTCAGTATAAGAACCAATCTCCAACATATCACCCAAAACGGCATATTTAGTAGCGTTATCCTCCACTTGAATTTTCCCTAAAATTTTTACAGCCGCTATGGCTGACTCCGGCGAAGAGTTATAAGTGTCATCAATAATAAAACTATGTTTCACGCCAGCGAGAATATTCATGCGCCCCTTAGGCAAATAGAAATTACGTAAGGCATTAGCAACGTCAACCAAGTTCATATCAAAATAAATAGCCACGGCAGCCGCAGCTAAAGCCGCATAAATAGAAGTCTCAGATAAAACATGATCCATAAAGACCGGCACGATAGATCCACGATAATTCATCTTAAAATTAATTCCGGCTAACTCGTAATTCCCTTTATTAAAATTATAAACTATATCTTGGGCTCTTAAATCCGCCCCCTCTTGCAGGCCATAAGTCAAAACCTTAGCCTGACTAGCCGAAACCATGCTTCGACTTAATTCATTATCATAATTCAAAATCGCTAAGCCTTGACTATTCACACTCTCAATTAAAATTTGCTTCTCTTTTTTAATATTCGCCACCGCACCAAAATATTCCAAATGCGAATAGCTAACACCCGTCACCAGACCCACGGTAGGCGAAACAATAGAAGTAAGATAAATCATATCGCCGGGACGATCTACTCCCATTTCTAAAATTAAGACCTGCGGATAATTTTTATCCTTAATTAAAATCAAAAACAAGGCCCGCCAAAAAATTAAAAACCAAACCCATAAATTACGTCCTGCCGAAGTAGCGCCAATGATCGTTAAAGGTAAACCAATTTCATTATTATAATTCTTTTGGCTCATTCTTACCGAATGCGAATCTTCTAGCACTTTATAGATCGCTTCCTTAGCACTAGTTTTACCTAAAGAACCGGTTACACCAATAATAGTCGGGTGATATCTTTTAAGTATCAAACGAGCCAAAAATTTTAATTTTTCTCCAAGAATTTTTCTCATAATTACCTAGACTTTTATTATTTACGTGTTTTTGGTACCTGGTAGTATTTAAGCATATAGTCAGCAATCTCCGTCCATAACGGTAAAGCCGAACCCTCAGCATATGTTACGTCTTTAGGGGCATCAATCTTCGTTAACATCACAAAAGCCGGATCCTCAATAGGGGCAATACCAATAAAAGTATGGATGTAGTCGTTAGCACTATAGCCGCCACGATTGGCTACTTGCGCCGTACCAGTCTTGCCACCGATATAATAACCATCAATATAAGCTTTCTGGGCATGACCGCTTTCTACCACATTAACTAGCATGGCTGACATTGTGGCGGCAGTTTTACTGCTTATTACCGGACGCACGGCTTTAGGCAAAACTGTCTCCCGCTGACCGTCCCGAATAATCGCTTCCACTACATAAGGCTTCATTAAAACACCGTGATTAGCAATAGCTTGATAAGGCATAATCATCTGTAGCGGTGTGGCGGCAATTCCCTGACCAAAAGAAGCGGTAGCCGCGTCAATTTCCTTGACGTTGGAACCCAATAAATTATTAATGTTACCGCTACTCTCAGCACCGAGTTCAATACCGGTCTTCTCGCCAAAACCATAATTCTTCACATAATCGGCGAAGGTTTTAGTCCCTGCTTGATGCATAGCAAAAATAGCACCGGTGTTAAGAGAATATTCCAAAACAGTATTCATATCTACCACACCATGCGGTCCGTGCGTAGAAAAATCAGCATTGCGAATCGGCTTGTTCCAACCCTTAATCATCATCTCGCCGGGATCAGTATAAGTGGTAGAAGGTAATATTTTATCTTTATCAATAGCAATAGATAAGGTGACTGTTTTAAAAACCGAACCAGGCTCATATTGATATAATATCGCCGGATTATTATAAACACTAATATCCTCAACTTCACTATAATTATTAGGATCAAAGGTCGGCTCGGAACACATAGCAATAATAGCCCCAGTCTGCGGATTCATAACAATAACCGAGCCACCAGTAGCGTCATGTTTTTTCACCGCTTCTTTTAATTTTTGACAAGCAACAAATTCCACATTCCGATCAATAGTTAAGACTAAGTCCGAACCATCCACCGGTTTAACATACTCCCTATTATTAACGATGATAGTCTTACCGCCAGCGCTTTTCTCTGATTTCAAGGAGCCATACTGCCCAAACAATTCATCATTAAAGAATTCTTCCAAACCATACTTTCCCGCGCCATCTCCGTTAGCATAACTAACAAAACCTAAAATATGGGAACCAATTTCATTATCGGGGTAATAACGATAACTTGTCATATTAAAATCAAAACCGGGAATTTTAATTATAGCTTCTGTCCCCGTCGCACCTTTGCGAACAACTTGATAATTTTTTAATTCCAAATCATCTGCCGTCACGGGCGTTGAAGTAGTAGAGGTTAAAAGAGAATAAAGTTTCAATAAATGTTCGGTATCCACTTTTTTATTATTTAAAGAATCATACAAACTATCCGGCTTATCCAAATGTTTAACATAAGCGGAAACAATTTCTTCAACAGTACTAGAAGCAATAACGGGACTAGAACTAGCTTGAGTTTTTAATTCTTCCTCTAAACGCGGCCTATCAAAAAATTCATATAACTTTTCTGCTAGCCAACGCGGATCAAGCACATCCTTGGGAATTGCATACAAAACGGCAAAATCTTTACTGGTCGCTTCCGGATATAGTTTCTCCTGCCCGTTGACATTTTCTGTAAAATATATTTTACCGCGAACCGGTTTTAACTGACTGGAAACTTGCTGCTGGCTGGCGGCCATTGCCGTATATAAATCAACCTGCTTAATCTGCAGGCTGAATAGTTTATAAATTAAAGCTCCGGACAATAAAAAAACAAAAGCCGCAACCACTTGCCAGCGACCGCCGCTTATTTTATTTATCCCCGGACTATTTTTCTTTAAAGAATTACACCACATAAAATCAAGTCAGCCAAAGCTCATCGTCGTCTTTAACGATACCGGCTTATTTCCTAGCCATGGCCAAATTACTAGCTGCCAAATATTCTACATTACCAATCGCCACCATATTTAATTCCGGTGTTCTAGCAGTTAAAGCATTATAAGACTGGGCCTGATTAACCGCTTCTTCTTTATCCAGATTATTACTCTGTAATTCCGCTACTTGTGTTTTTAAATTTCGTAAAACAAAACCCTGAACCGTTAAGTGATTAATATTTACCAAATAAAATGAGCCCATTATCATAATCACGGCCAGCAAAGCGAAATTCACATACTTTAAATTTAAATTACGACGACTATCCGCCATATTTATTTTAATACTGTGACCGTTTACGATTTTAGTCATAGAATTTGATCTTACCCCAGTTCTAAGCGAACAAAAGGTACTGCGCTACTAATTTAAAAATTATCTAATTTAAACTTCTCGTTCTTCTCTTCTTAGCTCAGCGGCACGTAACTTAGCACTACGAGAACGAGGATTGGCAATTATTTCTTCTTCCTGGGGAATAAGGGGACGTTTAGTTAGAATTAAGAGTTCCGGTGTATTTTTAAAAAATCTTTTTACAATTCTATCTTCACCGCTATGAAAAGATACGAGAACTAAACGACCACCTGGCTTCAGAAGCGAAACCGCCTCGGGTAACGCAGCGATCAAAGCATCCAGTTCTCCATTAGTTTCCATCCGTAAAGCCTGAAAAATTTTGGTGGCGGGATGAATACGAGTCCGAAAGCGAAATGGTACAGCCTGCTCAATAATGGCAACTAATTCCGCCGTGGTCTTTATTCTCTTTTCATGACGGGCAGCGACAATAGCCTTAGCGATGTAATAAGACTGGCGCTCTTCTCCATATTCTCGGAAAATTCTGGTTAACTCCAAAAGAGAATAATTATTGACAATATCTTCCGTGGCTACTGTACTATCTAGACCAAAGGCCATATTAAGCGGACGATCACCCTGAAAAGAAAAACCGCGTTCCTCGTCAGCCAACTGAGCTGAAGATAAACCTAAATCAAAGACAATACCATCAAACTTCTTCGCATCAGAAACATTATCCGCTACAATATCTTTTAAATTTTTAAAATTCCCCTCCGCAACAATAATATTTTTTAACTTTTTTGTTTTTATCTTGGCTCGCGTATTATTCAGAGCTAATTCATCCTGATCTATCGCTAAAATTTTACCGCTTGCACCAACCTTATCAGCTAAAGCGAAGGTATAACCACCACCCCCTAAAGTACAGTCAATAAAGTGACCACCGGTTTTAGGCTGCAAATATTCCAGGGCTTCCGGCATCAAAACTGGAATATGCTCATACATATGTTAAATTCCTAAGTCTCCCATTTCCTCAGCAATCGCATTACTATTTTTTTCCGTCTCACTCTTATATTTATTCCAAGCGGCGGCATCCCAAATCTCCAAATGATTATATAATCCTGCTACAATTATTTTTTTCTTTAAACCAGAGAACTGCCTAAGGTATTCCGGTAAAGTTATACGTCCCTGATTATCAAATTCCACATCCATCGCTCCGGCTAAAAGATGACGAGTAAAAGCTCGCGCCTTAGCCTGATTAATAGGTAGGGCCGCAAAGCGAGTAGCAATTTTTTTAAACTGTTCTTGAGAATACAAAAATAAACAGTTATCCAAACCCTTAGTAACAACTGCTCCCTTTTTTAAAATGACGCGAAACTTAGCGGGAATGGCTAAGCGTCCTTTATCATCAAGATTGTGACTGTATTCTCCAATGAACATAATATTAAAATATATAGGAAGAGAAGACGACGACAAGCAAACTTCACCACCTCTCCCCACATTTCACCTTATGAGTATTATTATACACCACCAGTCCCCTCGGGTCAACATTATAATTTAAACTAAGATAAGCGAAAAAACAAAATAAAAGACCACTTTTCAACAAGTGGCCTTTGACATAAAAAATATTTTAGCAAAATTAAGATAAAGTTTTCAACAGTTACTGCACAGATGATGCAAACTAAAAATAACTATAATTTGAATTTTTTAGGCTTACCAATATCCGGATCACGATCATAAAATGGCTCCACCAAAGAATAAGAAGCAAATTTTTTACGGTGGGAACCCGACTCTTCCGCCTCCACAGGAATATTTAAAGCATAAGCTAAAGCGTTGGCCGTAATTACACCGATACGCAAAGAAGTAAAACTACCGCCGCGATTAGCAACGACAATTTTTGTTATATCATTTAATTTTAATCTTTTTCTTTTTAATAAAGAATCAATAGCCGGCACCAATTTCTCTCCCTGCTGTCGCGGCGCTTGAATAATTTTCTGTGCTACTAACTCAGTACCATCATTAAGAGCAATCGTCATTTGATCGGCAGAAACTGTATTAATATAAAGAGTCATGATAAGGGTAAACTAAATCTTTTTTGTTAAGCGATAAGTCTCGGCACTATCTTCCATAATATAGCCACGACTGTCTATCTCCTGCCGAAGACGATCCGCTTCAGCCCAATCCTTCGCTTCGCGCGCCTTCTGACGATCTAACACTAATTCTTTTACTTCCGCAGGAAGTTCCTCTAACTTTATATCAGCAGCCACAAAATTTTTAGCTTTATCTAGGTCCAAGCCTAAAACTTTATCAAAATCTAAAATGGTAGCCAATTTATCTGCCGCGCTCAACTTTGCTTTCATCACCATAGACACTAAAGCCAAGGCTTTAGGTAAATTAAGATCATCATTAATAACCGTCAAAAATTCCTGCCTTAATTTATTATCAAGCACTCCTACTTCATTACCTAGACTTGCTACCTGACTGAATAAACTATTTAAGCCCAGTGCCGCCTGCTTTAAGCCCGCCTCGCTATACTCCATCGGCTTACGATAATGAATTTGCAGGGCGGCGAAACGATAAGCGAGCGGATTAATTCCCTTCTGAATTAAAACATTATTAAGAGTTAAAAAATTATCGGCACTCTTAGCCATTCTTTTGCCACCGCTAATATTTAAGAAAGCGCCATGTAACCAATAATTAAAAAACTTATGACCAGTCGCAGCCTCTGACTGAGCAATTTCATTAGTATGGTGAATATTAATATGATCAACACCGCCGCAATGAATATCTAATTGCTTATCTAAAAATTTCATGCTCATCGCCGAACATTCAATATGCCAACCGGGAAAACCTATTCCCCAAGGCGAATCCCATTCCATCTGCCTCTTTGCGTCAACGGGAGAAAATTTCCACAAAGCAAAATCCGTAGGGTTTTTCTTTTCCGGATTTTTTTCAATACGCGCCCCCTCCTTTAAATCGGCTAAAGGCAAATGACTAAGTTTATTATAATCCGGCACCAAACTGGTATCAAAATACAGACCATCGCTAGTCTTATAAACAAAGCCCTTCTCTTCCAAAGTTTGGATGAGCTTAATCTGTTCGGGAATATTATCGGTCGCCTTACACCAGACACTTGGCTCTAAAATATTTAAAGCAATTAAATCTTTTTTGAAAGAGTCGGCATAAAAAGCCGCAATATCCCAAGCACTTTTCCCTTCCCGCGTTGCCCCTTTTTCCATTTTATCTTCGCCCATATCCATATCACCCACTAAATGACCGACATCCGTAATATTCATGACTTGTTTAACTTTGTAATCGTTAAACTCCAGAATACGTCGCAAAAAATCCTCAAACAAATAAGCTCGCAGATTACCGATATGAGCGTAATTGTAAACTGTCGGACCACAAGTATATAAACCAACCGAGCCCTTAACAATTGGCTTGAATTCTTCTTTTTGGCGGCTAAGAGTGTTGTATAAAAATAAAGGGGCCATAGATTTAAATTTGCATAAATTACTGAGATAATAATCCTGCACCGTTAGGGTTGTAACCGCCTTGGACTTCTTGACCATCGCTAAATCCGTCGCCATCAGTATCGGCATTATTCGGATCAGTACCATAATCCAATTCTTGTTGATTAGTCAAACCGTCTTGATCGGAGTCTTGGTCTAAGTCTTGGTCTAAGTCGTTATTTAACTCCTGCAAAGTAGACGAAGAAATATTTTCAGGTAGAAATAAATAAGAATCATCTGGCATCAAGTCAAATGACGTTTCTGTAGAAGAAGAACCAATTGACTCCGGTGTTTGCAATCCAAGCATAAATTCACTAATTATTTCCTCAATACTTTGGATTGGAGATGGTATTTCTACTTTAAACGGCTGATTTAAGTTACTAAGCAATAAGCTAAAATTAACCGTACCAGATGTTTTTAAATTATCGCCCTCTTTAACAGTATAAGCTAAAGAAATCTTATAAGGTAAAAAGTCGTCTTTTCCAATCCAGATTTCTCCCGTTGGAGATTCCAGCGAAGAAAACTCTTTATCAAAATTGTTTATTTCTTCTTCTGTTAAGGTTTTATCGTTGGTGATTTTAGCACTAGCAATCAGAAAATTCTTTAAAGCTTCTTTATCAATTATAAATTTATAATGATACATGTCTAAGCCGGAAATTTTTTCACTGGGCATGTTCTCCGTTATTTGAAGAAGTTCGGCTTTCTGAGCGGCCAGTTTTATGGCGACTATTTGTTCGGGAGTTAAATTAACTTCTGGCACCTTAAGCTCCATCAAACCAAACTGATTGTTCGAAGAAGCAGGATTAATTTCTATCCACTTATTCTCCAAAAAACTAATATCAAAAAATCCTAAACTAGGAAGATCGGTCATCTGTAAATAAAACATTTTATTAACCGCTCTGGCTTCTAGGCCAAGATTTAAATCACCAATAGGAGTATTGCTCGCTTTTAAATTAAGCGCTAAGGAATTTTGAATATTATTAGAATCGTGGAAATCACCTGAACCAGAATAATTAACTATAAAATTAGCATTTTTTTTATCAGTATCAGTTGAGGCCGGGGCTGGTTCTAATGTTTGGCCCAATAAAATAGAATCCGTGCTGCTGGGAACTAAATTTTTCAAATCAAAGTTTAATTGTGTCTCCCCAGAATATTGCCCCGATTTAACTGTGGCTAAATTACCTAGCATCTTTTTAATCACTATATCCGGCGTAGGAAAATAACTAAAATAAGCCATAACGCCACCACCTATTATTAACAAGCCTAAAATTACTCCACAGACAATATACACTATTTTCTTACGAGATCTAAAACTGGAGGCTGATAGCTTTGAGTCTTCATTGTGATTAATAACGCTTTCCTCGACTAAAGGTTGACTACTCGAAATAGGGGCTTGTTTGGTTTTAAGCAATGAGTTAAGAGCTTCGTCAACATCTTGTTTTTGCCAACCCGCAGCCTTAAGCTCCCCCTCAATCTCCGCTCTATTTGAATTAGGCTGTTTAAGCTGCTGCTGGATGTAATCAAGTAATTGTTGATTAATCATATTTTTAAAATTGAAAATCCTTAAAAATAATAGGATTTTTATATATTTAAATATCTTCTAAAGTAAGATCTTTTTTGTGTTTCGGTTTTTTAAATTTGAGTTGATTATGAACACGTTCTTTAACAGACAATATTTTTTTAGTCTCCCAAGCAGTATGAGACAAACCCCGAACGATGGCCTGGTCTAAGTCCTTCTTTTTTAATTTTATAGTTTGTTTTTTCACCATAATCTGACTAACAAAATATTAAAATTTAAATTCTCCTTCACTTATTATTTCATCAAGCGCTTTTCTCTGAGAAGGAACATCTCTAACTTGATTTTTTTCCGATAAATTTTTCTTATCACCAGTATAACCGAGAGCAATCATGGCTTCTACTTTATAATCATCCGGAATTTTTAAATCCTCTCTCGCTTTCTCATAATCAAAACCAGCCATAGCATGAGCCACTAGTCCTCGACTAGTAGCCTCTAGAGCTAAATTTTCCCAGGCCGCACCCGCATCAAAACTAGCTGTCTCATTCAGGCTCCCTCTGTCAGAAACTTGTTTAGAAATCAAAACTACTAAAACTCCTGCCCGATCCACCCATTCTTGATTGCCGACGTTTAAAAGAGTAAACAATTTAATCCAAGATGAAGTGTCTCTAAAAGCATAAATAAAAAGCCAGGGTTGCTGGTTAGCACTAGATGGAGCCCATTTAGCGGCCTCTAACACGGAACTTAGATCTTCCATGGTTAGAGCTCGACCATCAAAAGCCCGACTTGACCAGCGCGACAAGATTAAAGGATTAATTTCATGTTCGGCAGAACGAAAATTTTTAATATCAAATATTTCTGACATAATTAAGATATCTAACTATTATTTTTATCATCAACTATTAAATAATTAGTCAGCCAAGAGCCGATCCACAACCAGATAGACAGCCAAATAGCAGCGCCTAAACCGGACACATCAAAGCCTTTCACGATACTGGAGACTAAGAGCACTAACAAGCCATTAATAATTAAAGTAAACAGCCCTAAAGTAAGAATATTAATAGGTAAAGTAAGTAATATTATTAAGGGACGAATAACAGCATTAATAATACCCAAGAACAAGGCGGTCATTAAAGCGGCCCACCAACCGGACACGGCTACACCACTAAAAATAAAGGGGGCGCTCAGTAAAAATAAGGCATTAATAACTAAACGAATGATAATTTTCATATAAATAAATTAGTTAATTATATAGCTATTTTATCATATTTTACTCAAAAAAGCACTTTATGAACAAAAAGGCGACTAAAATAGCCGCTTTCTTGGTGGTCGTTAGTGGATTTGAACCACTGACCTCTGCGATGTGAACGCAGCGCTCTAACCAACTGAGCCAAACGACCAAAGTGTTTTTTATTATAACAGATTAAAAGTAATTTTTAAATCTAAAGTTTGTGTCACCTATAAATCATTGATACAATAGATATAGTATTCTATTGAAAGAATGTGCCCGAAGGGGGACTTGAACCCCCATGGGATTGCTCCCACAGCGTTCTGAACGCTGCGTGTCTACCAGTTTCACCATCCGGGCCAATTAAACTATAACGTACAACACAAAATATATTATGCTAAATTTAGAGCTAGAAAGCAAGTATTTTAGCCAAGGCTATCAATTAATTGGTGGTGTAGATGAGGCTGGTCGCGGCCCCTTAGCCGGGCCGGTTGTGGCCGCTTGTGTAGTTATTGACTCTAATTTTAAAATAGACAGCGAAGATTTAGCTTTAATTAATGACTCAAAGAAACTAAGCGCTAAAAAACGAGAATATTTATTTGGTATTATTAAATCTCGGGCCAAGGCGGTCGCTATCGGCGTGGTGGATAATCTGACTATTGATAAAATTAATATTCTGCAAGCAAGTTTTTTGGCTATGCGTCGTGCTATAAGAGCTTTACCACTACAACCCGACTATATCCTTTTAGACGGCAAATTTAAAATTCCTAAATTAGACATCCCTCAAACGGCAATTATTAAAGGCGATTCAAAAGCCTGGAGTATTGCCGCCGCTTCTATTATTGCCAAAGTGAGTCGTGACTGGTTAATTACAGAACTTGCGGAAAAATATCCTGAGTATGAATTCGCCCAACACAAAGGTTACGGAACTAAACTTCATATGGAAAGGCTACAGAAATATGGCCCCTGCCCTATCCATCGTTTCAGCTTTGCGCCGGTCCGAGAAGCTGATAAAAAATAAATCAACTAAATAAAAAAGCCCTTCTGATTTAAAGGGCCTAAAATTTTACTACCTTTTACCAATTAGTAAAGATAGGGAGTTCAGTCAAATTGTTAATAATACTGACCTCCGATTTTGTCGTAGTAGCGTCATTATCACATAACAAAAAGTGAAAATCATTGTTATTGCTAAAAACACTAAAGTCTGATAAAAAGCGTCCTACGACGACACCTTTCTTGATACTAATTTTATTATCGCCAATTAATTTTTCTAGGATTGCTTTAGAAATCTCATTACCAGAAAAATTTTCTTTATAACTCAAAATAGAAAAACTTTTAAATTGCGATATCAGATCTACTACCAATTGATCAGATAGAAAATCTTTCATATCATCAACAATAAAAATTGTGTAATATTTATCACTATTATTGTTGATTTTTACAAAAACTTGTGACAAAAAATTTTTCTGAGCTTGGAGACGGCCAAGGCTCCACTTATAAAAAATAATTGTTTCCAATATTAACCTCGTATTTAATGAACAAATAATTAAAAAGAACCTCTAGAAACATATGTTAAATCCTAATAAATGTCAATAGAACGATATTCATGGGTTTTAGTCTACACATTATTATTTAGATATTATTACACAAAAAAGAGCTCAATTAAGAGCTCTCGAGTAAAATTTATGTTATTTTGATCTTAAAATCTACGATAAGTTTTCTCTAATTCCTCCCAATCATCTTCAAGTGCTTCTAATCTTTTCTTTTCCTTTTCCGCTTCTTTTAGTCTAGCAGCTTCTTCCGCTTCCCGTAACTTACGCTCCTCAGAAATATGCGCCGCCTCCAAATGACCCAAGTCAGGATCATTAAACTCACTAATTACATCCTCATCAAGATCTTCCGCATTCTTATCCATCCATAAATCAGGTTCAGGATGAAAATCAGGCATCATTTGTTTTTCGGGATTATTAAACATATAATCACAATTTTTTTGTTATTTCTTCCCCGCTCAACATATCTTTTATTTTATAAACACCTTGCTCCAATTCCGCCTCACCAAAAATTACCACTTTGGCCATTTCTCTTTTGTTGGCGAACTCTAAAGCTTTCGCTATTTTTTGTTCTTCCAGACCGACAAAAACTGCTAAGCCCTGCCCGCGTAATTCTTTGGCTAAACGAGACACGTCAGCCGACAGAGAAACATTTAAAAGCGGTAAATAATATTTTTCCGCTTGCTGTTTTTTAACAACATCTAAAAGATTCCAGGATTCTAAAAAAAGACGAATGGTTTCATCGCCGGGAGCAAAGCCAACGGCCGGAAAATTCTTTTCACCAAAAATTTCCGCCAAACCATTATAGCGACCACCACCAAACATTGCTCGGGTATTAGCGGGATTATTATCAAACACTTCAAAGACTAAGCCGTCATAATAATCAAAACCGCGAATAACGGCCGGATTAAATTCTACCCAATCGCCATAGCCCAAGTTTTTTAAAAAGTCTAACGAAGAGGCAACTTCTTTGAAGCCGTCGTTATTTTTAAGCTCCGGTATTTGTTCCGCTAGATCCTCTAAACTACGAACCGACATAAATTTTTTCAAAAGCATTAAACCCGATTCTGTTAAGCCGGTCTTTTCCAGACGCTCGTTGATTTCCGACTCCTTTAATTTATTCCATTTATCTAAAATCCTCACTACATTTATTTTGTCATCAGCTGTTAAAGAATTGCTACCGCTTAACTCCAAAACATTTTCCAATAACTTACGGCTACTTAAATATAAAACAAAAGAATCAGCGGGCGGATCAAACTCCAACACGATATCCAAAGCCAACTGCAGAATTTCCTGATCGGCTCTAAGACTATCACTCCCAAAAATATCACAATTTAATTGCCAGAACTCCCGGTTACGACCACGCTGCGGTTTTTCATTACGCATGAAATTAGCGATGGAAAAATATTTTAGAGGCTTCGGACTGGAACGATAAATTTTTGTGACTAAACGTGTGACAGACGGAGTCATCTCCGGGCGAATGGAAAGTTCCCTATCGCCTAAGTCACGAAAAGTCACCAGCTCCTTACCACCGACATCTTCCCCGGATTTAGCCCGATAAATTTCCGCAGACTCTACTAGCGGTGTTAAATATTCCTCAAAACTATAACGAAGACAAACATCCCGCCAAGTATCAAAAATATATTTTCTAATTAAAAACTCCTCCGGTAGCCAATCCCGGGTTCCTTTCGGTTCCTGATTTGATAAAATTTTAGACATATTATTGCTAATATCTTACTATTTTTACTTACTTTTGGCAAATTTTTTCTTAAAGTAGATCTTTCGTGTTTTTAAGATTTAATTTAAAAAAGTTTTAGTTATTTTTCAGACTGATTTTTTTATAATGGATTAAACAATAACAATAACTAATATTAATTATAATTTATTAAATAATATCTTATGAAAATACTTATTATTGATGACGAAAAAACTATCGTCCAATTTTTGAAAGAAGGTTTAGAGGCTAATATGTATCTGGTAGAAAGTGCCAGTGATGGAGAGCGCGGCGCCTTCTTGGGTCGCACCGGAAATTATGATTTAATCATCTTAGATTACCTTCTGCCAAAAATGAACGGAGCCGAGGTATTAACGGAAATTAGACGAGAAAAAAAACATATTCCGATTTTAATGTTAACTGTTAAGTCGGAACTGGTTAACAAGAAGGAATTATTTTCCTTGGGCGCCGATGATTATTTAACAAAACCTTTCTTGTTTGATGAACTCCTCTTACGAGTTCGCGCCCTATTAAAAAGACCCGCTAAAGCCGAAGGAGAATTTTTTAAATTGGATAATCTAACACTCAATACTCATAGTCAAATCGTTCGCCGAGGCGGTCAAGAGCTCTATTTAACTCGACGAGAGTTTGCTCTACTGCACTATCTGATGCTTCGGCGCGGTCAAATAGTTTCTCGCAGTGAAATTTTAGAACATGTCTGGGACTATAACGCCGATCCTTTTTCTAATTCCCTAGAAACACACCTAGCCGGACTAAGACGTAAACTCAACGCTAAAGGTCGTCGTAATCTCATCCATACTTTTACCGGTCGCGGTTATAAAATGGCTTTAAATAAAATGAGTAGCTAAAAAAAGTGCAAACACACAAAGCAATAAAAAATATTATAAAAATTTCTTACCTTTAATTTGATCAGGTAAATATTCTTGTTTAGAATCATCTTCTAGAGGCGTATATTTATAGCCCTTACCATAGTCCAAATCTTTCATTAATTTAGTCGGGGCATTACGTAAGTGTAGCGGTACCGGCAAATTTCCTGACTCTTCCACTTCTGCCTGAGCGCGCTGATAAGCGACATAAGCGCTAATACTTTTAGCGGATTTAGCTAAATAAATAACACAGTGCGCTAAATTCACGCCACATTCCGGTAAGCCAGTCTTCTGACAAGCTTCGTAGGCGGCGTTAGCCAGCATTAAAGCGCTATTGTTGGCCAGGCCAACATCTTCTGAAGCAAAACGAATTAAACGACGAGCGATATAGAGAGGATCTTCCCCGGCTGCAATCATGCGCACTAGATAATAAACAGCCGCGTCAGCATGACCACCCCGCATTGATTTATGTAGAGCGGAAATTATATTGTAATGCTCTTCCCCCTTTTTATCATAAAGCAAATTCGGCTTATTAATAATATTTTTAATTAGTTGCGGCGTAATGGCGATTTTATCACCTACGCCAGAATGTGATTTAGGAGATTTTTTGTCCTGAATAGGGTTAGCCTCGATAGCCTCAGCCGCACTTTCTAAAATATTTAAAGCTTTACGCGCATCACCATTAGAAAATTTAACAATTAAATCGCGAACTTCCGAACTTAACTTAACTTTTAATTCTTTCGCCGCTCGTTTAACTATAATTTCTAAATCATCTTTTTCCAGAGCTTCTAGCACCACCACTTTAGCACGTGATAACAAAGCGCCATTAACAGCAAAACTAGGATTCTCGGTCGTTGCCCCGATTAAAATTATCGTACCATTTTCCACGCTCGGTAAAAGAGCATCTTGCTGGGCTTTATTCCAGCGATGGATTTCATCAATAAATAAAATAGTCTTCAATCCTAAATGCTTACCTTCTTTAGCTCTCTCAACCACCACCCTTAAATCTTGACGGCCGCTGGAAGTTGCACTCAGCTCTCTAAATTCCGCTTTAGTTTCTTTAGCAATAATAAAAGCCAAGGTGGTCTTCCCGCTCCCGGGCGGCCCCCAAAAAATTAAGGATGGAACCCTATCTTGTTTAATAGCTTGATATAACCAACTATCCAAGCCGACAATTTTTTCCTGACCAACAAATTCCGCCAAACTTTTCGGACGGAAATAAGTGGCCAAGGGTAAATCTTTTATCATTAATTAATCTAATAATTTTTTTCTCAAACTTCTTCTAGTCAATACATTTATTTTACCATGCCACCGCTGATTTTAGCGAATTCCCAAAATAGCCAACCAAATACTAGAACCATCAGCACTGGTGCCATTTTTGATAAGTAATTACGTCGTCGCGGTCGAAAATATTTAAGAAGCAAAGAATTAGTAACCACGGAAATAGAACTTAAAGCCATGGCTAATCCGGCTAATTCCGGTTTTAAAACTAAACCAACACTCACAAATATTCTAGCCGCAATAGGGATACCAATAACATTATAGAATAAAGCAAAAAACATGTTTTGCTTAATTTTATCCATCACTTCCCGCGATAATTCTACGGCGGTTATTACATCATTTAAATCATTCTTTATAATAACAATCCCACCAGCTTCCACGGCCACGTCAGTACCACTACCCATCGCAATGCCTAAATCGGCTTGCGCCAAAGCCGGTGCATCATTAATACCATCACCCACCATCGCTACTTTTTTTCCGCTTGCTTGAATTATCTTAATTTGTTCGGCTTTACCGGCCGGCAAAACATCGGCTAAAATATTATCAATTCCAACCTGAGAAGCTATCGCTCGTGCCGTTCGCTCATTATCACCGGTCATCATATACACTGTAATACCCATTCTCTGTAATAAACTGACGGCTGAACGAGAGCTTTCTTTGACTGTATCGGCCACGGCCACCGCCCCGATAATTTCTGTCTTACTGGCCAGCAACATAACAGTCTTCCCCTGTTCTTCTAGTTGTGTCATGCGATCATTAACTGTCTCAATATTAAGCGTCGGCAAAGTAGCAATTAATTTACGATTACCAAAATAATATTCCTGGCCATTTATTTCTCCCTGGACGCCATGCCCGGGAACAGCTTGAAAATTATCAACATTAACTAATTTTATTCCGGTCTTCCCGGCATGACCATAAATCGCTTCCGCCAAAGGATGCTCCGACATCTTTTCCAGACTAGCAGCAATACTCATCACTTCATTCTTAATAAGAGAAGTTAAAGCTAAAATATCAGTCACTTCCGGATGCCCCTTAGTTAGAGTTCCTGTCTTATCAAAAACCATAACCTGGATATTACAAGCCGCTTCCAAAGGCTCTCCGCCTTTTATTAATATACCTTGTTCCGCACCCCGTCCGGTTCCCACCATCAGCGCGGTCGGAGTCGCCAAGCCCAAAGCACAAGGACAGGCAATCACAATCACGGCGGTAAAAGTCATTAAAGCAAAACTTAATTCCGCTCCTAAAATAAAATACCAAACTAAGAAAGTAAGCGAAGCTAGAGCAATTACCGTCGGCACAAAAACTGCAGAAATTCTATCAGCAAAAGCTTGAATCGGGGCTTTAGAGCCCTGGGCTTCTTCCACTAAGCGAATAATTTGAGCTAAAGCTGTTTCTGAGCCAACACGTGTTACTTTAAACTCAAAACTACCCGTCTTATTAATCGTCGCGCCAATAACTGTGTCTCCTATCACTTTTTCGGTGGGCATACTTTCCCCGGTAATCATAGACTCATCAACCGACGAATGACCTTTAGTAATCTGACCATCAACCGGAATTTTTTCTCCCGGACGAACTATAACAATATCACCTGGCACCACCGTCTCTATCGGCAAGTCACTCACAACTCCCTGACGAATAACGCGTGCAGTTTTAGGCTGCAAACCCATTAATTTTTTAATGGAATCGGAAGTGTGCCCCTTCGCTCTAATTTCCAACCATTTACCTAGTACCACAAAAGTAAACAAAAAGGCAGCGGTTTCAAAATATAATTCCGGAATTTTGGCGCCAGCTAAACCAATTAAAGAACCATTTTGCACTACATAAACAACATAATAAACTAAGCTATAGAGATAAGCAGTGGAAGTGCCAATGGCAACTAAACTATCCATATTAAAGGTCTTCATGCGCAAGCCTGCCCAGAGTCCTCTATAAAAACTATAACCGATTATAAACTGAATGGGCGTCGTCAGAATTATTGAAATAATTCCAAAATAGGGCGGTAAGACTCCGGCGCCTGGTAGCCAAGTAAAAAAATCCAACAACATGAAATAAAACAAGGGCAAACTTAGAGTTAGGCTAAAAATAAATTTCCGAAAATAATTTTTACTTTCTGTTTCTCGTCTTCGCGTTTCAGACTCCGTATCTTGAGAATCAAATTCTTGGGCCTGATACCCAGCTTTTTGAACTGCTTGAATTAAATCCGTAATATTTGATTGTTCCGCATCAAATAAAACTGAAGCCTTCTCCGCAACAAAATTAATATTCCCTTCCTTAACCCCCGGGACTTTCTTTAAAGATCGTTCAATAATATTGGCACAGGACGCGCAATGCATGCCCTGAATTTTTAAATATACTTGTTTCATATAATTTTAATTTTATTCAATAACATTAAAGGCACCGACATACATTCCCATGGAGCAGGAAAATCTGACACGGCCGACTTGATTGGGAGTAAATTCAATAATATTTTCTCCTAACACTAAATTCTTGCGGATATTATACTGAGACAATACAAGAGAAGCAGCACAAGAATATGGCTCCTGAGCATTAATAATCCACTTTACAGGAACACCCTTCTTAATCGTAAAACTATTAGGCTCATAACCCCGACCGGTTTCCTTCATATAAACAACTTGCACGCCGTTCTCTTCTCTGACATTAGGATCAACATTAGAATTAACATTAGAACTAGACGATGTTGTTGTTATCGCTGTTTGACTGGGCTGAAACGACACATCAATGCCGGCCAAACTTAAACCGTTACTGATATTAAGAACAGCAAAAGCAATAACGGCCACACCGGCGAATTGAAAGAACCTACGAGCAAAGAGTCCTTTAACGGTCGAGGTAATACCACCAATACTAAGTAAGCCAGGCATAGTCCCAAGAGCAAAGGCACCCATAATAATAGCTCCGGAGAAAAAACTACCGGTACTAACCGCATAAACCTGCATCGCTTGCGTAAAACCGCAAGGTAAGAAAAATGTTAAAGCTCCCAACATAAAGGTCCCGTTATGACTATAGCTATTCTGTTTTTTCTTCATACCAAAAGCTCGCGCTATTCCACTCGGCAAAGTAAATTTTATTTTATCGGCCCAGGGGAAAATGTTAATCAGTTGTAAGCCCATAAGTAACATAATCAGACCGACAATAATCGTAATAACACTTAAAACCGGAACCGATAACTGAAAGGCGGAGCCTAATAATCCTAACAAGCCACCTAAAATAGCATAAGAAAATACTCGACCGGAGTTAAACAATAAATGAGGATAAAATTTTTCTGCCGGTGTCGCCTCTGGATGTTGTTCACTATATTTAGCCGATACACCCAATATTAAACCGCCCACTAAAGCCATGCAACTAGAAAACCCAGCGGTTAAACCAACCAAAAGAATAACCGGCACGGTTAAATCATTAGAAGATGTAAAGCTGAGACTATTTAGACCTAAACCTTTAAGAGCTAAATAAATCCCAAACAAAATAAGCAAGGCGACTCCTAAGTCACGATAATCTTCCGGGTGACGACTAAAAAATCCGGTCTTTTCATTTTCACCAATATCATAGCCGGCCTTAGCAATAGCCGTAGAAATTTCCTTGGACTCGGGATGCTTCCCTTCGTAACAAATCTCCACCGAACTATTATGCCAGTCAGCCTTAACCTCTTTAACTCCGGGCACAGCACTTAATTCTTCTTCAATCAACATTTCGCAGGACTTACAATGCATGCCTTTAATGGAAATAGATGATTTTTGATAATTTTTAGACATATTTAAATAAAAGATATTTATTAACTAAAAAACCACCCTCGAAAAACAACGTTATAATAACGCTAAATTAACAACCGGGTGGCCAATAATTTGATGTCTATTCTCTTTTTACTACAGAGCTGAGCGCCTCCGCCTGAGGAGGTGATAGAGTATTTACTTGAGTCTCAAAATTTACTATTGGTAAATTAATTACTTGGTCCACAGCGGGTATTATTGCTAACAAGGCCTCATTGACTGATAAGTCCTGACCAACAATAAAATTGAAATAATGCTCTTGATCTGAGCAACAATCATAAGCATCGGATAGAGGTAAAGCTGTAACCAACCTTTGGCCGTCAAGTGCGGTAACCGGAACCGCTTCCTCCATAACTTCCCCGCAAGAAGATACACTAGGGATAGACATTTGACTACCAGTTGCATGATTCATATCAGCCGCTAAAGCTAAATTAGGTAAAAGTCGCAAACAAAAAGAACTTGATAATATCAAGACCGAAACAGAAACTACTGATAAATTTGATAATAATTTAGTTCGCTTCATAATAATTAGATTATAAGGTATCCCCGTCCTTCTGTAAAGATAATTTTTTTATTCATCTCTTAAAGTTTCTGCTGCATCCAAACGACTAATAAATATATTATAAATTAGCCGACTGTTTCCGACGAAGACGACGCCAAGACACCCGATCTGCCATACCGCCTTTTTGAATTATTTCCGCCAGCCAAGCGCCACTTAGTATATGAGGCAAAAGGATATAATCGGCACCAGCCTGATAAAGGCGTTCCGAATACTTTTTATTATACAAGCTGGCAATGATAATAGCCTTTTTATTTCTAGAACGAACATAATTAAAGAGAATGGCCTGGTCCTCCGGCGATGGTATAGTAGAAATGATTATCTTCGCTTTTGACAAAGGTAGAGCTTCTAAAAATTCAATATCAGAAGCGTCACCAAAAAAAGCACGATCACCACCTTTAACCAGCATACTCACATTATCCGGATTAAAATCTACCACAGCGAACTTCATTTTTCTCTTTTTTAAAGCAGCCACAATCGGTTGACCAGTACGATGATAACCGAATATCATCGCTTCAAAATTTTCTTTATTATCCTCCGGTTGTTGATAACGGTCGCGCCCAAATAACTTGAAGAAAGGACGAAACCATTCATATAAATTATAACTATAAACAATTAAATAAGAAGAAACAAAAATAGTGATAATAGCTGCTATGGTAAAGATACTCAATTCTCGCTCGGATAAATAACCGGAAGCAGCTACAGCAAAAAGTATAATAAAACCAAATTCACTTAAGGGCGCCGAGACAATAGCCGATAAAAAACTATTACGCCTCGTAAAACTACGCGCCCGAAAAAGATTATAAAGAATAAAGGGCTTCGCAATTATAGCCACTGCTGATAGAAGCAAGGCGGGGACTATAACATGAGACCAATCGCTAAAGTCCGCGCGACTACCTAAAATCACGAAGAAAATAACTAGAAAAAAATCACGTAAGGGTTTAATGCGGCTACCAATTTCCAAATGATAACGAGAAGATCCCAAACTTAAACCGGCAGCAATGGCACCCAGTTCTAAAGAAAAGCCAGCCATATACATTAAAGCGGCTGCCCCAAAACACCAAGCAACGGTAAAAATAAATAAAAATTCCCCCGACGCGGCAATACGCTCTAAAATAAAGGGTAAAATAAATTTTGCTGCCAAGACAATAAACAGGATAACAGCCACGGCCTGAAGAGGTACCAACAAGCCGGCTAAACCACCAGATAAGACACTACCAGCCGAAGAAAAGCTTAACAAGGTCAAAATAGCGATAGAAATTAAATCCTGAACCAATAATAAACCAATGGTATAGCGACCGTAAACCGATTCTTCATCTTGTTTGTCGTTAAGTAATTTAAGGATGACAATCGTGCTAGAGAAACAAGCCGCCAGAGATAAGAAAAAGGCGCCTTTTAAACTGAGGCCGAAAGATAAGGCAAGAGGAAAGGTTAAAATAAAATTTAAAGCAAACTGCCACAAACCGATACCAACGGCAGTTTTACCAATTTTTTTCAAATAAGAAAAATTTAAATCTAGGCCAATCACAAACAAGAGTAGAACAACGCCAAAATCAGCGAAAGCTTGATAAAGATTAGTTCCACCATCTAATAAATTTAAAAACAAAGGACCGCAGACTAAACCGGCCGCCAAATAAGCCGCTATTAAAGGCTGTCTTAGAAACCGAATAATAAAAGCCAAGCCGACCGTAACGGCCAGCAAGGCACTAATTTGCAAAAAAATATTATATTCCATGACTTTAATTTCTAAAAACTAACTAAAGTAATTATAGCATATTTTTCCCCTTAGAAAAGTCAGCCAGAATAGAGAGATCTCTCTTGATGGCAACTTGCAACTCTTCCGCTCCAGAAAATTTCTCCACTTCCCTAATTTTTTTAATAACCGTGACAGACATTTCCTGTCCATAAATATCACCCACAAAATCTTTAATTAAAATTTCCAAAGACACCGGTTCGTCAAAAACATCCTTAAAGCCAAAATGCATTAAGCCTAAATAATCTTGACCCGCCAACTGAAGTTTCACAATATAAACACCATGGGGAATATCCAAATCTGTTTTGTCCAGATTAGCTGTTGGATAACCAAGTACCCGTCCGCGCTGACTACCACTAATAACCTTAGCCTTAAAAGTAACTGATTTTAACTTATCCAAAAGATAAATTTTATAGAAAGCAACAAGTAAAACAATAAAAGCAATTACTTGGATATAGTTTAAATAATTATGATTAAAAACATAATCTAGAATTAAAGCAGAGAAAGGCCAAAAAAGTTCTAAAATAGTGGCGGCTGAAGCGGAAACACGACGCAAGCCGAAATAATAAATAAACATGGCCCCCGCTCCGCTAGTTAAGACGATTAAGCCCAACAGTTCCCAGTATATAAGCGATAATTGGGATGTCTGGCCAATAGTGCCAGTAAAAATTGCTAAGCCCAATACTAAGATAGCCGTCAAACCAAAACGTAAAGCGGCTACAATTTTATAATCCAAATGATTGGCAACTCTCTTGCCAAAAACTGTAGATGAACCAAAAGCAAAAGCCGCTATAAAGGCAAAGAGAGCGGCGCTATGTTGCCAATTAATAGTAGAAATATCAAGACCACTTTGACCTAAAGCAATAAAATAACTAGCAGTAACGGCAATGACCGCCCACAGATAAAAAAACCGAGGCAATCTTTCTTTTAGCAAAATACTAGCTAAAAATAAGGCAAATATCGGCTGGAGTTTTTGTAAAATTATAACAGTGGCAAAAGAGGCTTGCCCATCCATAGCGGCAAAAAAAGCTTTAGTAATCATGATTGTTCCTAAGGCTCCACCAAAAAAACTAATCCAGATTAAAGCTCCCCAGCTTTTTTTACTGATTAATTTAATCTTATGCCAATTCAAAAAAATAAATGGACTCAAAACAATAAAACCTAGAAAATGTTCCCAAAAAACTACCATCTCAGCCGGTAAAATATAAAAACGCGGTCTAATAAACAAACCGTCTATACTCCATAATAAAGCCGCTAACATAATTGCTAAAGCGCCGGCTAGACTATGACTTTTAAAATTCCAACTTCTGCCCATAATTTTAATATTATTACGCATAATTATAAATTCTTTCCGAGAAATTAAAGCCTTCTTCTTAATCTTTATATTATAGCTAAATTAACAAAATTGTCATAACCATCTGAGTTTATGTTATACTAAATCGCATATGTTAAAGACTAATACAATTTATGATGTCGCCGTTATCGGCGGCGGACCAGCCGGTTTAATGGCGGGCGGGCGGGCGGCGGAAAGCGGCGCGAAAGTTATTCTCCTGGAGAAAAATGCGCAAACAGGCAGAAAATTACTACTCACGGGCGGTGGGCGCTGTAATTTTACTAATAATGAAACTGACACCAGGCGCTTCCTAGCAAAATTTAAAGATAGGCAAAAATTTCTCTTTTCCCCTTTTTCTCGTTTTGGTGTTAAAGAGACTATAGAATTTTTTAATTCTCATGGCATGCCTACTAAAGTGGAGGCCGAGGGCCGTGTCTTTCCAGTCAGTGACTCGTCTCAATCAGTTTTAGATGTGATGATGAATTATATTCAGTCCGGACAAGTAGAGCTCAGAACTGGGGTGACAGCAGATGGTTTCTTAAGCAAGGATAAAAAAATAATCGGACTAAAGATAAAAAGATACGATGCTAAACAAAAAACTAAACAGGAAATAATTAGGGCTCGTTCCTATATCTTGGCTACCGGCGGTAAATCGCGACCCGATACCGGCTCCACCGGTGAAGGTTTTGATTGGTTACGAGAATTAGGGCATAAAGTCGTAGATGCCAATGCTGCTTTAGTTCCCCTAAAAGTAACTGATAACTGGGTGAAATCTTTAACCGGTCTGAGCTTACAAGATGTAAAATTAAAAGTTTGGCAAAATAATAAAAAACAAATAGAAGCTTCGGGTAAAATGTTATTTACTCACTTTGGTGTTAGCGGCCCTCTAGTATTAAATATGAGTCAACAAGTAGGCGTCCTTTTAAAACAAGGCCCCGTGGAAATGACTCTTGATCTCAAACCAGGACAAGATGAAAAAGAATTGGATAAAGAATTACAAGAATTACTACAATCCCATAAAAATAAAAGTATTCAAAATAGCTTAAATGGTCTACTCCCCTCTGCTTTAGCTCCAGTAATAATAGAACTAGCCAATATTAATCCACAAAAAGAAGTAAACGCTCTGACTCGTCCGGAACGCTTAACCCTAATTAATTTAATGAAACGCCTCCCCTTCACTGTTACTAGTCTCATGGGCTTGGACAAAGCAGTGGTTACGAGCGGTGGTATTGATCTAGAAGAAGTTGATCTTAAGACCATGCGTTCTCGCCTACACTCTAATCTTTTTGTGGTAGGCGATGTTTTAAATATTAACCGTCCTTCCGGTGGCTATAGTCTACAGCTCTGTTGGACAACTGGTTACGTAGCTGGCACGGAAGCGGCTAAATAGACTACTACAACTTATCGCTATATTATATACACTCCTAAAATAAAGGTAATCCTAGCGATTACCTTTTTTAAAAAAATCGTAAAATAAGACTCTTGATTATTAGCCTCATTCATGCTAATACGAAAAGGCTGACAAATAAAAATCAGTCCTAAAAAGAACTTTAACAACAACATAAATCACACAAAAAGGAGCAACACATGATCTCATTATTCTGGTTGGTGCCATTAGCAGCTTTAACTTCACTACTCTTTGCTCTAATTTTTTATTTGCAAGTAAAAGAGGGGGAAGATGGTAACCAAAAAATGAAAAGTATAGGCATAGATATTAGTCACGGCGCTATGTCTTATGTAAAACAACAGTATAAAGTCGTGCTATTAGTATTTGCATTTTTAGCAGGATTGTTCGCAATAGCTGGATATGTTTACCACATACAGAGTGGCTGGACTTGGATAGCTTTTCTGAGCGGCGGATTTTTTTCTGGTCTCTGTGGTTATTTGGGGATGAAAACTGCCACTATGGCCGCGCCCAAAGTAACTCAAGCTACTCGCAAATCTTTAGGCCATGGCTTTCAAATTGCTTTAAGAGGCGGGGCTGTAATGGGATTAATAGTCACTGGCTTTGCCTTGTTAGATATTTCTGTTTGGTTTCTGATCCTCAATTATTTTATTGAATCTGAACCAGGTATGAAATTACTAATAATTACAACCACCATGTTAACTTTTGGCATGGGTGCTTCTACACAAGCTATTTTTGCGCGTTTAGGGGGCGGAATCTATACCAAAGCAGCTGATATTGCATCAGATTTAATTGGTAAAGTGGAATTTGGTTTTCGCGAAGATGATGCTCGTAATCCCGCTGTTATTGCTGATAATGTCGGAGATAATGTTGGGGACGTAGCAGGAATGGGGGCAGATTTATATGAATCATATGTTGGTTCAATTATTGCCACTAGCGCTCTAGGGGCAGCTGCCAATATGATGGTTAACGGGCAACTGCAAATGAAGTACACTATTTTACCAATGTTAATCGCCTCGTTGGGTATTGTAGCTTCAATAATCGGAGTTTATATTATTAAAGTATTAGACGGAGATAATATGAAAAAATTAGTTCGAACCATGAATAATGGTATCGTTGCTAGCTCCATAATTGTAGTTATCTTATCCTTCTTACTCACCTACACCCTTGGTATAGCTAATTGGATAAGCTTATCTTTGTGCGTATTAGTCGGAATAGCAGTTGGAATAATAATTGGGGAAGCAACTAATTATTTTACTTCTCACGCTAATCCCCCTGTTCGCCATATCGCAGAGAGTGCAAAAGTGTCACCAGCTACAGTTATTATTGCTGGCCTGTCAGTTGGTATGAATTCCACCTTTTTTTCTGTCCTAGCTATTGTTGGCGGCATGGGTCTATCCTATTGGCTAGCTTCTGATGGACAAGCACTAAATATTCCTCAAGGCTTGTACGGTATTGGTATAGCCGCTGTCGGCATGCTTTCTACTTTAGGATTAACTCTAGCAACTGATGCTTACGGCCCAATTGCCGACAACGCGGGCGGTAATGCCGAAATGTCTGGTCTAGATCCAGAAGTACGAGAAAGAACTGACGTCCTTGATGCTGTCGGCAATACAACCGCTGCTATTGGTAAGGGTTTTGCGATTGGTTCCGCTGCCTTGACTGCTATGGCACTACTAGCTTCATACATAGAAGAACTACGCATTGCCTTACTCAGAGGAGGACAAACAATAATGAATCTACCCGGAGAACAGTTTGTTCAAACGGCACAAGCCAGCATAATTGAATTTATGAAATATTATAACGTTAATATCATGAATATCAATTTACTCATCGGCTTGTTTGTCGGTTCAATGTTAGTTATGGTTTTTTCTGGTCTCTGTATGAAAGCGGTGGGTAATGTTGCTGAAACTCTAGCAATGGAAATTAGGCGACAGTTCAAAAATCCTCTAGTATTGTCTGGCGCAGAAAAACCAGATTCAAATCAATGCATAACTATAACTACCAGGGGAGCACAAATAGCGATGATTTTGCCTGCTAGTTTAGGAATTATAGCCCCTCTAGCTGTTGGCTTAATACTTGGAGTCGCTGGCATAATGGGTCTTTTAGCCGGTTGTTTTAGCACCGGACTAGTAATGGCGGTCTTTATGGCTAATGCTGGTGGAGCCTGGGATAATGCTAAAAAGTACATAGAAAGCCAAAAAGGGGGAAAGAATTCCCTTGCCCACAAAGCGGCAGTGATTGGCGACATGGTAGGCGACCCCTTTAAGGATACGGTCGGCCCATCAATTAATATACTAATGAAAATAGTAGCAATGGTTTCTATTGTTACTGCTGGATTAGTCGCTTAAAAATAAACTTAAAACCCCGTCTAAAAATAGACGGGGATTTTTTTTAAAGATAGATTATATTTCCAAGCTTAATTCAACATCCAAATAGAAAAGTTCAAGAAAGCGGCAAAACTAACCCAAAGTAAATATGGAATTAATAAATATGCAGCTCGCTTATCTATCTTATAAAACAATACATTAAGAACAACGATCATAATCCAAAGAATAATTATTTCAAAGAAAGCCCACATCGGATTATGTAGTCCGAAAAAAATTATTGACCAGAGAGCGTTAAAAGCTAAATGAACAAAAAATAATATTAAAGCCATTTGCGGTAATTTTCCTTCCGCTCTTTTCTTCCATATCAAATAAGAAGCTATGCCCATCAAAGTATAGAGGATGATCCAAACAGGACCGAATATCCAGCCTGGCGGATTAAAGCTTGGCTTATTAAGTACGGCATACCAAGTCGGGATAGCGGAGGCAGTAAATACGGAGCCAATAACACCAGCTAGCTGACTAATTAAAATGAAAACTATTAAGTTTACAAATTTCATAAAATTATTAAATTAATTTTACTTAGAGTTAACTTATGTATTATGCTCACATCTCTATTATACACCCCTGCTGTCATATGCCCAATGAAGTAGCGCCTGTCTTTGACGAGGACGACAATTATAGTCTCCTTTACGACAATTCTTCTGAACCGCCGACCAATGACGTCGGAAAGCCTGCCATCTTTTTATTTGCCGCAAATCATCTTCATGTCTTCTGCCTAAATAATATCTGGCATACCATTGAAACCAACCCCGCGGATCATCAGGATGTATCCAACCATGCTCCTGCCAGACCCGTAAAGATTGACTGGCATTAACTTGAAAAAAATTAAGGTTTTTGTCTCGCTTACTACTAGCCAGTTTGGCATTAATAAACCAATCTTTCGGAAATTCTTTCTGACAATCTCTCATATACACACCACCAAATACACCTAGCTCCAGCATTTCTTTGGGTGATAGGTCTGGCTTAAAATCGCGATGAAAATTCTTCCCTTGCGGTTCAGATAAATTATAAGAATAATTTTTTTGCATTTTATCGTGCACTGTAACTTTCTTCATATATCTAAATTATTTTCTTGTTACTTGTTATCACTCATATTTCTAGTATATCACAATAAAAAAATGTATTTAAATTACAAAAAGACCAGATAAATCTGGTCTTTCTTTTAGCACGGGATAGAGGTGTCGCGCCTCTGCTACCGGTTTTGGAGACCGGTGTACTACTGTTATACTAATCCCGCTCTTTCAAATCTCATTTATTGACTACAGCCACTTTCTCCTCTTCATCCCCCATCTCCCTATCTTCCAACATATCGCAGAATTCCAATTCATAGATATGAAAAACGGTTACCGCTAAAGCTACCACCAAGGGACCCAGCACCACTCCCCAAAAACCAAACATAACGACACCGCCTAAAATTGAAAACAAAACAAAAATAGGATTAATTTCCGCTTCACCCTTAACCATGTAAGTCCTAATCACATTATCAATAGTGCTAATAACCATCGTCCCCCAAATCAAGATAAAGATTCCCTGCCAAATATTGCCAATTAACAAATAATAAATTCCCATCGGAACATAGAACAAAGCGGCGCCAATATAAGGCAAAAGAGATAATAAAGCCACTAATATACCGGCCAGTAGAGCCGGAAATCCGATAATGGCAAAACCAATCGCTCCCACCAACCCCTGAGCAACCGCAGCCACAAAAGTAGAGATAAAAGTCGCATAACTAACGGCACGAAACTTTAAAAATAAGGTCTGATCATATTTATCTGGTAAAGGAGAAATACGCATTAATCTTTTTAACATGCCTTGGCCGTCCACAAAAAAGAAGAACATGGCAATAATCACCAAAATTAAAGAAACCACAAAATCAGTCGTGCCTTTCAGCGCCATCGTTGCTCCGTCTAAAAGCCAATTACTGGATTTTTTAAAAATTTCTAACAATGTACTTTGTAGGGTGGTGCTATTTAAATCATAACTGGACAAGTGTAAATAACCCAAGACGCCACGATTGAAAAAGTCCGCTTGAAAAATTTCGTTAGTATTATGCTCGTTAAAAAAAACTACAGTCGCATTATAGGCGACAACTGATCTCTGTCCGGTATAAGCCAATAACTGTATAGTCGGTAAAATAATAATTACTAACAATAAAATACACATCAAAGACGCGGCTAATTTTTTTCGTCCATGTAAAAACTTAGCAAAGCGAAGATAAGGTGTATAAAAAACTGAAGCTAAGATGGCCGCTACAAAAATTTCCGTTAAAAATGGACGGAAGATAAAATAGCAAGCAACTATAACTAGCGCCACCAGAATCAATAAAAAGGGTTTAGTTAAATTTTTAGACATATATTTATAAGCTAACTAAAGGCTAAACCAGTCTAACGACTTATTTATTTTCTTTGTGAGGCGTATTCTTGCGACAAACATTACAATATTTAGAAAGTTCCAAGCGTTCCTTTAAAGTCTTTTTATTCTTGTGTGAATGGTGGGTAGTAGTTTTACAAACCGTGCATTCCAACTTGATCATGTTGTCCTGTGACATATAAGAAAATTAACTTATTTATAAATAGGCAATAACCTGAGTTAAGAATATAAAAAAACCGCTAAAAAGTCAAGAAAAAAAATGAAGCGAAAACATAAATAAAGGCTGGCGTTTACCCTGCTATTAACCCTATTTTTGACAATGTTGACAATAATGAGTGCCCCGCCCCGCCACTTTAATTTTTAAAATTAAACTACCACAATTAACACATTTCTCTCCGTCACGACCATAAACCTTAAGTAAACGAGAAAAATTTCCGCTACGACCACGTGAATCAACATAGTCGCTAAAAGTTGTACCACGGCGTTTTATGGCCTGACGAATAATTTTATTAATGACTAGATATAACTTTTTAATCTCTAATGGCTTTAAAGAGTCGCCCGGACGTCTCGGATCAATACCGGCCGCATATAAAGATTCATCTACATAGATATTACCCAAGCCAGCGATTAATTTCTGATCTAATAGCAAAGCTTTAACCTTAGCAGTTTTGTTCTTTAAAACTTGAGCTAGAGCAGAAACACTAAACTCCGATGTTAATGGTTCCGGGCCATAATTCCGAGCTAAGAGTCCTTGTCTTTCCACTTCTGTCACTAACTTCAGATATCCAAACTTACGCAAGTCATTAAAAAATAGTTGGCGACCACCAGAAAAATTGAAGACAACGCGCGTATGTTTATTGGGTAGTTCCCCACCCACCGCCGCCTGAAACCCGGTCGTATCGGTTTTACTTAAACTATGTCCGCCGGCAATTTTTTTAGTACCATCCAAATAAATTAACTGCCCCGTCATCTTTAGATGAATCAGTAGATAGTCATAAATTGTCTGTCCAGACTTTTTTAATTTAGGTGACACAAGAGACAATTTAAACATTAACAATTTTCCGCGTCTGGCCACAGTTTTAATTTGTCGACCTACCAAGGCAGAACAAAAAAGCGCTACGCTAGGCGAAACGCTTTTAGGCGACAAAACATTAAGAGAAATTATTTTTCTATTAACAAGACTGGCCGCCAAATCACGACGAATGGTTTCTACTTCTGGCAGTTCTGGCATATTAAAAAGCAAACAAGGCAATAATAACCAAGGTTAAAACGAGAAATTCCACAGCAAAAATCTTGAGCAAACCTAAGCCAATTTTATCGGGATTAATTAAAGGCATATGGTTTAAAAGAGTGGAGAGCCTGGTATGATTTGGGAACCTGGCTCGTTAATAATAGATATGTAGATATTATAGCTTTAGACAAATAAAAAAGGAAGTCGTTGATAGACTTCCTAATTTTTAAATCCATGATTTAAAAGGGATTTTAAATTTCAGCCTATATTTGATTAATGGAATTGAAACAATAATTGCCATTATACACATATAAACTGGTAAAGAATAATTTGCTAAGTTGTGTTCCTTTATTGATAACATTGCTAGCCCGTAACCAATGGCAAATATAAGCCACATGAAAGGTCTATCTCCGCCTGGATTTTTTAGCACATATATAGCAGTTGGTATTGCCGCAAAAGCATCTGCGATAATAGCTATATATAGAGCATATTGGGAATAATTATTATTTCCCAACCAATACCACCAGAGAATAATTGAAGCAATGCTAAAAAATGCGCAAAAATATTCTATTCTGTTTAATTTTATTTTTTCTCCCTTTTTCCAGATAGCAAGAAGCGTAATAATCAAAGGATTTGTAAAACTAAATATTGCTGGCCAGATATTGTCTTCAGCTCCAATGTTTTGATAATTGAGCAAAATAGATAATCCGATAAATGACCATAATGACCATCCAACTATATTGGGTTTTATTTTTCCTTGAAATACGCGCCAAGCATAAGGAATCGCACTTAGCAAAACCAAAATGCCTGAAATTTTTCCGATAATTTCCGTAGCGTCCATTTCTGCACCTATTTTTTTAGTTAATATTAAAATTTTAAAGAATATTTCATTATAACATAATTATATATTAACGTCAAGCAAAATGTTAAGTTGGTACAAAACTTACTAAAAACACCAACAAAAATGACAAAATATAGAGTTTAGTCTTGCATGCAAGATGGTGCAACATCATTTCCGTATACTAGAGATATAAAGATTCTTTTCTTTTTTTACAGTATCTCTATTGATCAAGGAATAACTCTTTTTTTCTTTTCCGGCGGATCCCCCTTGGGGGAGCCGGAAAAGAAAAAGTTATCCTTGTTTAAAAGAACTTCTAATTAGACAGGAATCTGAATAGCTAATCATTTAACCAATATGAAATATATTCTTTATGCTCGCAAGTCTTCAGAAGACAAGAGCAAA
>Ga0100383_1000253_pt1 | contig 42436 bp, 33 predicted proteins | sample CryGeymeta201507_FD_81565 | JGI IMG/M metagenome (GOLD analysis project Ga0100383, IMG submission 81565) | Groundwater microbial communities from Crystal Geyser aquifers in Utah, USA - Crystal Geyser metaG 2015-07 | ecosystem: Environmental > Aquatic > Deep subsurface > Groundwater | place: USA...
AAATGGTTCGGTGTTCTGACAAGGAATTGTGGAAACAACCTGACAGCTTCAAGTATTACGCCAACCCTGAGACTGCGAAAGCAGGGGGGCGTGCTCAGAAATCTTTCGACAACTATGCAGACGCAGATGCACATCTGAAGTTGAAAGGCAAAGGAACCATCGTCACCGTCAAGGGTGAGGTCAAGGCATGTGAGTATTGCCCTGCTTTTTCGGTCTGTGAACAACGCAAGGAGTATTTCCCAGATGACTAACTTCTATGATCGTTCGGTCATCGAGAGCATTCCGCACCATCCCGCAATGGAAGAACTTGTGGATCTTCTCTGCCATCGAACTGGCAACGTGAATCGTGACTTCTTTCAAGCTGAGGTAGCCTATTTCCTTGGCTTGATGCCTTCGGCTATGAGAACCACGATCAACAGCCCAGAACGTGGCAAGATCCCTGTGAACATCTATTCGATTGCCTTGGCCACATCTGGCTTTGGTAAGGGTCATTCTGTCTCTTTGATGGAAAATGTGCTGGCTGACTTTCGTGAAAATTTCATGCACGGCAGTTTCTACAACCTTGCTGAAACCAATCTTTTCAATCTCGCAGTGGATATCGCTGCTGCAAAGGGTGGAGATGAAGCCAAAGAAAAAGAAGCATTAGACAGTGACTTCAAGAAGCAGGGACATGCTCCCTTCATCTTTGACTCAGGCACTGGTCCTGCTGTAAAGCAGCTTCGCTACAAACTGTTGCTTGCAGGTGTAGGCTCGATCAACTTCCAGATGGATGAGATCGGCTCGAACCTGCTGGGCAACAATGAGGTTCTGAACGTGTTCCTCGAACTCTATGACCTTGGCAAGATCAAAGCCAAGCTCGTGAAGAACACTCCAGACAACGAACGAGGCATTGATATCGGGGGTATGACCCCGGCCAATATGCTGATGTTTGGAACCAACAGCAAACTGTTCGACGGAGCCAAGGTGGAAGAGGAGTTTTACTCCATGCTTTCAACTGGTTACGCTCGACGTTGCTTCTTCGGTATCGGTAAATCCGAAACCAAATTCGCCACTGTTGATCCTGAAGATGTTTACAATGGGCTGGTGTCAAAGCAGCAGTCCAGTGCTCTTCAGAAGTGGCGTACCTACTTCCAGAGGTTCGCTGACCCTCGGTATCATGGAATCGAACTCGACGTTTCCAAACCTGTGGGTGTGGAACTGACTGCATATCGTCTTCAGTGTGAAGCTGAAGCGAATGCCATGCCCGAGCATGAGGAAATCCGGAAAGCAGAACTGTCGCACAGGTACTTCAAATCCCTGAAGCTGGCGGGTGTCTACGCATTCATCGACGAGTCGCCTGAAATCACCGACATCCACCTACGGCAAGCCATCAAGGTAACCGAAGAGTCAGGTGCGTCCTTTCAGAAACTTCTGAAGCGCGAACGAAACTTCGTTCGATTGGCGAAGTACATTGCGGCTGCTCCGGACAACCTCACTCATGCGGACCTCGTGGAAGACCTTCCGTACTATCCCACCTCTACGGTGGCACGGAAGGAGATGATGGACTTGGCGATGGCATGGGGCGTGGGCAACCACGTCGTCATTACCAAGAACGTCGTCCAGTCGGTGGAGTTCTTCAGTGGTTCGACGTTGCAGGAGACTGATCTGAACAAGCTGATGTTCAGCATGAGCGATCATTTCGCTTATGACTATGAGCCTGTGACTCAACCACTGGAGAACCTTGAGAAACTGTTCAAAGCTCCGAATTTTCACTGGTGTAATCATCAGTTTGAAGGTGAGCATCGTTCTGAAGACAAGGTGATTCCCGGATTCAATATGCTGGTCATCGACATCGACGGACATGAACGTGACAAGGAAGGGAACGTCATTCAAAATGGACCAACACTCGATCAGGTCCACACTCTTCTGGATGACTATACTTTTGCCACCTACACCACAAAGAGTCACACAGACGAAGAACACCGCTTCCGTCTGATCATTCCGACCAACTATGTGCTTCATCTGGAGAAGGATGACTACAAAGAGTTCATGGACTCTTTTGCTTTGTGGCTGCCATTCCACACGGACACTGCTGCACAACAGCGTAGCCGTAAGTGGAGGACCAATCCAATGGCTGAAATCTACATCAATCGTGGACCACAAGTCCTTGATGTACTGCCATTTATTCCCAAAACCAAAGCAAACAATGAGTACGTTCAGACGATCATTGATCTTAAGAATATGGATAATCTCGACCGTTGGTTCTTGAACCATATGCAGGTCGGTGGTAGGAATAACACCCTGCACAATTATGCTAAAATGCTGATGGATGCAGGAGCAGACTACGACACCATCGAGAAGAAGGTCGTCAAGCTCAATCAGGACTCTGGTTCACCACTGAAGAAGGATGAAGTCTATTCGACTGTCCTGAAATCAGTGGCTTCCAAGATGTCCAAGTAAGGGGAAACCATGACAGATATCAATCCACACAGCATCCTGATTTGTGGTGAATCAGGTGCAGGGAAATCAATGTCCCTGTACGAACTGAGAGACAGAACTGATGTCCTGTATCTCAACTGTGAGGGTGGCAAACCGCTACCCTTCAAGAACAAGTTCAAGAACAAGGTGATTGTCGATCCTGAAGACATCATCACCATGCTCGAAGAGCTTGCAGAACTGGGAGAGAACAGCCCATTCAATTTCGTGGTGATCGACACCATCAGCTTTATGATGGATCTCTACGAAACGATTCACGTTCTCGACTCAGCCAACACCCAAAAGGCTTGGGGTAATTATGGTCAGTTCTTCAAACGACTGATCACTGTATCGTCTCAAGTCGATGCTTTCTTCATCTATCTCGGTCACTTGGATCGAGAACTTGATGAAGAAGCAGGGATGTATCGGACTCGTGTACCCGTAAAGGGTGCCTTGGCCAAGAAGGGGCTGGAAGCCTACTTCACCACTGTGATCAACGTCAGCAAACAGCCTATGAAGGAGCTTCAGAAGACTCCGAATGCAATGCTGAACATCACTGAAGATGATGAAGAGCTTGGTTTCAAGCACGTCTTCCAGACCCGAACCACAAAGAAGACTGTCGGAGACAGGATTCGATCCCCTATGGGAATGTGGAAGAAGGAGGAGTTGTACATCGACAACGACATCGCTCCTGTCATCAAGAAGATGATCGCGTACTACGACGAATAACTCTTCTTTCTCGGTCTCTGACCAAAAACTACCTCATCAATGAGAAGGAAATCAGATGAGCAACATCTTTGCACAGAAGAAATCCGTAAAATCCGAGAAGGTCGAAGACGACTACATCGGTGGCGGTGGCACGCTTGAGACGGATATCTATCCAGCAGAAATCAAGTATGCCTACATCGGCAAGAGCCAACGCTCTGAAGCACGATCCCTGAACCTCTGTCTCAAGATCAATGGTCTTGAGCAAACACACACCATCTGGATGACCAATGGTTCTGGTGACGTGACGTACAAGGACAAAAAGTCCGGTGAAGAGAAGAATCTTCCCGGCTACAACCAAGTCAACTCGCTCGCCATGCTGCTGCTCTCGAAAGAGATTGGTGATCTGGATGTCGAAGAGAAGACTCTCAACCTGTATGACTACGAGTCAAAGCGTGAAATCCCGCAGGCAGTTGACTGCTTCGTGGAGCTTCACGGTGAGAGCCTACAAGTGGCTCTTCAGAAGCAGGTGGTGGACAAGACCCAGAAGAACGAATCGTCTGGTGAGTATGAGCCTACCGGCGAGACTCGTGAAACCAACGAGATCGTGAAGTTCTTCCCGGAAGCTCTGCCTGTGACCATCTCTGAGGTGGCTCACTATGTGGAAAGCCTTGGTGGTGACTTCGACGACGTTCTGAGCGACGGTGATCTGCTCAAAGCCATCAAGCAGATGGATGAAAAGCATGGTCAGTACGCCCAGAAGTGGCTGGAGAAAAACCGTGGCAAGACATGGGATCGCTCTACCAAAGCTGAAGGCAAGTCCTTTGGTGGTGGTGCGAAGAAGTCGGCTGGTGGATCCTCCGAGAAGAAGAAGTCGGCTCTGTTCGACGATTGATCCTCTCAGATCTACTCGATGGTGAGGTTGGGGATTCGTACTCAGTGCGGATCCCCACTTACGTTCATGTAAGCAAGACAACTACCAAACCGGTAAATCTCAATGTTTACAGGAACATGCACCATCATCACCTGAATACACAAAAGAAAAACTTTGAAGAAGAGGTAGCCCCGTTACTCAGGGATAAGCCTACAGCAGAGAGGGTCTGGATCCACTACGAGATCTTCGCACCGAGGAACGGGCGACTCGACACCATGAATGTCGGGTCCATCGCTGATAAGTATTTCAGTGACACACTGGTGAATTGTGGAAAACTGCCGGATGACAACCAAGATCATATCATCCTGTCCACGTTTTCCTTTGGTGGCGTCTGTCCATTGGACGGCCATGCCATTGCAACAGTCAACATTCTGGAAAACAAGGAGCCAGAAAACATGAGAATCCTACTAGATCAAGAGGACATTCAGAATGCTCTGAACGCCTACGTCAAGACCCTTGCCCTGCCCAATGCAGATCAGGCTACGGTCGAAATCTCCATCGAGTATGGAGACAATGACGATGACGATGAGATCGTTGCTGAAGTCATCATGGGAGAAGCTCCCGTGAAGAACAAGGGTGGTCGTCCCCGGAAGAACGCACGCAAGCCTGCTACCAAGAGAGAGGAGGCTGCTGATGCTCCTGAAGAGTCTGCTGATAGCGGCGACGAAGGAAGTGGCACTGACTCTGATAGCGGAGGAAGTGAATCGGAGACGCAACCTGCTGAAGACGGAGAGAAAGAATCTCCGAAAGCAGGTGGCAAGGGAAACCTCTTCGGGGACTCCGAAGGAGAGGAATCCTCGGACTCCCCGACCACAACTGAAGAAGCTAAAAGTGAAGCCCCCAAAGAAACTGGTGGTACGAAACTGAAGCCCAAGAAGTCAAGTATCTTCGATGTGGACTAAGTTCTGCAACATTTTCAAAGCACTGGCAGGGACGGTAGGTATCGTCCTTGCCCTCATCATCACAGCAATCATCGGAGTTGCTGTGGCCTTTGTTGGCTTCTTTCTATTCTGGGGCCTCATTGGTATTGCCGTCGTCACTGGCATCTTTTTCATTATCTGGGCTGTGATCGACGAAGCAAAGGATTGACCTTGTTGGTTTGGCAACCAAGAAAGTCATTGGCCACCCGGTTGGTACTTAACAAATTCCGGCGACTTGGACTCCTGTTGTTAGACGGATCATACGGCATCACAGAGTAGGTCGTAGACACGTTAGCCAGTGTCATCCTGTGCAGGGCATAGAGTGGTCAGGGATAGCTTCCCTGACCCCCCTGTTACCCATTCATCAGATTGACCCATGGGTTCAGTTCCGGAGCACCGAAGAGCATCTCGAACCCTGTGGCATAATCCATCCGACCTTCACCAATCACAGTAAAGATGTTGTCTTGGATCGGAGATCCAGTATCCGTGATCCCATTCAACAGCATGGCTCGAACAGGATTTTCACGCATTTGCTTCATAGCAATCTTGGTGATCCGGATCTTGAATGCCATGAACCAAGTCAAACCATTACGCTCAAGCATAGAGCGAGTACGGCCCGGAAGAGCACTGAAGTTCACAAACTCCTCGTTCATCAAAGCGAGTGCCTCTCCTTCCGGAATACCCTGCGAAAGCAGGTGATCGTAATAGATCGACTTCGCCAAGAAGTCACCGTACTGGGTAGCCCGGTTGGCAGCCCGATAGAGTTGTGTGGACTTCGAAACCAAAGCATTCTTCGACAACGTGGACAGAGTATCAGGCAGCTTATCAGCCTGAGCCTCAAGCCATGCAGCAAGACCACCAGTGGTCTGAGCACGATCAAGACCCTCGATACCCTCTGAGATCTGCTTGTATGCACCAGCAGCAATCATAGGAGCGATAGTCATCTTCGCATTCAGATCCTTCATTACTTGAATCTTGTCACGAATCAAACGCTGACGACGAGGATCCTGAGTCATGTGATACTGGTTCTCCAGTTCCATGATCTTCATGTGGTTTTTGTTGAACTCAGTGATCTCAGCCAGTTTCAAACGATATTGCTTCTGAATGGTTTTCAGAGGCACACCACTTGTAGCAAGCTGAATGATGTTCGCCTGTGTGTTCGCAATTGGAACGATCAGCGACTTAACCACGATGATGTCTTTCGCATCCGAAACCAAAGACTGAAGACCCTGCTCCCCTTTGACAAGAAGGGTACGCAGTGAGGTTTCACCAAACTGCTGACGGGTCACAGCCTTAACGACGTTCTGCAACTCCTTGGGCATACGGGTTTTTCCGGTCCAAAGATCAGCAATAGATGCTTCACGATAGCCTACCGAAAGGTTAGCCATCGAAGTCATGACCATCATTCCGTTTCCATCGAACTTCCCATCCATGTAGGATTTGATGTTCTGAGGAATCAGTTTGAACGATTCAGCGTAGATCGGATCCTTGGTCTTCTTCATGTTTGTGAAGAGGTTTTCAGTACCGGCTTCCCGGTTCTGCCACATGGCATCAAGTTTATCGACAAGTGCCATATTCCACTGGGTCGAGAGTTCTTCTTCCACCTGACGACCAGCCCAAGCACCGATGTTGATTGCAAAGTTCTCTTTACGACCCAACAGCTTGTCAGTCAGCACAGGATTGATCGAACGCTCGAACCCGAGGATCGTCTTGTCTTCATCGAAGACAGGCATCAGGACTTCGTTCTCATCCTCTGGGGTGTAGGTCGGATCAAGGAGTTCTTCCATGATATGGTTCACCACAGCAGGATCAGAGATGAAGCTCGTCGCATCTCCAGTCACAGTCAGACCAGTGTTGATGTCCACACCACGATACGTGGAGGAGACATTCTGCATGATCCCCTGAGAATACTGACCCTGCTGTGATATATTTGTCACATAGTAGGACCGAGCAAATGCGTTGTTCACATCACCAGTGAACGGAGCAATCTTCTTGTAGCCCCGGTGCAGCATCTCTTCTTCATCAGAGTCTTTGGCCACGATGATACGATGATTCTCTGCTCCCAAATTGGGAACATACCCTTTGAAACCATTCAGCTTAGCTTGTTCAGAGACAGCCTTCTGATCCTCAGCATCGTTCAACTGTTGCATATATGACACAATTGCCATGATGGCCTTGGGTTCGTTCTGCCACAGTTGGACCGTATCCTCACGGATGTCTGCATCCATCGTGTCGATGGCGTAGAACGTGGTCAGTTCGTCGATCAGAGCCACAACGTCATCCCCATAATCTCCCTCAAGGTTCTGAGAGATCGCATAGGCGTTACGGATCAGAAGAGTTCCGACACGTTTCCCGTTCATGTAGTCAGCCAGTTGCTTCGATTTGTCGATGGCATCTTGGAAGTCAGTCGGGTTCATCTTCGATTGAAGCTGCTGCTCCAAGAACTGGATCTGATTCTGACGACGACCACTCTCTTCAAGGAACTGCATACCCGACTGGAGGTTTGCCAGATCGAGGAAACGAGTGAAGTCAGTACGACCCAGAGTCCGTTGCATGGACTTCCACTGCTGAGCCACAGGAGGAGTGCTGAAGAGCTTGTTCAGAAGCTCAGGCAGGTTCTCCCGGAAAGCCTGACGAACACCAGAGATACGGCTATTCACCACGTCCAGCATGGCAACGAAGTCTTTGTTGTCCCGATTGGTTCCAACGAATTCGTCGATCAGTTCACGGATCGGAACCAAGGAAAGAATCGGGATCCCCTGATAGACAGACCTCTGTGCCATCTGAGCATTCAGTTCAGTCCCCGGTTTGTCGAGGAAGTTGGTGGTATAAGTCAGGGCCGAGGTCAGATATTGAACGATGGTTCCACGAGTATCAGCACGAGCCTGTGCATCCACATCCCGCATCGTCTCAGCGATGTTGGTAAGCTGATCCTTCACAAACCGATCAGCAGCATTCAGACCACCTGTGAGCTTCTCCAGAATGGCAAACTCTTTCTCTTGGTGGTGATCGACGATGGTTTTCTTGAGACCATCCAGAACCTCTTGAGGAACGCTCTCCGTAGAGATCGTACCCATGAGTTTCCGCATGAACATGTTCGTACCACGAACCAAGAAATCATTCAGACCAGAGCCAATCTCACCAGTCTCAGGTGCAGGGATCTGATCCATGACATCACGGAACTTCTTCGATGTCTGGCTCAAGGCAAAGAGCACAGCCACGGCATCCGACGTGTCATCGGTCTTATATGCACCGAAGGAGTTCAAGACAGCAGAGTACGTCTGTGCATCTTCCGGAGTGGAACCAAACATCTCAGGAGTCATGTTCTCCTCAACGTGCTGGAACACTTTGGTCAGAGCAATCAGAGAGTTCGGGTCCAGAACCATTTCAGACTTCAGGATCCCATAGATCGCACGGAAGGTAGCCCGGTCATTTGCATTCCGGAGCATACCTGCCTGACGCAGAGAGTCGAGAACACGATCAGCATTCGCCTGATTGATGGCCAGTTTCGAGATACGACGACGGCCTTCTTCAGAACCGAGATCCTGTTGATCGACCCAGTTCTCCAGAGTCTGGATCCAATAGTCAGTATGGTTGTTTCCGAGAGGAGTGGATTCTCCCCCACCATTCCCACCATTGTTTCCGTCTCCACCATCACCATTACCACCTTCTTCACCAAAGGCTTCCTCCAGATGAGGAGTCATCATCATGTGAGTGTTGAAAACAGTCTGGTTGAACATGTCCGTCGGAATGGCACCCATCAGACGACGCATCAGGTTCAGGACAGCATCAGACATCTTCGACAGGAACGAGGCTTCCTCACTCTTCAGACGCTTAGTGATCTGGCTGTTGGACAAGGCCCAAGCCATGTATTCATTCACAGCAGCAGCCTTGCTCCATGGATCAGTCTTGTTCCAGTGACGAGAGATTGCCACCTGAGCATTGATGATGTTCTGGCCCTTGGACTCGATATTCAGGAATTGAACCATGAGATCCTCAAGGTTCTTCACCCACTTGTTCCCGTTCCCTTCGTAGTGATCGAGCACAGTGTTGAACGTCGCAGCATGAACAAACTCATGTATGAAGGTTTCAGGATCGTTGGTGGCCAGATACATGATCCGGTTTTCCACATCCCAACCACCTTTCACGTCACGCATGACGTTGGTGGCATTAGGCATGTTTTCCTGCATCCAGTCACGAACCTGTTCGACAGTTCCCATCACAAGCTGGGCTTCCATCAGACCAGTTTCGTCCAGTTGCATCAGCTTGTTGATGACCTTCAGTTGACGGTCATTCAGTTTCAAGGCTTGGAAGTGAGCACCCACAGTGGTGACGAATACCGGTGCTTTCACATCGGTCTTCTTGTCCGGGTTCTTGCCTTCCAGAAGGCGTTGAATACGGGTGTTGATCTCCGCAGGAGAACGCTCCTCACCTGTGCTGCTGCTCCAGCCTACAGACGAACCACCCATTTGATCGACAGTACGTGCAGTCTCTTTCATTACTTGCTTGAATGCACGGTTCTGACGAAGAGCTTCTGTCAGAAAATCTCCCACTGCATCAGCAGAGGTGGCAAAGTTCAGATCAGGATTCTTGTTTTCTGAAGCCAGTTCAGACACGACTTCTTCCAAAAGATTACGATCCACTTCCGGATTGTTTAGGAAGCCGTTGAAGTTCTGCTGAACCATAGAAAGAACATCACGATCCCAAGACTTTGCCACCTGCTGGTTCACGTAAGGGGCATACTCTTGGATCTTGTCCAGAGGGATATCCAGACCATCGAAGATCCCCAGTACGTCGTCAGGTGCTCCATCCGAACCAAAGATAAGATTCATCATCATGGCGTCGCCAGTACCGATCACAGAGAACGGAATGGCACGAACACCCACATCATCAGGACGACGCATCTGCGGTCCCTGAGTCATCTCACGATCAAAGTTGGTCGAAGTACGGAAGTCATCTGCACGCTGCTTGGTGAAACCACCAATCAGAAGAGACTGGTCATCAGACACGAAGATGGGAGCCATCGTCATCAGACGATCTTCCAGCTTCCGGATCTCTTCCAGAGGAACTTCAGTGATACGAGCCTTGCCGGTTTTAGAGTTACGGCCAACCTTGTCCTGTTTGGCCAGATCTTCAGCCAGTTTCTCAAGCTCAGCATCGTAGATCTTCTGGAGATACCGGGCCTGAATGTTCGTGGACATCACCATGACATCATTCAGACGACCGACCTTATGACCAATGACAGCCTTGGTAGCCTCAGTCAGAGCTTTACCAATGCTGAATTGGATCGAGGTACGGAACTTGTTCACCTGTTCCGAAGGGAAGTTGAATTTCTTGGATGGTTTGTCACCAATCTTCAGACCCAAGGCATTCATATCCTTGGTGAATCCGGGATAGTAGAACTCATCCAGAGACACATTCTCCGGCTTCTTCTGAAGATCCTCATAAAACTTGATCAGCATGTCATCAGCAATACCAACAGCCACACCACGGACACCAGATCCATAGTTGATTTTTGTCATCGGATTTTTGGCAGAGTTACGAGTCATCTGACCGGTATCAGGATCGAAGTTTCCGATGATACCTGCCAGACGAATCGCAGCCTTACGCTGCTCCAATTGCCATGGTTCCAAACCTTCCACACGCATGAGGATCTGATCACCCAAACGAGCGACAGTCTCGTACATGTCGAGGCTGGTTTTCTGAGCAAAGTAGTCATTCACTGCCTTGCCAGTTTTTCCAAGGTACAGACCCACACGCTGGAAGTTCTCGAACATCTCAGGAGAGATCACACCCTGAGCGAAGTTCACCATCATGTTGGCAACACCGTTCGTCAGACCATCAAGCTCAAAGCTGAGAGAGGTACGGAAATCAGTCTGTCCGTTCTCACGGGCAAGCTCCATCTGAGCCACAGCCATGATCGCTTTCAGTTGCTGAGGTTCAACAATACCCACGGCATCTTTGAATGCCTGCTGGTCGATATCATTCCCTTTGAGAATCTCTTTCATCATGTCCTTGGCAGGACCAAAAGTCTCTTCAAAGATACGAGGAGCATTCTCAATGATGAAGCGATGGTTCTTCTTTTCAGCCTTGTTCACACCGCTGAGATCAGCAGCCTGACCCACGGCAATCCAGAAATTATCCAGATTGTTCAAAGAGATAACACTCCAAGTCGCAGTGACTAGAGCACGCATGAACTTGTTGCTCTGAGGGTTCGGACCCTGAGCCTGATGACGACCCACCTTGGTGATACCAAACGGGAAGTACACCGGGATCTTGCCCGGTTCATCTCCACTATTGGAGAGAGCCTCAACGAGAGCAGTGGTTTCGTCGATGTTCTTCGTGATGCTGATGTTCTTGCCACGAATGGACTTCTTCAGCACAGAGTTCTCGGTTTCATCATCAGTGAAACCAAGCACATCCTGAATCACACCCTCATCGAAATAGGCTACGATCTGGGCGAAGGTTTCATCCAGATAGCTCGGAATGTCCTGCATCTTCTTGAGAGCACGCTTCTCAAGCATGGACAGCAGGATGTTGGTACGACCCTGAGTCTCATCAACAGTTTCGATTTTCTTCCCGATTGACCAGATGGGAGCACGATCACCAAACAGAACTTCACGAACAGTGGCAGCCTTGCCCTGAGTCTTGGCAGCCTGAACTTTGGCACGCCAATCACGCAGAGGGTTCTCCCCAGTCTCTTCGTCGATCAGGTTGTTCACCAGATACGTTTCCGTCATCTGGGTGATCTTGTTCCCTTTCTTGTCAGTCTTCCCGGTATCCACAGGAAAGCGTGCAGTCTGCACAAACCGACCATCCTGAGACAGAGCAGTGAAAACCTCTTTGGTGAAACCATGGATAATCCCTTGAAGGATATTGGTTTTCTGTTTCGGATCCATCTGGATGTCGAGCATACGCATGATCTCATTGCTGAGACTGTCCACAGCATTGCTGGGAGGAACACCATTCATCACAGCACCGTGATGCTCTTCAGAGATGTCCACAAGGTTCAGACCCAGCTTCTCAAGAGTGTCGTCGATACGGTTGGGATCAGATCCAGTGTTGTTCATGAGCCAGTCAGACACAGCCACAGCAACCATATCCAACAGGTTCTCATCGTAGTTCCCAGTTTTGGGATCCACCAGCATACCACCACGGAACTGCGGGAACTGAGTCTGACCTTCCTGAATGAACTCACGAATAGTCTTCTTCCGTCCATTCACAGTGATCTGTTTGTCCAGACGCTTCCGCATCTGAGCCTTCAAAACATCCCCTACAGCCTTGACAAAGTTCAGAGATTCAGCATTGGCTTTCTTACTATCAGCCATGACCTTCTCAAGCTCAGACATAGTGCTGGGATGGCCCTCAGTCTCCTTCATGATGAAGGAATTCCAGAACTCACCCAGCACTTTGAATCCACGAGTCACAGCCTGACCAGTGGTTTCGCTTACTTGTTCATTGGTTTCTGTTTCGACTGGGGTTTCGATTGCGACGATATCTCCATCTCGTCCGGAACCGGTGTTTTCGGTACTGACGGACTCAGGGGCAGTTCGAGTTGCTTCGGGTCTTGGGCCATAGATTCGCTCCAGTTCTGCTAGGGCAATAGGGGCGTTCGCAAGCATGTCACGACCACCCATGAAGAAGTATTCAGTGAGCACAGCCCACATCTCAGCCTGACGCTGATCAAGATCTCCATCTTCTTGGAAAGACTCAACATACTCATAACGACTCTGAGTGAATTCATTGTAGTTATGGTCGATTGCTTGCCATTCCTGATCAAGAGGCTGACCAATTTCAAACATACGCTGCTTGGAGATTGATGCAGGATCATCAGAGAAACGAGTATGAGTGAAGTCCATTACATGGGCCATTTCATGGACCACGACGTTCTTACCATTCTTGGTTAGATTACCTTCACTGTAGAACATCTTCTCATTCATGAAGATTTCGCCACGTTTCTTTCCAGCAGGAGTCCATGCAAACCCCCAACCTTTTTCTACACGATCCGGATAGATCGTTACTTGATCGACACGCTTCAGAGCATCTTTACCAAACTTGGCTTCGATCAGAGCACGTACTTGGTTACGTGCAGCATTAGTGATTGCCTTCACACGAACACGATCAATCGGATCCCACTTGGAAGGATCTTTCAACAGGTTGTAGAGGTCTTTGTCTGCATCAGTCTCCTCCGTTTCAACTGGAGTTTCATCATTCACAGACTCGGTTTGCGCCTCGTCTGTTCTTTCTTCAACACCAGTTGCTCCATCGTCGATAGCCGTTGGAGGAGTTTCTTCAATGGTATCTTCCACAATCTCCTCAGACACCGCCTGCGGCGTGTCTTCGTCGATAGTCTCCGAGGGAGTTGACTGTTCTTGTGTTTGTTTCTGCTGCTCGTCGGAAACTGCCGTTTCCTCCTCGACAGCCGTTGGGTTGTTGTCGGGGAGAGTCAGTGTGACTGGCATCACAATGTTCATTCCCTCGAAGACTTCGGGGAATTCCTTCTGGATCGCAGCATAGACAGTCTCAGCAGTACGGACATCAGCTTCCACCTGCTTTGCAGTAGCGATGGACTCAGGATTATCCAGATGCACGAAGACTTTGGATCCTTTCCAGTTAGCTTCTTCTTCGAACTGAAGAGGATTCTTTAATCCACGGAAACCAAGAGAAGGACCAACACGTTTTCCTTTCTTGTTCACGACGTTAGCAGCAGCAGAACGGTTCAAGGCATCCACCTTGTTGTTCATATGCTGGATAAAGTTGGTGAATTCCTGAGCCACCTGAGCCAAAGGAATGATGTTTCCATCATTATCCAGTACAGTCTGATCAGGAGATTGAAGTCCTTGAATGATATCTCGTGCGAAATCATTCACCGAACGGTACAGCCTTGGCTTGGCACCACGAGATTCATAACCTTCAGCAAGGATCGAGCGACTCACTTCATCTCTCGACGTTCCTTTCTTGGGTTGCTCTCCAATCCTGCTGAGACCGATGTTCTCCTCGTCTTGGATCTCGATCTGAGTGTCCAAACGTTCGTTCACGGCACGAGATGCGTTGAGAGCAACCCGCGTAATCTTTGCCTGAAGAGGTGTGAAATCCTTGGAGTTCTGTTCGAGAATCTTCTCAGTACGATCAGGGTTCACATTCGTCGGGTTGATCAAAGCCACGTCTTTCGTGAGCTTGACCTCTTTCGGAGTGATCGCAGAATCCTTGATGATCCCGACACGCTTCGTATCGTTCAGATCCACCATACCAGCTTCTTTGATAATCCTCTGCGAAGCAGGGGTATCAATCAGAGCATTGGCCAGCCGTTTGGCTTTCGGAGGTAGAGAGTTAGCCATCTGACGAATCTTCATCAGTTGGTTCGCTGCATATGCAGTGTCCTCTGTCCCCGGACGGAAACCTTTCTCAGACATCTTGGCATTGATGGCAGCAACAGTCTCAATGACATTGTTCCCCTGAAGACCAGCAAAGCCTTCAGATGGTTCATCCACTTCATTGATCTTTGTCTGAAGCTCAGGAGCCAAGTTCTCCATCTGCGTCGAGACCTCTTCGTTGAGATCCAGAGCAGATTGAGTATTAGCTTTCAATTGTTTCCGATTGGCTTTGTTGATGGTGGAATCAGCCACGTAAGCGATAGCAGGCGAAATCAGTTGCCCTGTGGCTTCAGCAACCCTTTGAGCTTGCCTCACGACGGGAGCAGCACGTTCTCCGACAGCATCAGCCAAAGGACCAGCAGCAATAGCCCCAGCAGCAGCCGTATTGCGTGCAGCAGCCCCAGCACGCTCACGAGCAGGTGCAGTGGACTCATAGATCGACTGAGCAGCCTGTGCGGCTGTGACAGCCCCTGAACCAAGGGCTTGAGCACCAGCTATCACAGCACCCGGAGCTTGAGCCACAGTGTTCAGAGCAACACGAGGAGCACCCAAAGTACCAGCTTGTCCAATACCACCCAAAGCACCGGCTGCAACTTCTTCACCCAGTCCTTCAGTGTACGACGTGCCAATATCTGCACGTTCGTTCATGGCAAGAGCACCAGACAGAACCGATGCAGCAGACTGACCACCTTCTTCCACACCTTGAGCAGTGATTTGACGCATACCGTCAACGATCCCCGATCCTTTGAATGCCCCGATAGGAGCAGTTTCAAAGCGACGAGTGAGCATACCAAGAGCAATGGCAGCGGGAAGGTTCGCAGAGAATGCAGTCTCAGCAGTCATATTGGCCAGAGCCACACGAGCTTCCGATTCAGAATACCCTTCTTCCAGAAGACCTTGATACACTTCAGATTGGTTCAGGGTTTCCTGATCTATGTCCATGACGTTTTGCATGGTTTCTGCGTAGGTTCCAGAGGCTTCCGTTGCACCAATAGCGGCAGCAGCAGCACCCGCAGCAGCAAGAGACTGAGCACGCTTAGATGCAGTAAGACGGGCCACACCTTTGGCAGCCAGAATACTTGCACCACGGGCAATAGCAGCAGACGGACCCAGTGAACCAAGAGATTGAGCAATCAGTTCCTGAGCCTGACCATAGTCAGTTCCAATGTTCTTTCCTGCATCAAGGAAGTTCTTCCCGACCATCTGGGCAGAAGCCATCCAAGGAGACATACCGTCTTCAATGGCACGTTGGGCTTCAACGAAGTTGTCCTGACTGTCAAGGTTCTGTTGAATGGCAGCAAACTGAGAGCTTGCCTGAGCACGATCAGATCGACCAGAACGAATCTCTTCCTGAACGAAACTTGTGAAATCGGCCAGAGTTGCAGAAGCAGCATCAGCATCTACACCAGCAGCCCAAGCCATAGGACGAACAGCCAGAGCACCAACAGTGTTCCCGGCTAGTCCTACAAAGCTGGAGATGAAATCCAGAGAAGCATCTCCAGCAGCTTGTGCAACAGAATTCTTGTCATCACGGAAGCGTGCGAGTTCTTCTTGGGTATTCCGAAGAGTGAATGCTTGGTCAGCGACATCCTGACCATACTTCATTCGAAGGGTATCAAAGTTCTCAACCAAGAGATCACGAGCCAAACCAGCTTCAGTAGCAAGCATATTGTCTTGCTCAGCAGCAATGGCAGCCCGTGTATGGAAAGTCGGATCTAGAAGCTGTCGTTGAGCTTCACGAGCGGTTTCAGTTTCATTGCGTTGTGCAATGATCGGATCAAGTGGTGAAGTTTGATAAGGTCCGCTCATGGTATGTAGTGTCCCAATAGATCACATTGTGACCCCGATATGGCATACCATGAGCAGAGTTTCCAGAGGTTTTATGGCACAGGCTGATTTGCTACTGCCTCACGACGTGCAGCCGCAGCAGCGATTGCAGCTTCAGCAGGGTCTTGTTGACCACCCGGACGAAGAAGAGCATCTTCACTGAACAAACCACGAGCCTCAGATCGAATTGCTGTCATTTGGGTAAGCCCAGCAGCAATACGTTCTTGAATCACTTGACGCTCACGAGAATCACGAGTCTTTTCAAGGCGTTGTTGATCTTCCAAGATCTGTTTGTTGATTTCTGCCAGATCCTGTTGAATTTCAGCAGCACGACGATTGGCATCACCAAACCGAGACTGAGCATCAGGATTCAAAACCTGTTGAGCCATCTCGGCAGCATCATCAATATCAAAACGACGTTCCAGAGTATTGGCACCAAAACCAGCAAACGAGAAAGGATCCCGAACAAAGATTTCCCGAGCCACAGCAGCAGCTTGTGCTTCTGTGATACGGTTATCAGACGCGATACGATCCACAAGGTTACGAAGGTTGTTTCGATCATAACCAGCTTCGCCTTTAGTAAGAAGACCACCCCACACACCAGCAGATTGACCATCAGTGTCAAGATTGAGCATCTGCTCAAGTTCGACAATAGGATCTTCAGCTTGCATGAAGCGTTGTGTATCCACTTGGATACGTCCCATAGCAGAGCCTTCCAGACCCTGACGCATATCAGCTTCTGCACCAGCAATGATGTTGGTAGCAGCCACATCCTGAGTCACACTGGGAGCCAGTTGCTCTTGGAATGCCGAAGAGTTGGCAAGAAGATCTTCAGCCCACTGAGTTGCCTGAAGACGTTCAGCATCAGAGAAGTTTCCTGATTGAGCCAGATCTTCATTCAGAGCCTGAAGGAAATCAGTCTGGTTCAGGATGTTTGGATCTGCCATCCGTTCTTGGAAGATGTTTGCAGCAATATCTTGATTTTGCTGAGTGATATCTTCCATGATCTGCTGATCACCAGCAGCACGGAATGTATCAGAACCAGTCATGATTGCTTCAATCTGAGAGAGATTCAGAAACTGAGAATCTGCCAGAGCAGTCATCAAAGCACCACGAGGACTTGCACCTTGTGCTACAGCCGCAGTTGCAGATTGAGGAGTGAACTGACCAGAACGGTTGGCAAATTGTTGAGGATTGTCAAAGGATTCTGCCAACCATCCACCACCATCAGCAAGAAGACCTTCACGGGTATGATTAGTACCACCCCATACAGCTTCATTGCCAAAACCAAAGTGCATACGACCAGCACCCATATAGCTGTTTGAACCACCAATACCGGTGACACCGTTCAAACGAGCACGAGCAACCACTTCCTGAAGAATAGGAATGTGTTGTGGGTTGTTCCAGTCGAGTATGGTATCTCCCATGTAGAGATCACCATCAGCAGCATTACCATGATCATGACGATTGGAACCGGTTCCTTCTCCGGGATTCTGTCCACCAGAGTTCACACGGAAAGTGATACCCATGTCACCAAGAAAGCCCATGGCACGAGTCAATTCTGGAGACAAAGCACCATTTCGAATTGCATCTTGGTTCTGCATCTGAAGCCATGGTACATCTTCACCACCTGTTGAAGCTGTTGCAGCACCACCAGTGGTTCCATGAGTCTGACCATGAAGACGATCAGCCACATAGAGTCCAGATAGACCAGCCTCTTCAGCACGAGCACCTTGACGCCAGCGATGATCTTCCATGGCAACACCATGAAGATCTCCAAGACGAGCATCAGCATTCACTGCAAGACCAGTACGAGTATCTCGATCATTCATGATCGAACGGTTGTTCTGATAACCCAGAGCAGTTCCACGCATGTTCATCAGGTTAGCTTGCATCTCTCTCGAAATTTGAAGATCAGCAAGACCACCATTTGCAAGGAACGAATCAAATTCAGCTTCATCATTGATCCCAGCCAGACGACGTGCGGCTTCACGATCACCAATAGATTCTCGACCACTCTGGTAGCGTTCCAGAATGGATCCAGCCGCATCAGCAGCATTGTTGAAACCCTCATTGGCCTGAGCCAAAAGGGGAGCCACGTTCGGTTGGGCTTGGCTCAGTTCGCGCCATACGAGTCGTTGATCTCGGGACATGGGCTATTCCTTAGAGGCTGTGTTTGTCGATCTCACCTTGGACATCAGCTTCTGAACGAACGCCTTCAGCGTAACGACCACGAATCCGATCTTCCAAAGCGGTGTTGTACGTTTGTGTTTGGTTTGCGAGGTTGGTGTTCCACTGCTCACGAGCAAAGGACATCTGTTTTTTCGCCATCTTGTTGGCTTGATAAGAGTTCCAGAGGTTCCCTAGAACCTGAACACCACCAAGGATGAGGCCAGCACCACCATCTTTCGACCAGAAGTTTCCTGCACCACCTGTCTGACCAGCAGCCGTTCCCGGATTGCTCAGAACAGTGGAGGTATCAGTCACACCGCTGATAGGAGCAGAAACAGAAGCACCTGTCGCACCGACAGGGTTCGAAACCACTTGACCAGTGGCAAAGCCCAGATTTGACATATCCGAGCCATTCATCGTGGCATCGCCAAGAGTATTTCCCCAAGAGAGTGCAGTCATGATCAATTCCTCGGCAGTGTTTGTTGAATCTCTACGAAGTCATTTACCATAGCAAAGGTGAGATCTACAACATCTCCCCCAGTCATGGTTGTACGGCTGATATACCCATCTAGGGTTTCAGGAAGGTAGCCGCCACTGCCGCCAGTGTTCCGTGTCCCATCCATAAGGCTCATCGGATTGAAATTCAATCCGTTTTGGTTATAGAGGTCTTTCAGCATTTCATTGATCTTGTCCATCGTCTTTTCGTAAGCATCTTGTTCCCCAACAAGATCTTCTTGCATCTCAGCAATATTGCCCTGAACCCATCCAGCATAGCCGTTTGCCAGAGCATTACCCAGACCCAAGATACCTTTTGCAGAGAAGATCTTCATACCCGTCATTGCTGCACCGATTGCGAAACCAGCAATAGCAGCAAACAGAGCACCCCACTTCTCACCGAAGAGAGCAGTACCTACGATCTTCAGAACTTCAGCAATGATGATCGAAGCAATGTAATTGGCCACCACACCTGCTACGAGGGCTGCTGTACCTGTAAGACCCAAGGCTGTACCAAGCGCGAGATTACCTCCCAGAATCCCACCACCGGCTGAAAATGCACCGGGAAAAGCAATAACAGCCACAATCAAAATGGCAATGACCAAGAGAATCTTGAAGATCCCTCTCTCATACCATCTCTGTTTTGTCACTTCATAGCTGTTAAATAGGATGTGTGAATTGGCTGTAGCCATTTGGGTATAATCTACAATCCCTATTTCCAACATGGTTGGATAATGGAGTGGAACCAAGAAACCAGACTCCTCAGTATCCTGAAGAGCTTCAGTTGAAGTAATGACAACTGCTTTACCACCGTAAATGTAGTTGTATGATACAAGACCCCATACAGTCATAACTCGATAAGATCCGGGATCAGTTTGCCACCAGATCTCCATCGAAGGAATTGACTTCTGAATTACTCTTTCTTTTTCTCCGTCTCGTGTGTTGTAGGATTCTCTTTCTTCCCATGTAAAAGGAGTTCCCACACGCAATTCGATATCGTTATTCTTAGCTTGCTGTCCCAGAACATCAGAATCCTGACGAGTGAAAGTTCCATTGAACTGGTCCACTTCTGCATGGACCCAAACCATACGAATATCGAAACCAAGAGAAGCCTCTGCCAGTGTAATGGTATTCGTTGGAGGAGGGCTGATAGCAGGAATCTCAGGACGAGGAGGAAGCTCAGTCCAAAGTCTGTCTTGGTTCATATTTGCAACTTCAGTCTCCCAATCACGAAGAGCTTGAAGAGCAGCATCATATTCATCTACTTGAGTTTGAAGATTGGCCATTGCCGATCCAGAGCCACCAGACTGAAATGGAATCATCTTCTGGAAGAAATTGAATATGTATCGACGACAAGCCATCTCTTTTACATTCAGAGATGCTCCAAAACAGAGATAAGCATAGTCGATGTCTGCAATTGAAGGATTCTCTTCAACAGATTCTACAAGGGATCCAAATTTCCTTTTGTATCCAAAACCTCTTTTATAGGCTTTGGACATGTCATCATAGAGATCTGCATACACTGGATCTGCCACAGATACGTTGTTGATCCTAACTGGCATGAAAGGAAAGAATTCCTGCGGCAAACCAGAAACATCAACATCTTGAACCAAAGCATCAAGAATCGAGTTTCCTGTATTCAGTTCGTAGATGAAGATTTGCTCTGGCCCATACTGATTTCCACTCAGAAGAATCTGAGTATCAATTCGATGAGTGTATTGATCAGTTACCTGTTCTCCTGTGGTAGTTTCAGTTCGGGTTTCAATTACCCCACCACCCAGATCAGTCTGAGTAACTACCACATTGGAATAGTCATTGGTCACTACATCTGTTGCTTGGATATAGAGAAGCTCACGAAGACCCTGAACCTGAAGACCACTCACAGAGGTTACGGTTTCCTTTTCCCATTCCTGATTCCAATTATGGACTTCTCCCGGCACATCAGCATCGACGTTTGTTTCGACTTGAAGATCAGGATCTCCATTGTTGTAAGAGAGAATTGTATTACGAACTCTCTGAAGAGTGACAGGAGTGAAAGTTCCTAAAGTCACAAGATTGGTGAAGCCTGTCGTATCAGGCAAAACAGGATCGTCTACTGTCTCAGAACCAGTCTGAACAGCCTCTTCGCTTTCATCCAGATACTCGATGTACTTTGCCACGATATAGCGTTTCGATGGGCTATAGACTGGAGCAATGTTGTTCGTCCAAATGAAGGTATCGTTGTTGGGAAATTCCACAGAAAACTCATTGGTACTTGGTTCATATTCACCAAGCCAATCTTCACCAATTCGAGTTGGATGATTCTGTAGAATCCATCGTTCGATCCAAGACTCAAAAGATCCATCAGTCACTTCAGCAGCATAGCACCTGAGATTCAAACCAGCAGGAGCAGGAGGTACTGGAGAAAGAGGGATCTCAGGCTGAACATCCAAAGGATTCAATGTGACTGTATTCACGATTGATGCAGTAGGAAGTCCGGGAAAGTTGTTTCGATCATAGTATTGAAAGAACTGTTTTTGCTGAAGCCCCGGACCACCCATGTAAGCTGTATTCAGGTCATCAGCGATAGACGGACTATTACTGATCACGGACGAGAAGACCGTGCCTTTCAGGAAATCAGGACGGTCCCGTTCATCCCCTGCCATGTTGTAGAGGGTGGACGAGACCGTAATGATTTTCTTGGAGGAGAAGAGACCCATGACTTCTCCTTACAGGTTGTTGTTCGTCCGGATAGCTCCAAGCACATCACCCACCGCATCGACTTCAAACTCGATAGCAGGCTGCACAGCATCATCCAGAGTTTTACGAGTGATCCACGTATCGAGAAACAGCTTACCAGCCTTTTGTTGAGCATCCTTGATGAAGCTGTCGATCTGCTGATCGTACAGATCCTTCTGCTTTCCGATCTGACCTTCAACCGTTGCACCATCCGAACGAGTGTCCAGAGTTTGAGCACGTTCTTTCTCACCCTGTTCAGTGGTAAGAATGATCTGCTTTCCAAGCAGGGTAAGCTGCGTCGGAAGGGTGTTGTTCAGGTTGTAGTCCTTGATGTCTGCATCCACGTCGAGGTTACGCTTCTGCAAACCAATGACACCAGAGATCGGAGTAAGACCATCACGACGGGTATCGAGAGTGTTTGCACGCTCTTTCTCGATCTGTTCAAAGATGAGTTCCGACTCAGCAGGCTGACGAACATTGACGACGTGCTGAGCCTGAGCCAGTTCAATCGGCAGAATGTTGTCACGCTTGAAGTCTTCGATATCCGCCTGAGTGGGGATAATGCGATCACGTTGCAGCAACTGGATATCGCGTTCCAGAGGCTGAAGAACACGGTTCTGGAACTCAGCGATTGCAGCCTGTGCAGGCAGGATACGATCCACCTGAACCTTCTGAACAGCCACACCAGTTGGCATCACTTGCTGACGCTCATAGTGTTTGATGGCCAGATCAGCAGGCAGCAGATAGTTGACCGTGTATTCTTTGGCAGCCACATCCGCAGTGACTGCATCATGAGAAGCCTCTTCCGTAGCGATCTGCATCTTGGTCAGTGCATACTGAGCAGCAGTCAGGTTCAATTGGAAGTTGGCATTCAGAGCTTCAATCTTGGTTCGCTCCAGATTGATCAGAGCCTCAGTGGCTTGAATCTCAGCGATACGTGCCTGCATCTGAGCAGTCACAGCATTCCAGCGAGATTGATCTTTCTGGAGAACGAAGGAAGCAGCTTGTCCCATCACCTGATTCGCCACAGCGGTATAGACCTCTGCGTACTGTGAACCAGTGATTCGATTACCCTTGAACTCACGCTCAAGGTGCTTGTCCATTGCAGTCATGAACACGTCAAATGCACCAGTACCCCCGATGGTATTCTCACCGAGGGTTACTTCTGCGACGGTTGCACCAACAATGTCCTTGTAAAGATCAGTCGTCTCATCCGGAGTGAAATCATACTTCGGATCAGAGAAGTCTGGGGACGGAGGAATCGTCACACCAGCAGTGAGGGCCGTGAACAGGTTATTCGCCAGAGTAGACGAATTGTCAGAGTTTACGAATTTATCAGACATGGCAAATTCTCCTTGGTTCACGACCCTCTATACGCTTACGCAGCAGTCGTGTCGATTGCTCCGCGTGCTTTCTGGTCATCGCCCAGATTCTTGAGTTCCTCAGCAGTCAGAGGTTCAAGATATTCGATGGCGAATTTCCGTTGTTGAACAGTGCGATATTCTTTCACACCAAAGCTCTGACCCGGACGTTTGACCTCTTTGCGGACATTGAAAGTCCGACTCTTGAGTTCATTGATCAGGATCTCAGGCACATGCCAGCCGTAGTCATTCTCTTCACCAAAGGGAATGTACTTCGACACCTTGCCCGTGAACTTGTTGTAGACCGTGACAATTGCACCTTGCAGCGAAGAGTCAGCAGGATCCAGATTCGAAACACGCACACGATGAAGACGCATTGCCTTCGCACGAACGATAGCACGTTTCTCGATGTCAGACAGACCCGCAGTATGGGGGTCAATTTCTGCCAGTGCAGTTTTCGGAAGATCCAGAAGTTTCCGCTCTTTCTTGGCAGCAGCCTGAGCCTCAACGACTTCAGGTTTCGAAGCCAGAGCAGCCATGATGGGGTCATCTTCATCTGGCTTGGATTCTGCTTCGAGACGAGCTTCCAGCACAGGAACGATCTTCTCTTTCAGAGTCAAATTCCCTGTGTTGCCAGAGAAAGTCACTTCCAGTTCATTGGCGATAAACCGCAGAACTTCTTTGTCATCCGTCTCCATGACCAGAGTAAGGAGTTCTTCGTTGGTTTTGTTGGAGATATCATCCATTGGGTTCATCCTTTGTGAGTTACCATGGTGAAGTCCGCTTAACACAGACTAAATACCTTGGCAAATGAAAGAGGCCCCACTAGGGGGCCTCAATCAGTTCATATGGAATAGACTTATTCCGGGATCGGGCTGTACGCCACGGCCATCCGCTCACCACGGAGCTTGATGAAGCCGTAGAAGAACTTGATCGAGGAGAACCCGATCTTGCCGTAAGGATCACTGCGGTCAGCAGTTTTCTCACCCGGCTTCTTCACGATGATCCGGAACTTCGCCTTCGCACCAGTACCCATGCCTTGCAGACCAATGGTCGCAAATGCCTGATCACCGATCACGAGCAGCGGAGCCACGTCGTAACGACCACCGGTCGCTTGGTAGCCACCATTGGTGCCTTCAGCAGCACCAACACCCTGCCAACGCATCATCTGCGGAACCACAACGATACGGAGATGAGCAGTTGGGATTGCCCCGATCTCACCGTTCATAATGCTTGCAGCATCGGCGTACTTCTCCACAGGCACGAAGTCTGCCCACTCCGAGATCATGATCTGGAGTTCGGAGCCGATGTAGGCGATACGCGAAGCCGAGATCGTCCGGGTATCCGTCATACGGCTACCTTTGATGATCGTGGTCTTCTTGGGCGTGCGGTTGTCATCCAGAGTCACCGACAGACGCTTCAGGTCAGTAACAGTCAGAAGATCGACCGCACCTTGAGCACCCGAGATATTGTGAATCGCAGTTGCGACACCCGGATACACCTTCACATCAGCAGCAGCCAGCAGGTCAGCCTGAAGCAGATCTTCGTTGATCTCGTTCGCACCGCGCAGCATCTCACGGCTCAGGTGGCCGTAAAGATCGGAATCGGTATCGAACATCAGCGAATCTTCAGTCCATTCCATGAAGAAGCCGTACTCTTGGATTTCACCCTTCCGTTCCAGACGAGTGAAGCCGACACGGTTGACACGACCACCTTGCTCAGTGAGCATCGGCATCTTGCCAAGGATCGTACCCACATCACGGGAACCACCATACAGAGCACCGACGTTCTCTTGCTTGACACCAGCACCAGCAGCCGTAATGGCAGCATCAGCATCGGTCTCGTTCGCATAGTGAATCACGTTGTCCGTAAGAGTGATCAGGGCAAGACCCGTACCACCCGAACCATCAGCACCAGCGGTGGCGACGACTTGAGCAGTACCCGTAGCAGAGTTCACGTTGTCGTTGATCGCAGTCACAGCAGCCGCTTTCGAGACGTTTGCAACACGAACACCCGAAATCGGGAACGTGACAGTGAACGTGCCGGGAACACGAGCAACGCCATTGGCGTCGATACCCTGATCGTTGACGTTCAGATCGTCCAGCATCGGGACGTAGTAGAACACCTTCAGTTCCTTGCCGTAGTGTTTCGGCATCGAACGGACATCAGCCAGCGGCGAGAAGTACATCTCTTCCGCAGCGTCGATCAGAGATTTGCGATCCCAGTAGTGGGTGTTGAACTGAGGGCCGACACTGGATTGGGGCGAACCCGAATCCCCGACCTTCGGAGCGTTGTAAATCTGAGTCATGGCGATATCCTTTCATAGATGTGAGAGACTCAGTTGCGTTTATTCGGGAGGAGCCATCTTCAAGAAGTCCTCATCCGACATCTTATTGAAATCAGGCATGGAGTTCGGTTGGTTTCCAGTCTGTTTCGTAGGAGGTGTCGAAGAAAGATGTGGATTGGCGACAGGCTTCTTCGGTGCCTGTGGCTTCCTTGCTCCCGACGCTACTGGCTGTCCTGTTGGTTGGTCCTGTGGCTGAGTAGCCAAAGGAGCCATCGGAGTGCCATGTGCAGCGGGTTGTGAGGCCGATTCGAATACTCCTGCGTTCTTCATGGCCAGTCCGACCTGATCAAACGCTGCAAGGAACGGAACTCCACGAAGGTAGCCCTGTGCCTGCTGATATTCCAATTCAGCCACTACTTTGTCGTAAACACCCGAGCGTTTCATCTCAGTCAGATTGCCCAGAATACTGGGGTCTTCCCTCAATTTAGCTTTGGACGCTGGATCCCACTTTGCATGAATCTCGCTAACCAGAGCCTGACCTTCAGGAATAGCAATTGCTTCGTCCAGTGCATCGCGGAACGCATTGTCTTGAGCGTTTCCACCGTAGTTAGTGGCCTGATAACCGGTTTCTTTCTCGGTATCAAGATCCATTGGGTCGATATTGTGACTTTTCAGCAACTTGGCAATTGCATCCTTGTTGCCTTTCATCAAGTCGATTGCAAAGTTCAGCTTGTTCTGATCGGCCAAACCATTGTCAGAAAGCATCCGATTCATTGCTTTCATTGGTTTGATCTCTTGCATACGACGTGAATAGTTCACGCCTTGTTGCATGAGTCGAATAGCATCTTCTGGACTTCGAACAGAGAAATCCTTTCCATCAGCTTTGAAAGGAACAGTGATCTTCTTGTAGAAGTCTACGGCTGCATCAACACCCGCAGTATCCATTCCTTCAGGAAGTTTGTAGTACCCAGCTTTTGCTGGAGTTTCAGCCTTTACAGGCTTTCCATCTTCGGCTTTCGCATCGGGAGTCTTCCCTTCTTTCCCGGTGTCTGCATCGGGCTGCTCACCTTCTTTGGTTTTTGCATCATCCTTGGATGCTGATTCTCCTTCACCGGCCATCGGGTCTGCTTTGGGACCGTCTTTGTTCGCTTCTTCGAACTCGGCATCGGACTGGGAATCAGAGCTATCCCCGGCATTGCCAGACTCAGCACCGTCAGTGCCGTCGTCACCATCCACAGTTTCATTGGTGTCAGGAGTTTCTTCAACTTGTACATTCGGAGTTTCCTCTTCGACTGGAGCATGAGTGGTGAAATCAGTTTCACCTTCGGGCATGTTACCCGAAAAGTCTTCTTCATCCAGTTTCAGGAAATCCTCATCGGACATGTTTTCGAAGTCTTTGAGTGTCGTCGGTTTAGCCATGATCTTTCTCCATCATTGGGCAAAATTGATAGGCAAAAGCCGGGGATTACCCGGCCAATGCTGCTTCTTCTTTCAGTGCGATTTCTCGGGCTTCTTCCAGAGCAGCAAGTTCTGCTTCTGCAATACCACCCTGTTCAACGAACATTTTCATGTAGTTCCGGAAAGAACCAACAGCACGAATGTCCGCAGAGCAAGCATCCAGAGTACCTTGCGTGAGACGGCCTGAAGCCATCAGATCAGCAAGTCGTTTGGGTTCGTCGTCGAGGTATCCGTCGATGATTAGAGATTTGAAATCTTCATTCTCTGCCAGACGTTTGGCTGCCTCACTCCGTGCAATGATACCCTCATAGTGGGTCTTTGCTTCAACATATTGTTCATGAGTGAGTTCGATCTCTTGGGGTTCTTCTTCCCCCATGGAAGCGTTGTACAGATCCATGTTTCTTCTCCAGTATTGGACCGGGGGACTGAGGTATTCAGTCCCCCTTCAGTCTTACTGGGTGCTCAATGGACCAATCGGAAGCTGTTGTCCAGCCAATTGTGGTGGAACCATAGAGGGATCTCGGAAGCCGGAACCAAGTTTTGGAGCAGTATCGTTATCGTTCTTGGCTTTAGTCAGTTCGTTAAAACCGACTGCTGCTTCGATGTTCTGGCTTGGAGCTTCACCTTTCGTCAGAGCTTTGGTGATTTCCAGATCACGATTTCCGCGTGCCTGAGCACCCATCTTCTGGATATCCTGACGATGTTTTTCACCGCTACCAATCATATCCACTTCTTGGAAGATCTGAGCAGCTTTGGCTCTTGCTTCTTCGGCTCGTGCAGCATCGAGTTCAGCTTTTGCCTGAATTTCAGCAAGCTGAGCTTTAGCCATTGCCACCTGCATTTCATCAGGAGGAGGTGGCTGATAAGTACGAAGCATTTCTGCCAGATCAGGCATACGCTTGAGATCTGCGATCTTGCTGAGAATGATGTTCCGAATGTTGGGATCCATTTCCGGACCAACAGTCTGAAGAACCATACCAAGATCATTGGCACGTTGTTCATCAACCGATGCAGTGGAGATGTCCACTTTCAGATCGAAGTTACCCATCAGTTCTTCACGAGAAATCTCTACGAACTGATCATGAGTAACACGAACAACTTCTTTTTCGCTCAGGAACTTAGCGTTCATAGCGATGATCTTTTTTCCGATGTCCTGCATACCTTTTGCAAGACGACGAAGAATACTCATTTCACGAGTTGCAGCAGAGTCCAGAGCACCACGAATACCGGTAGCAACGCTACCGTAAGCATCACCTGAAATCCCACCGGAAAAGCTCTTAACACCTGTGAGAGCTTCAGCTTCTTGGTTCTGGGCCATGATCGTTTCATGAGCACTCCTCGGAATCTCCGGATACACCATCTGCTGGATATTGGCACGAGGATCCCCATTGGGATTGAACTCGAAATCCTCACCATTGGTGAACCGACGCTTGTTGATCGGATCGAGGAAGCCTTTGGCATAACCAGTCTGTGCGTTAGCAGAACGACCCATAAGGTCAATCATACCACGGGTCACAGCACCGATGATACGCTGATTGTCTTGCAGCAGCGAAGCATCTGCTTCACCGAACACAGACTTCAGGATTGGCATATACGGAACCAAGACAAACGGAGGACGATTGTCTGGGAACGGGTTTTCTTGCATCTGAATGATGGTGTTTCCAACCCAAGTCACCACGATTGGAACCATTACACCAGTATCCTGAGTGTCGAATAGACCCCAGTATTCATAGACCAGAACCGGCTGCTTGTCCGAATTGGTACGCATATCGGTATGAGGAGTCTGAGACTCATGATCTGGATTTCCATGCTGGGACTGAATCTTATTCGCTTCCCAGTCCACTTTGTCCAAATTCTTGTACTGTTCTTTTTTGGCCATCAAGTCAGACTTAGTGGCTTCATATGTGTAGATCATGTACGAAGCGCGTTCCCAATCGCCTTCACATGCAGGATCAACAAACAGGTTTGCCACGTTCACGATGCGAAGAGATGGGCAGTTCTTGCTCATGACTTCTTCAACAGTCATGGTCGTACCATTCTGTTTGGCTTCAACTGGCTGCTGAAGCTCAAGAGTCTTTTCGGCAGAAGCCTTCAAGGAGTCAGGCAAGGATTCGTACTCAGGTGCTTCCGTCTGAAGCATCTGGGCAGCCTGAATGATCATCTGTGCTCCCTGATCATCCATGACCGGGAAATAGTCGTAGTTGGGAACTTCAACTTCGCGGGTCATGTATTCCCGCTCCCAACCGACACGAACCACAACAGAACCTTCGTCCACAGCAGTGCGGACGTAGCGATCAATAAAATCGACCTTGTTGATTTTGGTATCGAACTGCCAATTCAGTAGAATCTGGTTCTGTTTGGCTTTGGGGCCATCTTCCTCAGTACGAGGAAGAACCTCAAACATCCGATCCGTGTTCACGAACGGTTCAGTCAAAGCTGGATATCGCCACTCGTTGTGTTTGCGAATGAGCTTTGGCTGAACCGCTGATCGACCGGGTTTGGCTTTCTTCGGGGCTTCAGCACCCGTAGCATTTCGAAGATCCAACCATCCTTGGACATTGGATTTTTGATCATCAGTCTCAGTACGAGCAAACTCCAGATCAGAGAGAAGCTCAGTCAGAGATGGTTCTTTCTTCCAATCAGTCAGAGATTCAGACTGCTTTTCAGAAGTCAGTTCGTTTGCATCAACAGGATCATCGCCAGAACTTTGGTTCTGGTTGCTCGACTGGACGTACATGTTCATCTCTTCTTTCACGGCGATGTTCCTTATTTCAGGATCTCAGAGAGTCGTTGATAACCCTCTACAGCAATTTCTTTTTCTTGACCACATTCGATAAGAGCATCGCCAAGACGACCCATTCTGATCTCATCTGAACCAACAGAAGAACCTGAAACTGTCCTGATTACATCCATTGGATGAGGACATGGTTCGACTACGTTCTCAGGGAGTTCTTGGATCCGTAGACCATCTCCGCTCCAACCTGCGCAAGCCGCCAGTAGCAGCAACGCCGGGAGCAGAAGCACCGTCCGCAGTGAGGGCAGCATTTTCAAGTTCATCAATCAACCCTTCTCGTTCGATCTGAAGTCTTAGAATCTCAGCAGCCTTTACAGTGAGATCTGCTTCAAGATCAATGACATCGTTCTGAAGTTTCTGTTTTTCTTCAGCGAATTTCTCAATCTGGTTCATTGTTCCCTTGTGAAAACCATAAGCAAAAGTCGCTCCCAAGAGAGCGACTGTTACTACAAGCATGATGAGTTGGCGTTGTCCGATCATCGTGTAATCATCCTGTCACGAAGGATATCCCCGATTACACGAGCATCACGAGCACGAGTATCACCGGGAAGAACCTTGTAATCCCATTTGAATCTTTGCTTCACACCCAGAGTTTGCTGAACTTCAGCATGGCTAAGTGTAGTCCATGGCGATACTGGAATATCGTATTCCTCACAAAGATCCATGGTCCAATCGAGCATAGCATCAATGCCTTCCCATGTCAGAGGATTCGTTCCCCAATTCAAAGGAGATTCGACTGCTCCAGCCATGGCATCGACAGAAAGCCCAATCCATCCTGTGTTCATAGATTTGGTATGCGATGCACCCACTCCGGCACGCCAATCGTAATTGACCTGATCCTGCACTGTGTGATTGCCATCGTGTATGTTGCCCATACGATCAAAGATCCAGTTGTAGTGATCACGTTCAAGTTCAATAACGCCATGAGCACCAGCAGTCCAATGCCAGACAACCCCACGTACTCCCCGAGTGAACAGGTCTTCGACATTTCGAACTCTTTTGATTTTCATGGCTTCTTGGATCCCTTGACGAGTCTTTGGTCCAATCATCCCATCAACAGTCAAAACGGGACCACCCATGATCCCGTTCACTCGTCCTTGGTATTCTCGTGCTGAGTACATCATTCGACCCTTTCGAGTAGATCATTCAGTTCGTAGAAAGGATTTGAAGGATTATAGACATCAGAACAGAAATTTTCAGTCTGATCATTAACTCCCGAATCCCGAGCATCCACATCATATTGAACACAAATGAAAAATGGAAATGTGGGTACGACTGGTGTGTTCGTATCCTGTTCATTGTCAAAGAAAGCAGCCCAAGTCCAGATCTTGGGATCATCTTCAAGAGCGTTGTAAGACCCCGGTCCACGACGGGAAGTGATACGATCACCACCTGCTTCATGAATACTGACAATCCATGTTCCAGTCACATTCTGAGTAGCATCAGCATCATACTTGATGACAGGAATATTAGATCCTTCCACCCCAATGATCTCCACTGTAGCTGATACAAATGGTCGATCAGCCCAGATGAAATCATAGACTCTGAATGCAAATGGTTCCATCAAAATCATGAAAATGCAGAACAATGTTCCTGCAATCATCACTCTCAGATCATCTTTGTTTTGGGTTGTCTTCTCTACCCGAAGTTGGGGGATGTATGAATGATTCTCATTCATTGGACTTCTCCTCGTCATTGGGGAGATACTCACGACGTTGTGATTCCAGAGTTTTAGTTGATTCACCTGCGATGGAACGCTCGACAAGAGTCACGGCCACCAAACCAATAAGAAATGAAGCAGCAGTGAGTGTCCCCATTGCTCCAGCCATTTCATCTGGCAACTCTCCAATCCAAGGTTTCATAATCACAGGCCCAAGAACTCCGACACCAAATGCAACGGCACCACCCACGAATACGACACGAACTCCTTCTTTCCAAGAAGTTTTAAGGACAGCAGCCCTTACCGAGCCGCCAAGCATCCCGAAAAAAGTCAGGATAGTGGCACGTTGGTTGAAGACTTCTCCGAAAAGGTTTGGATCGTTTTGAGACATCAGACGAAACCCCTATCTTGGAATCGGGTATCCTCGTCAACGACTTCGGATGTCCCGGATGAGTTGTTTGTTTCATCATCGGCCATCATCTTCAAGTACAACCCGTAGTAGGAGTCACCTTTGGCCGTATGCTGCTCTCCACCCATATGGCTCAGGTACAGGCCGCTCACGTAAAGCACAAGTGCCTCATACATGTGTGCAGGGATGTCGATGGAATCAGTCAGACCAATAACAGGGTGTTTGGCTTGGAAAACCACATCCACAGAATGCTGATAGTTTTCAAGGAAGTAAGTCGAGAATCGAATCGTCGAACTTGATGGAAGAGTCACATGTTTGTTGCTCTTCGGAACAAAGACACGCTTGTTCTTTTCTTCCAGTTCATAACCATTCAGAACAGCTTCAATTTGAAGAACACGGATCATGTTTTCAAAATCAGCAGCAGGAGACTGATCCAGAGTATAGATGTTCTGACCGGCAGTCAGGGTCAGAATGGCCCGAGACTCCAACAGTTTCTTCTTGGTGAAAATGTCAACCAATCCCTGATTGGTCAATTCAAGGAGTTGATCCTCATGACCGGGGTTGATCTCACCTGTATCCGCATCATCGACCAGAGCAGTATTTTTCAACTGACCATGAGCGAGCTTCGTTGTGAATTCTTCGAATGTGACGATCATGGTATTCCCTCACACGATGTAAGCCTCAAGTTCGGTTGCATACTCTTCTTCTTGAAGAGCATCACCCCAGATTGCTGTTTCTGTTGGTTCCTTCTCAACCTCAATGGGTTCTTCAGGATTCGGAGTCCAAGCATTCAGGAGAGGGAGCATCGAAATAGTATCGAGACAATCATCCTTCCCTTTGATACCGTCCTTCGTGGCCAACGAGATTTGTTCCATGAACAAGCCCAGTACCCGAGTTTCTTTCATCTCAAGGGGGAAGCTGATCTTTCCAGCCTTGAATAACGGAACAACCAACTGAAATCTAGAGAGCTTATCAGTTACAGGTCGAATACCCGGTTTGCCCTTCTCATGAGTCAAGTTGAAATAGATCCCACGATGGTTCATTTCATTCATGATCCAAGGAATGAATCCACCCTGTTGACCAGAGATCTCCACCGCTGTCCCCATTGGTTGGTATTCCTGAACCAAGCGAAACAGGTCATTCATGGTTTTGTCCATGGTTTGGCGTTCGCAGACACCATCCACCCATGTCCAGTTGGAATCCTTGTCATAGGCCCAGACTGAGATCACGGAAAAGTCAGCAGTCTGTTTCGACGACGTAGCAAAGTCCGTGGTGATGTAGAAGTTGTAGTTCCGACGCTGAGACATGATGTCCTGACGAAGCGTCCACTTGATGTCTGCTTCCTGAACCAAGCGAGATTCATCACTCGTGATTCGAAGCATGAGTTCCTGACGGAAGGACTTTTCTTTGCCTTCCTTCACAGCCGAGTCATACATCTCACGCACGTAGTCGTAAGTGAATCGGTCTTCCCATGCACCAGAAAAGTCTTCACGTTCACAGGGGAATTCCTTGCAGATCGGCCAAACGTTCACCTCCCAAGCACCAGACTCAATTGCCCGATACACGATGTCTTCCTTATTGAAGGGAGTTCCATTCAGAATCATCTTGTGACGAGTCGGATCCAAAGCATACTGCACACCCGAGTACACGGTATCGTTGATCGCTTCCATTGCAGTAGGAGACTTCGAATCAGCATCTGAGATCAAGTCGTCCATCACAGCCAGAACAGGACGACGGTTGAAGATCTTGGTTCCTCGAATACCAGACTTGGCACCGAACATCTTCACACCAAATTTTCCACCCTGCTTGTTGTGAAATTCCATGTAGTTCTCAGTGAATCTCACACCTTCTTCCGGCATCCATGTCTGAAGGAACTCCGAGGAGTAGTATCTGCTTTTGATAGATTCCCGAGCAGACTTCACACCATTGTCCATCGAATCTGAGATGTAGAGCATACCGGGAACAGTTCCGAATCCCGGAATCTTGTTGAACATTGCCAAATACAGAGTGAGGTATTCCATGAAGAGCGTAGTTTTCGCAGTACCACGAGCACACAGATTCGTGATCTTCTTGTGCTTGGTCGGGAGTTTGTCCAGCATCGCAAGGTGCATGACCGGGGTCTTGTTGTCTTCACCCCGGCCATCATTACAGAGCTTGATGAAGTTCATGAACTCCAACGCAAATTTCGACGGACGGTATCCACCTCCGTTGAGCCAATCGAAATCGACTTCGTTCAGATAATCATCGACTGATTTGCGTCCGAGAAAATCACTCATCCTTCACCTCGACTGCATCAGGAATGTTCAGCGGAAGTGCTGCAACCTCTTGTACAGACATGGCATTTCCTTCGATGGTTTTCATCTGCATTTCTGCCATTTCTGCCAAACGAGCTTCCAGAGCCTTCATCCCATCGTTCATTCCAATCTCGACTTTCAGTTCAGCCTTGTTTGTTTCAGGCTTTTTGAGATGAGTCAGAATCGAGTTTGCTGCTTCCACCCGAACCTTATCACTTACCCTTGCGTCGTTCATGATCTCATACTGGGTGTTAAGTGCAGATTGAAACATGTCCTGATTCAGAACCCATGTTGGAATCATGGCTCGTTCATAAACCATATTCACCAGCTTGCCTTTGTTGTAGGCAGCCACATAGGAAGCGATGTCTTTTGGCTGTCGCCCGTCAGCAATCATCTGTTTGTACCGATCAGGGAACGTCGCCTTGTAGGCATCGAGATTCGATTTACCCATGACTTTGTGAGACACGTACATAACTGCACGCACGTAATCGCCCAATTTGAAGCGACCCTCACTCAAGACTTGGCTGAAGGTAACGAAGTTTTCTCGGATGTACCGAGCTTCCTCCGGATCCTTGGACAAGTTGTTGAGTTGATTCACCATGTCTTGGGTGATAACTCCTTTCTGCCCTGCTGGCAGCGAGTCCTGTACCTCTTGAAGTGTCAGCATTGCTAGAAGCTCCATATTCGTGATATTGCGATACTCACAATGGCCTATAACCTAAACCAAGACTGGAAAGCAAATGCCTCAATCATGCTCTACCAACTATGTTTGCAATCCCATCTGGTACACCATCGCTGACAAGACGGAAGAAGGTGGTAAAGATGTGATTGCACAGGCAGCCGGTCCTCACGCAGTGGATCTCAATGTCGTATGCGATGTTCGCACTGGGACTGTTCAGTTTCAGGTACAGGATCGTGATGGCAATTGGTTCACTCCGGCTGAAGCCTCGTACACCGTGAATGATTCGAACTGTGTTCGTTTGCCTCGTGCAAACATGCCCGCGATTCGTATCATCGCAACTGCTGATGCAGCATTCTACATTGAGGGAGATCTGCGGTAATGCCTCATCCTCCTGCTTACACAGGAAGTCAGGATAACGACCAAACCCGCAGCGTTGACATCGTTCACATTGAACCGTCAATCCGGGAAGGAGTTCACCTGATTCCTAGTCTATATGGGCCGGAAGCATCCCGTCCCCTATATCGCTTCGCCCCGGTGAATGTGGTTCAACCCTTTCTCACCGGATCTGGTGTCATTCCCGGACGTGTTGTTTGTGAGGTTGGTACTTGGGAAGCATCTCCAACTGCTGATTACTACTATCAGTGGATGGCAGATGGTGTAGATATTCCGGGAGCCAACGCTTATGAGATATTCACAGATGAAACCTTTGATGGTGTGACTCTCACCTGTGAAGTTCGAGGTGATAACGGAATCGGAGAAAGTTATGCCATTTCTTCCAATTCTGTTCTCTGTACCTTGATTGAACCAATTGAACTCAGAGAAGCTGAGTTCTTTGGAATCACTGGTCTTCGTGCAAACAAACTTCAAACTACGTTCTCATATAACACCATGTTCATGACTGGTATTGGAACTGATGACCGTCTCGATACTATGCGTGCTGTCGCATATTTCACAACTGGTATGGGTGCTGATGATCGACATGACGTAAATGCCATGAACATTCCTGTGATTACTGGTCTTTCGGTTACAGATACTTTGTCTGTTCTCGAACGTGATCTTGGTATCGCAGTCATTTGGAATGATATTGGTGAACCTCTAATAGAGAGTGTTCCTCAGCCTTTGGCTATGCGAAACCAAAATGCTGAGCTTGGTGTCTTTGGTTGGGATATCTTTGGATCTGCAACTTATGTACAACAAGAGAATGGAGCAATTGATCCCATTGAAGGAAACCTCAGTTTCTATGGTGGATTCAATGTCCATCCTGCTGGATCCAACACCCCATACACTTCTCTATCTCAAGATGTGTATCTATGGGATGTCTGGCACGCAGACATTGATGCTGGTCTTTGCTCTATCGAAACCTATTGGCAACAAGGGTCTTCAACAAGTGAAAGTGATATGGCCAATATCCGTTTTGAGTTCTATGCCGCTGATGGCACAACTCTTCTTGGATTCAATGATGGTGCTGGTCTATTCAAAACCCCAGTCAATATCTTCTTTGCTCGTTCCTCTGACACTCCGATTCCTTCTGGAACTCGGTTTGTTCGACTCATCCAAGAATACCTCTGGGATGGATCAGGAGACAATAATATCAATGCCCAAATTGACTGGATCACTTCTTTCATTCGGAAAGGGCCGAAACTGAATACCCGGAACTTTGGACCAACCTTCGATAGCTGGAGGATCCGATTCCTGTCTGCGAACTCGTGGTCTGGTGGTGCTTTGTCTGAAGCAGAGTTCCTCGACACCCCAGCAGGTACGGATCTTGCGACTGGTGGTTCTATTCTGTTTGGTTCCGCTGGTTTCGGTGTGGTCAATGCTGATGGTGCTTTCGATGACACGAATGCCACCTACTGGGCAGGTGCTGAAAATTCCATCGCTGAAGGATCTTCTTGGATTGGATACAACAAAGCACTTCCTTGGAAACCACAAGCGATCAGTCTCACTGCTCGTCCCGGAAGTGCTGCATTCCAAATGCCTACGTCTTTCATAGTCGAAGGTTCTGATGATGGTATTCGTTGGACTGAGGTTGAATTCTTTGACACGACTCGTGTCGCTCGTAACTGGGATTCAGCAGAACGTCGTGTCTTCAACATCGGACATGGTACACAGCCATATGTGTTTGAAGCTCCATTCTCTGTTCCAACTTTTGGCTTTAATTCATTTGATGTAGATGACACCAACTTCAAAGCAAACGTCTATCGTTCCTTCTCGCGTATGAATGTTGAAAGATTCAAACTAGGAATCATGAACGAAAGCCATGATTATGATTGGATCGTTGCCAAGGTAAACGATCAGAAATCTTCGTATTGGTATTTTGGCATGGTCAGTGAAGTCCATGAAACAGGATCTGCATCTTATGATGATGGAGGTACTCCTTCTACCACTACCGTACAGATTGAGCATGTTCTATCTTCTCCTCTTATCCTTGAACCCGGTGATTACTTTGTGATTGGTTACTGGGATAAGAATCTTGCAGGAAATCCAAACATCGTTTCTGGAGACCCAAATCAAGGTCGTTTGAACTGGATCAACAACTGGAACGGAGACCCTTTGAATACAAGGATTCAACATTCCCGATGGGTAAACGGTTGGCAGGCAAACATCTCTGCCCTTCCTGAAATTGGTTATACCAACAATGGTCCATATACTGCTAGTTCAGGGTATGTCTGGGCTATCGACTTCCAAGCCAGCTTCTTCTAATTAGGGACAACGAAAGGAACACGTCATGCCTAATATCCTCTTCGCCTCAAATTCGGTGTCCCACTTTCCGGGATCCGTGATCGGTGCTCCGGGTTGGAGTTTCGATTCAAATCGTGTGCCTTACTCGCTGGAAGTTGTTCCTGCGATGAAGGTTTCTTCTCCGGTGATCACTGATCCCGGTGCAGTAAATGAATGGTGGTTCCATTTCCGGGCTGGTGCTGAAGACTTTTACATTAACAATAATGAACAGTTCTTAGAACTTACCACAGATGATGGTATATCCATTTATCGTATTTCGTTCTATAACCGGATCACATCTGGTGAAGGTTTCCACTTCTACCTGACTGCTGATGGATCGAACTATGCTGAAGTCCGGGGATTCATCCCTTGGGGAAACAACCAGCTTCGCACATTCGATGTCCAGTACAAGTTCACGGGTGTGAATCTTCAGGTTCGCTGCTACTGCAACGAACTCCTGCTTCATACCTACGACATCCCGGTTGCATCCTACTTCCGACCTGCACGTATGCTTCTTGGTGGTTTCATTGGAACTGTTGGTCGGTCTTACTACTCGGAAATCATTGTGGCTGATGCTGATACCCGAAATGCTCGTATGGATCTCCTGCGTCCAACGGCAGTGGGTGCTTATGGGAACTGGCAAGGTCCGGTTGTCTCTCTGGCTGACGATGATCCGACGACTGGTATGACGACGACTCTTCCGAACCAGAACCAATCGACGATACTCACACCCTACACCGGGGCCAACAACATCTCGAATATCGTTCAGGTGACGACGACTGTCCGGGGCATCAACGCTCCTGAGAATCTTCGCCACCTCATCCGGATGTCTGGTGTGGATTATCTGTCCGCAGATACCTACGCCATTCCGTTCGAGAAGGCTTACCAAGTCACCGACTGGGCGCAAAACCCTGCCACTTCTCTTCCGTGGGTTGCCACGGACCTCGTGAATGTGGAATTTGGATTCAGATCTCTGGCCTAATGATAGCCCCCATCTCGGGCCAGACGATAGGGCGGGTAGCTGCGAAGCTGCCCGCTCTTTTTTAGTCTTTAGGGTGTCTTTAGTAGTACCTCTGGTACGACCGCTTGCAGTGAAAGAATCCAATCAGAATCACTGCAACCCACCACTTTCTTCGTACCATTTCCGCACAGATGCTGCATGGCTCTGAAGAGGGAAAGATTCGCCGTTGCCAACGAAGGCTATGGCCAGAGTCAAGACCGTCAAAATCGACGCCAAGTAGCTCAAGGATGTCAAGCATACTGTTATTCCCTCTTCCTTTCGTGGTTTGAATAGGCCAAAAATATCCCGACTCAACTGAAAGGGAAAGTCATGACTGAAAAAATCTACATCGCTGGTCCCATGAGTGGGATCAAAGACGACAATCGTCTGGAGTTTGAGAAAGCTGAGCGAGATCTCATCGCTCTTTACCAAGAGGAAGGTGACTACGAAATCTTCAACCCGATCAATCATGAAGGTTCCCTCATGGTTCAACAGGGCCTCGTCCGGGACATGCAGGAAGCCTACCGGCTCTGTATGAAGATCGACACAGCTTGGATCTGCGAACACGCCACCATGATCTACATGCTTCGTGGCTGGGAGAACTCCAAAGGTGCCATGGCAGAATGGACTCTTGCCAAGTGCCTCGGTCTGAGGATTGTGTACCAATGAACAGACTTGCCCTAGCGATCAGCTTTCTGTGCATCTCCGCACATCCAGTGTTGTCTTGGGATTTCATGACCCAAGAGGAGATAGATGCTCACATTGCCATGCAGCCATGCACAATCGACCCTGATCGCTGGGGCATACGAGAACCAAGGCCAGAAGAGATCGAGATCCATGGTGAAGGCATCATGGTCTTCGAATACTACAACTCCCCGTCTGGCTGCTCTGACGGCTATGAGGCCATAGGAGTCTGGCTGGGTGACACTCGCTGGGGAACCATGAAGGTAGAAGTCCTTGGCCGTGAATACGACTCTAACGAGCGTATCACCTTCACTGTAGAGGATGTCCCGTACACAGCCTTGGGCCACCATGTCCTTGTGGTCCCTGACGCACCAGAACCTCACACCATCATCCTCTACCCCTTCCTATCCTAACGGAGAACCCATCATGTCCAGAGAACTCAACTCTCGTCTCCCTCTCGAAATGCAGAAGGAGATCCTCGAAGAAGCAGTCAAGATGCAACGTGAAAACTTATCCGAAACCCTTGCTGAGATCTCCCATCTCGAAACCAAAAAACGTACTATTCTCAATGGAATACTCTTCAATCGCAGGGAAATACTTCGGGTCCAACGTGACATTTATGCCACTGTGCAGAAATGAACACACCCTTGTGCGGAAATGCAGATCTTGACAGCCTATCTTCGAAATCGTAACTCTTCGGGCAGGGCTGCGGCTCTGGGGGGCAAGCCAGGGTGAAATGTATTCTCATCATAGATGGAGAATGTTACCGGCCCAAACTGCCCCTCACCCTTCAGAGGAAACTGCACTCCTCTCGAACACTTTCGAACATCTTCGAACATCAGGGTAACTCTCATGAACAAACCAAGCCTACCAGAACTGATTCGTCAGATTGAACAATATTGAACAATATTGAACAATGGCGTCTGAAAACCTTGAAGGAACTTGAAGTCAGAGAACTGGCCGAAGGTCTGCTCAAATGAACATGAACCCCTTTAGGGTTCAAAATTCTATGCAAAATTTTCAGTAGGGAAATTCTCTATACTGTCGAGGGTGGAGGGGTGTTTACACTGGGGGGTACACTAGGGGGGACTACCCCCCCGGTCTTCATCTCTACACAATTCATAGCCCCACCCTTTTTTACACCACTCAACCCTACACTCTCATCTCCACTGTTGGAGCACGCAGGCGTGCTTGAGGATCATCCATCAGCATAGGAGTACAACTCATGGGTATCTTTGCATCTGCACGCAACGCAATCTGCTCTGTCCTCGATACAGTCACTGATGTGGCTGAGGCAGCAGGAGAAACTGTAACGATTGCAACCACTTATGTGGACAACCGAGCAGCAGTCTTCGAGGAAGAAGACATGGCTACTGTTGCCACTGAATCTGCTAAACGTCAGGCCAAGCTCAAGCGTGAACTGGAAGAAGACGAGGACGCAACCGCGATCTACAACGACCTCGTTCAGAAGATGGAGGCACGCAAAGCCAAGCGTTCCGCACGTCGCAACGTCTGAGCAACGTCTGACCAACCGGGGAGCATCACAGCAATGTGGTGCTTCCCACATCTGTTTCCAGATTGACTTAAACCAGACTGAAACCAGACTGAAACCTAACGGTTTCTTCTATCCTGAATTCCAGATGGACCTCTCCAACTCGAATGAGCCTGATGCGCAAGCGCATTCATGGACCATTTAGCAGAGGAGAATTGTCCAATGATCCGCACAACTCGCAGAGTGTACCGTGTCTACCCTGACGGTACTGTTGAGTTTCTCTAACAACTGTCTGGGCAGTCCTTAGTTAGGCTGCCCAGACTAACCTCAACCGAAAACCCTTAGTGGAAAGGACCGTAAAAATGGTCATGATAATAAAACTCCGGGATGAAAGAACTCTTCCCGAGATCTATGCTCAACTGATGTCTGACATCGTAGCCTGTAGCAACATGATCGACCCAGACAACTGGGAAGACAACTGGAAAGACCAATGGAAAGACCAATGGGAAGACCAAGGCGATCTCATGTCCGAGCTTGAGGATATGAGCCAAGAAATCGAAACTCTGGAAGAAGTCATGCAACTGAAAAGACCAGTTTACTGCATGTGCTTCGACTACCCAGAACATCCGGGAAGAACCCAATGATCCAGCAATATCTTATCCTGAGCATCCTCACCGTCATGGTGGGGATGTTCCTATTCGATCTGACTGCCGATCTGACTGTTGACGCCATAGGCGCTCAGTTGGACATGCAACTTTTTCAACTGGAGAGACTGAACCATGGCAATGAAGCTCTTGGAACCCGCTGAACCGAATCTCGATCCTCGCACCAAAGAGGACGAGCTTCAGAACGTAATCCTATACCAAGCTGAACTGATGAGATATGAGATCGAACGTGGCAATGACCTATGCCAGATCATCTTCATCATTGCTCAGCAAGGCTTTGATGGGCTGAATCAAGCCCAGAAAGAGCGAGTGGATCGCATCATCACCAATGTCCAGAATGAAAAGAAATGGATGACACGAAATGTTTGAAGTTGTTCTCTTCTACGTACTGATGGTCGCACCATCTGCAACCGATAACCACGTCCAGAATTATGCTGTACCTCTGGGCGTGTATGAAACCAGTGAAGACTGCATGGATGCAGCAAACTGGATCAACGAACACAAGCACACACTGGATCGTCAGATCTGGTGTATGCCAGTGGGTGTCAAGGTAGAGGGTGTCAAGGTAGAGGGTGTCAAGGTAGAGGGTGAGCCAGCATAAGGTGAGCTTCCAGACAGACACATCAACAACATCAACAACTTACACCTGCACTTACACCTGCGCGGAACGAGCCTAACGGCTCGTCCGCGTTTTCTTTTCTGCTCCGTCGGTCTGTGAATGTCACCGTCGGAAGCGCGCAAGCGCGCTGGTGGAGTCTCATGTTGAGGCTTCGCAAACCATCATGATGAAGGAGAAACTCAGATGGCATTTACCGTGAAAACCAAGCGTACCATTCAGACCCGCAACGCAGCGGCTGACGAAGACGAGTTCGCTGGCCTGTGGATCAACGTCGGTGTTGAGACGGAGGCTGGTGACGAAGGCGAGACGAAGTTCAACCGTCTGCCGCGTGGCATCGCTGTGTCCGACCTGAAGGACCACAAGGTGTACGCTTCGACCAACCCTGACTGGGCGTCCGAGGCCAACCTTGTGAATCAGGTGATGGCTCACATCCGCAACAAGGGTCTCACCCTCGCGGAAGGTGAAGCTGTCACGCTGAACCTGTCGGTGCAACTGTATCGTCGTCAGGAGACCGTTGAGACGGCACCGACCGTCGTTGATGCGGATCTCGAATCGCAACTGTTCGGCTGATCACCTAAGAGCAACCGAGCAGCACCAACCTACCTCACTGTCCAGAATCAACTGGATGGTGAGGTAGGACTTCATCCTTTTGAACCAGATAGACAAACTTGGTTCAGCAAAAAACTGATCCCGATGAATGACGGTGATGAG
>Ga0100383_1000291_pt1 | contig 39986 bp, 38 predicted proteins | sample CryGeymeta201507_FD_81565 | JGI IMG/M metagenome (GOLD analysis project Ga0100383, IMG submission 81565) | Groundwater microbial communities from Crystal Geyser aquifers in Utah, USA - Crystal Geyser metaG 2015-07 | ecosystem: Environmental > Aquatic > Deep subsurface > Groundwater | place: USA...
ATCTCGGAGTAGACCTTGAGCTCGCGGATACGGCGGGCGATCAGCTGGGTATACTGGGACCCGAAATCGAGGATCAGAATCTTTTTCTGCTGTATGGACATAGCGTATGCACACCCCAAATGATACTGTGAGCCGGCGGAGAAGAAGTTGTGATTTTAGGCATCCAAGAAGGGTTCCAGGGGCCAAGGGTTCGAGGGGTCAAGCGATTCGTTTCCTCTCATTTTCTTCGCCGTTCACTTGAACCCTTGACCCCTGGAATCCTTGGACCCTTTTTGCTTGCAATCTCTATACTTGTTATACGTGTAAAAGACTTTGTATGTATGTCAAGAATGTTGGTTACTCCAGGCGGTAGTTGGGGGCCTCTTTGGTGATGATCACGTCATGGACGTGGCTCTCGCGGAATCCGGCGACCGTGATACGGATGAATTCCGCTTTCTCCTGCAGTTCGGGGATGGTGCGGCACCCGCAGTAGCCCATGCCGGAGCGGAGTCCTCCCACAAGCTGATAGATGCTCTCCGCAAGGGACCCCTTATAGGGGACGCGGCCTTCGATCCCCTCGGGGACCAGTTTCCTCTCCAGGGTCTCGTGTTCCTGAAAATACCGGTCCTTGCTTCCCGAAGACATGGCCCCGATGGAGCCCATGCCGCGATAGACCTTGTAGCTTCGCCCCTGAAAGAGCACGGTCTCTCCGGGGCTCTCTTCCACACCGGCCAGGAGACCGCCGATCATGACCAAATTGGCCCCGGCCACCATGGCCTTGGTAATATCCCCGGAATATTTGATCCCCCCGTCGGCAATGACCGGCACATGAGACTCTCGGGCTACTTTGGCGCAGTCCATGATGGCCGTAATCTGAGGGATTCCGGCCCCGGCGACAACGCGGGTCGTACAGATGGAGCCGGGCCCGATCCCGACCTTTATGGCATCGGCCCCCGCCTCGATCAGGTCCCTGGCCCCCTGGGCCGTGGCCACGTTCCCGGCCACCAGATCTCTGTCCGGATAGGTTTTTTTAATCTGCCGGACGGCCTCGAGCACCCCTTCGGAATGGCCATGGGCCGTGTCCACACAGAGCACGTCCACACCGGAGCGGATCAGGGCCTCTGCGCGCATCAGGGCCTCCTCGCCCACACCGATGGCGGCGCCGACCCGGAGCCTGCCCAGATCGTCCTTGCAGGCATTGGGAAATTTCATCTTCTTCTCGATATCCTTGATGGTAATCAATCCCTTGAGGTTTCCGTCACGATCCACGACCAGGAGCTTTTCGATCCGGTGCTGGTGGAGGATCTCCTTGGCCTCCTCCAGGGTGGTTCCTTCCGGGGCCGTGATCAGATTCTTCTTGGTCATGACCTCGGAGACCTTGAGGTCGAGACGGGTCTCGAATCTGAGATCCCGGTTGGTCAGGATCCCGACCAGACGGTTTCCTCTAGTGACGGGGACTCCGGAGATACGGTACTTATCCATGATGGCCATGGCCTCGTGGATCCTGCGGTCCGGTTCTATGGTAATGGGATCCACGATCATCCCGCTTTCGGATTTTTTGACCTTGTCGATCTCCATGACCTGCCGCTCCAGGGACATGGCCTTATGGATGAAGGCGATCCCCCCCTCCTGGGCCAGGGCGATCCCCAGTCTCGCCTCGGAAACCGTATCCATGGCCGAGCTCACGATGGGAATGTTCAGCCGGATCCGTCCCGTGAGATAGGTTGAGGTGTCCGTATCCTTGGGGAGCACGCTGGAGCGGGCCGGCACCAGGAGCACATCATCGTAGGTCAATCCAAGCCGGATCTGTTCATGGTTCATGTTTTTTTTTATCCTCATCCAAGAGACCGGACGGCACATGGAGACGGGCAGACCGTCCGTCCATCCCTCACTTGAGGCGCCCCCTGCGTTGACCGCGGCTGATGCAAAGAGAGTAAACCACAGGGGAACCCTGCAAGATATGAAATAATAAATTGAATTGAAAAACTAACATACAAGAGTTCATCCGTCAAGAAGGAAATCGCACGTGGGTTTAAGAAGCGGGGCCGCTTGACGGAATCCTCTTTTTCCGTTACAAAAGATCCAATGATTGAAAGACCGAAGACGTTTCCGGTCTTTTTCAGAGGCGCCTCCGGAGTCCGGGGGGTGGGGGGCGGCCATTGTCCGGATCAAGCCGGGATGATGAAAAGGGATACCACAGAGCACACAGAGAACACGGAGAAAAGCAGCGCCTTGTTAAAAGCAAAACCTTTTCACCGCAGAGCACACAGAGAACGCAGAGGAAAGGCCTTTTAGGTAAGAACGAAAACCAAGACCTCTTCACCGCAGAGGCGCGGAGGGCGCTTGGCACAAACAACTGCCGTTTTTTTATGCAGATTCGTGTTCATTCGTGGCAGAAAAATTTTGTTTTCTCTGTTCCCTGTGGTTATCTTCTGACTGACGGAGGCCGATATGGAAAAGAAGATTGGGAAAAGCAGGCTGACTCTGGTGCGCGGGGATATCACGCAGGCGGAGACTGAAGCCATCGTGAATGCGGCCAACTCGTATCTCATGGGAGGCGGAGGCGTGGACGGGGCCATTCACCGGGCCGGAGGCCCGAAGATCCTGGAGGAGTGCAAGGCCATTGTGGCCAGGCAGGGGAGATGCGGAACCGGCGAAGCGGTCATCACGTCCGGAGGAAACCTAAAGGCCCGGTATGTTATCCATACCGTGGGGCCGGTCTGGTCCGGCGGGGGTCGAAACGAACGGGAACTTCTATCCGATGCCTACAGGAACAGCCTCAGGCTTGCGAAGGAGAATCACATCCGCTCCATCTCATTCCCATCCGTCAGCACCGGGGCCTACCGGTTCCCCATCGAGGAGGCGGCCGGAATCGCCCTTTCAACCGTTCGGGACTTTCTCACGGAGCACCCCATGGACGAGGTCCGGTTTGTGCTCTTTTCTGAAAACGATCTTAAGGTTTATGAGGATGCATTCAGGAAGGCATTCCATTGATTAGAGATCTGCAGCCCTTATTCATCTGTGATTAATATCAATTTCTTCATAGATCCAAATCGGCATTCTGGAATCCATACTCTGATTCTGGTTCGCTGACTATCCAGCGTATATTCTCAGCGGTCATTTTCCCGATCCCTTCAACTTCCTTCAGTTCTTCCAGACGGGCTGAAATTGCATTTTCTACGCTACCAAAGGTTTTCAGTAACCGTCCGGCCTTCGCCGGGCCGATACCCGGTAAGCCCTGTAGAATCTGAAGCTGTGTTCTATGTTTACCCTTGGGTCGTTTCCCCTTGTGAGGTAATGCACCAACGGAAATTCTTCTCATCTGTTTGGCAGCGTAACATATGAGCTGGGCGCTTTCTTTCGGGCTCTGTGAGCGTAGAACTGGAATTCCTAAAAAGAGACTGATTGTAATCAGAGCGCCCTGGATCGCTTCTCGTCGCATTCCGCTTGTGGCCAGATCACCGGCTGTTCCCTCTAAGATAAGGACCGGACGCTTCGGCGAGGAAGCAAGTCTGCATGCTTGATCAAAGAGCCGTCCATTCTGGATGGAAACTGTAAAATCCAACAAGGTCTTCCTCTCAAAAAGGAAGTTACCCTCTACTTCATAATCCCCCAGAGCAAGACGTTGTACAAAAACTTCGACATCCTCCAAAACCTTTAACGCTTCTATTGTGCCGCTTCTTTGTTCGCGATCATCTGCAATGATTCGGATAAGAGGTGTTTGACAGGAGAAACCGGTATCCATATTTTGCATTTTTATCAATTTTTATGGGAATTGTAAATCTAATTTTTTTTGTGGAGGGCGCGCCCGACCATGATACGAAAAAGCCGCCCATGCTCAATTCACAAAAGCGGGGGCGTTGTCCAGTATTTCAAAACCCTGGTCCACGGAGATATCCCGGATCATGTAAACGCTGAAGATCATCTGGTAGACCGAGTCGCCCAGGTTTTCCCATCCCGTGGAGATGAACCCCATATTGCCGAATTGTCCGGGGATGTTATCGGGAGGGTCCATGCGGCTCGCATCATCGAGGATGTATACCCTGTAGTGGACCGGGAGATTCCTTCCAAGATTCATGGAGACCAGGATTTCTCCATCGGGACTGGAAACAACGAGGGCTTTGTCACCGGAGGCATTGATTTTTTCCTTTTCAGCGGACATCTTTCCATTGATGGCGGCGCCAGAGGGCCGTCGTTTCCGTCCATGGTCATCAGGGTCTTAAGGTCCGAGAAAAAGAGGCCGATCCTGAAGGGGATCTCAATGAAGGTATCCAAGAAGAAGGCGTTGGCGTAATGGATATGATAGATGGTGATGGCCGGGGTGCGAAGCCCCATGAAGAGCCTGGCCCTGTTGACCGTGCACCGGATGACCCGCACGGGGCCTTGCTTTACGGCGGTCAGCCTGGATTCGGAATCCTCTTCCGTTCTTACAAAGTCCAGTTTATGAAGAAACTTCCCGCTGTGTCTCGCCTTCATCTTGTCGGCCAGATTCGCGCCGTATTCATGGGGAGAAGCCCCCTTCCAGTTTAATGCATCCATGACAAAAGGGGTTTTCCTGGAGAATCCGACCCGGTAGGTTTGCGACTCGATCACATCGTCCTTGGGACGGTAGGAGACATAATGCGGCATGCCCGCTTGAGAGGTCTCGTGATCCAGGACCCATGCATAGACCCATTTACGGATATTTTTTATCGGATCACGGATTTCTATTTCCACGGCCGAGGAGAAGGTCATTCCCTCCAGCCGGGTCAGGGTCTGCTCTCCGGCATCGGATGCCATAAATACAAGCTCGTCGTTTTTGTCCATGGGCGATCTCCCTTGCCGTTCCTGCTCTTTTTTATCAGCCGGGATCAGAAATCTTCCGTTCATGTCCCTTCGGTCGATCTGGAAGGGGATGGGTTTCAATCCCTCAGGGTCATGGAAGGCATAAAGAGAGATCTTTGCTGCGGGCGCATGCAGCAGGGGCGGGAGTTCTTTGCCCTTGAGGACCACGGGATAATAAGGGGAAGAGATGGCATGGCGGACCGAGACATGCCGGATGGCTGCTGCGGGCGAAAGGGATGAGGCCTCCTGCGGGAAGATTAGGCAAATCCACAGGGCTGCATGGAAGAACAAGACTCTTGCACTGAGCATAGGGATCATATGAACCATCCTGTCCGGTTGTTTCGTCTCTTAGTGGTCCTGTTCGTAAATATGGTAACGTACCGAGAGGGCCTGCCTGTGCCGGCACGGCAGACAGGTCGTAGGGCGGCCTCATCAAGGCGCGCGACTGAGGCGTACCCCTCTGGTACACCGCAAGGAGCGGAACGCCGAGGAGGCCGCCCTACGGCACTCGAATGCAACCGTATTTACGAATAGGACCACTTAGGACAAAGATATACCAGATTCATGAGCATGGCAATCCGCAAGGGCAAAGGCAGAGACTTTTCGGCCGGTCACCCTTCCCGGCACGGGTTTTTGGGAGGATCCATCACAAAGAAAGGCGCATGATTGGAGGTAAAAAGCGGCGGCTCTTTTTTCAGGATGCCTGACACGGCCGGATGGCGCTTGAACTCCTGCTCTAAAAACTGCCGGACCTTTTTTCTGTGCCACCCCTTTGGATGGACGAAGTCCGTGTAGAGGGAAAGGTCGCCTTCATAGAAACCGCTGGTTTTCAGTCCTTCTGCTTCCGGGCTGGAAACCGGCATGTTGAAGATCGCGAGGTTCAGGAAGCTGATTTCATCCTTGTGCCTGACTGTAAATGCAAGGGTCCTTTGCGCTTCAGTCAGGCTCTCCGGCGGCGTGCCGAAAAGAAGATAGACATACGCGGCGATTCCCGAGCGGCTCAGGGTCTTCAGGGCCTTTGATGCCGTGTCAAGATCAATCCCCTTGTCCATCCGGTCGAGCACGTCCTGATCCCCGGATTCCAGACCCAGCTTGAGCATCACGCATCCTGAACGCTTCAGGGCCATGCAGAAATCCATATCGGCCAGGAGCCGGCTGATCCGTGCAAAACCATACCATGGCACACCGGGGGGATGATCCGAAAGGGATTTGAGCAGCGGGGCGCTCATGGCATTGTCCAGGAAATGGATCAGTGCCGGTTTTGTCTCTTTGGTGAGCGTATTCAGTTCGACGGCTATTCTCTCCACCGGCACAGGAACATAGGGATTGGATTCGGCTCTTTCCGGGCAGAAGGCGCATCGGCGGAAATGACATCCGCTCGACCCGCTGTAGGGGAGAACGAAACCCGGAGAGAGATAGTCCTGGACCGGGAGCCCTGCATAATCGGGCATACTGCCGCCGTTCTGCATTTCATTCATGCCGGCGAGCGTCAGCAATGGCGCCTCGCCAGGTCCGGAAATGAGGTGATCCACAAGTCCGCGGAACGGATTCTGCCATCCGGGCCTTTTCATCCATGACGTGATCAGCCCCCCGCCGAGAACCAGGCGCAGACCAGTGCATGCCTCCCTCAGAAACCCGATCATGGCGAATGTGCATAAGGCCTGACTGAGGTAATTCAGGGAGAACCCGATGATGGAGGGCTGATTTTCCTGCAGAAGTCCGAGCAGGCGGCTCCTGAAATAGGGATAGAAAGGATTCAGGTCCGGGCGCTCCGAGGCCCGGATCAGGTCCCGGCTCGACAGAGGTGAGAATTCCTTGTCCTGATAATTTGTGAGGCCGACTGTTGCCGTATATTTATCGGCGGCCTTCTCAAGGACTCGGTTCAAGTCCAGGACTGAGCGTTTATAGCGGTCCGGATTCAGATAGGTACGCCGGTCTTTCAGAGAGGCAAGATGAGCCGAACGATGCCGGACGGCCCGGTTTGTCCAGGTGTCGGATGAGGGCTGCGGGCGGCCGAGCAGATAGAGCAGGCCCTCGAGATTGGCATCCAGGAGTCTGCATGCGACCCCATGGTGTTTCAGCGAGCCTGAAAGCTTGGCCATGCCGGCCGGGGGTTCGGATGCTTTTGCTACAGGCGGATAGATAAGAATCATATTACAGCTCGATTTCCCGTCCTCCTTCCTCGCCGCTAAAATTCCGGGGAATGGGGCTGCCAATGCCGATGGACTTGATGAACAAGATGAAAACCATTATAATCAATTTGAACATGCACAGTAAATGTTCAGCAATATACTTCAGAAGTGAGACAGGGTCAAGATGAATGATTTGGTCAGGAGATTCCTCTCCATGAAACAAGGGCGGGAGGAAGACCGCGAAAAAACCGATCTTCTAACTTCCCTGATCCGGCTCTTTGATTCGTTGGGATCAAAACCTGATTTTCTGAACAGCTATCCTGAATTTTCGCCGCTCTTTTTTAGGTTCCGTCAGGACCTTGATCATGGCGATCCGGAGGTCCTGGAGGATGACCTTGCAGCGATTTATTGTTATCTGCACGGGAGCGGAAGCGCCTATTCCCCTTCCGACCGGAAGGAGATGGATGCCTGCGGCGGTTACTGGTGCCATGCCGGGGGGCTCTCCCCGCTTTTTCGTGCCGGCCCTTTCATTACGGAAAAGACCCGGCTCGCGGACTATGGCGCCGGGAACGGTTTCCAAGGTCTCCTTTTCCAGCATCTCTATCCGCACAAGAAGACCTGTCAGATTGAATTGAGTTCGAGGATGATCGAAAACGGCAGGAGGCTGCAATCCTTCATGGGTATCCCCGGAGAGAAAGTGGATTGGCTCCATAAGAATGTGATGGATGTCCCGCCGGCCGATTTTGATTTCATCTACATCTATCGTCCGGTGCGGCCCGAGGGCAAGGGGAGGGCATTCTATGAAGGCTTTGCTCGGGAATTGGATCATGTCCGGCGCCCGGTTACGATCTTCAGTATCGCCGATTGCCTGAAAGATTTCTTAGGCCGTGGGTTCAGGATCTTTCATGATGACGGGCATCTGACCTGTTTCACGAATCAAGGTTAATACAGGGGGAAAATATGGGAAGCGGAGCCCATCATACGTTCAGAGAGATCGAACGGCATTTAGGCGGGGATCCATATGGACCATGACCTAAAACGCGAGAACCGTGTGCTGAACGACAAGGTACGGGCGCTCCTCAGGGAGAACCGTTTGTTGAAGGGGATCAAAGGCCATGATGTGGATTCTCTTATGGGGATGCTTTACCGTCGGGGAATGAAGATCTTCAGAATGAACGATTCGGATGATCTTCTCCTTGCGCCTTCGGTTCCGGAATCGATCCGGGATGAGTTCATAGACAGGCTCCATCATTACTCCTTCCGGCTCTTTCTCAGGGATCTGATCCGGTACAAGAACGAGGCAAGGGTCTCCGATCTGGTCCGTTATTGCTCGCCCGAAGCCGCATCCGAGTATCTTGGTTTCCTGATCGAGGCCGGCGCCGTGGAGGAGTTCGAACCGGGACGGTTCCGCGCCATGCAGCCGGTCAGAAGTTTCGGAGGAACCCTGGAGTGGTACGTGTACCGCCTCTTCCGGGACGAATTTGCCGTACCCGCCCTTTACGGCGTACGTTTCAAAGGCACGGAAAAGAGCGGGGACTACGATATCCTTGCCGACGTCGAGGGAATGCTTCTTTACATGGAGGTGAAATCCTCTCCGCCCCGAGGGATCGAGGCGCATCAGGTCTCGGCCTTTCTGGATCGTGTGGAGGAACTGATCCCTCACGCCGCGATCTTTTTCGATGACACGCACCTCAGGATGAAGGACAAGCTGGTCCCGATCTTTGAGGAGGAATTGAGACTCCGTGCGGAACGCCGGGGCTCGGATCCTCCGGGAACCATCCGGCTGATGGACGAGATTTTTTTATTCGGCCGGAGACTCTACCTCATGAACAGCAAAAAGAGCGTGGCCGGGAATCTACGGCTGTGTCTTCGTCACCTGTTTAAAGATAGAAAAAGGAATGTTTCTGCTCCGGCTTGATGATTTGTGCGGCGGAACGGATCACAGCGACGATATCATTGTTGATCTTGGGGTCGGCCGGATAGAGGATGAATCCGTTGTTGTTTTCCCTGTACCTCGGGGTGTAGCCGATCATGGTTTCGTTGTCCATGAAGGTGATCTCCACGCGGTCTCCGAAGCCGTGCCGTTCGGGAACGGAATCGGGTTGGGAATGATAATCAGGGTTTCCGTCAAGGTTCTTTACAAAGAAGACCGCCTTGAGATCCTCAACCTGTACTTGCGTGGCCTGCAGCTCTTCTTGGGTCTTGCTGTCCACTTCGGTGAGGTCAAAGGTATTGCGGAAGAATGCGAAGTTTCTGGTATACCCTTTTTTGATGTCGCCATTTTTATAATGGACGACAACAGCAGGACGAAATTCCATGGTATGCCCCAAAAATTATCTGAATGATTTCAATTTACCCTATCTTATGCCCTATTGTCAAGTTCAAATCTCCATTTTTGATGGGAATAATGCCCAACACCGCGATCCCTTTCTTAGGCCGGCTTTCTTCCTGCTTGATTTTTCAGGTTCCCATGGATATGATTTTAAACCGGATTGAATTCAAGGGAGAAGGAGCGTGTAGAGCCGGTGCAAAATAAGATCGTTCTCACCATTGCCGGATCAGACCCCACGGGCGGGGCAGGGATCCAGGCCGACCTCAAGACATTCCATGCCCTTGGTTTGTACGGACTCTCCGTGATTTCCGCGATTACGGCCCAGGATTCGAAAGGCGTCCGAGGGGTCTTTCCCGTGGCCCCGGAGGCCTTTTCCCTCCAGCTTGAAACCGTGCTCAGCGATTTCAGGATCGATGCGGTCAAGACAGGGATGCTTGTTTCTGCGGACCATGTTCGTATTACAGTGGATTTTTTGAAACGGTTCCCCCCCAGGATTCTGGTGATCGATCCGGTCATTCGCTCTTCGAACGGGGTTCCCCTCTTGAATGAAGAGGGCGTCTCCGTCATGATGGATGCCCTCTTCCCGCTTGCCGCAGCGGTCACCCCAAACCTCTCCGAGGCCGGGATCTTAAGCGGGATGGATCGCTCTCCTGATGAGGAAGAGGATTCATGGATCAGAAGGATGTGCAAGTCCATACAGGCCCTCGGTCCCCGGGACGTGATTGTCACCGGAGGACATCGCTCAGGGGATCCTATGGACCTTCTTTACGACGGAATTGATTTTGTCTCGTTTCCGGGACCCAGGGCGGCTAAAGAACTTCACGGAAGCGGCTGCATTTTTTCGTCCGCCCTCTGCGGATATCTTGCGCTCGGCTGCTCCATGAATGAAGCCGTATCCCGGTCCAAACAATACACCTTGGAAAGGTTCCTGGAAAAGTAACGGGGTAAATTTTCCTCCCACTTTTTACCACGGGTTGATCCATATTTTTTCCTGCAAGCAGGGTTCCCCTGCTCATGCCATATATCCACCAAGAAAAAATTCATACACAATATATTGATCATGGATTTCTATTTTTTTGTCAAACTGTTTTTTCATGAAAGATTTTTCAAATCGGATGTCTATCCAAGCCAAAAAAATTTCAATAAATTCCTTGACATTGTGCGAGTCAGGTGGGTATACTGCGCTCATTGGTGGGGTGAAGTGGGATCTTGTGGAGGATAGATGTTCCGGGGCAGGTTTAATCATACCATTGATGCCAAGGGACGGCTGAATTTCCCGGCCAAGTTTCGGGAAGTCCTTGCCAACAACTACGAGGAAAAACTGATTGTGGTGAAATACAACCGGTGTCTTCGCGCCTATCCCCTGTCCGAATGGATTACCTTCGAAAAGTCAAAAAGCCAGCAGTATAGAAACCAGGCGCAGGAAGATACCTTGAGAATGGTTTTAAGTTCACTCGCTGAGTGCGCCATTGACAAACAGGGAAGGATCCTGATCCCCCAGGATTTGCGGGACTATGCCGGTCTGTCCAAAGATGCGGTTCTGATCGGTATGTTCAAAAAGATCGAGATTTGGGATAAGAAACGGCAAGAGGAGCATGAGGCCTTGGTTCAAGAGTCACAGGATTTGGGAGAGGCGCTCACGCAGCTCGGTTTGTAGTAATTTATAAATAAAAGGATCATCTCCAAAAGAGTGAGTGAAGACATCAGGGGTCAAGGGGTCAAGGATTCCAGGGGTCAAGTGAAGCGCTAAAAACATAAGGGGCTGAGGGTTCAAGGGTTCCAGTGTTTTTCTCTGGAGATTTTGCTTGCGTTTTAGTATTTCACTTGACCCCTTGAACCCTGGAATCCTCGAACCCTTTTTACCCACTAAATGGGAGAAGAACCAAATAAAATTTCTGCCAGAATGGAAAGAAAAAATAGGTTCCGGCTTGTCCGGGTTGGGAGGGGAGAACATGGCAACTCTAAAGAACCAGAAGGTGAAGATCATGATCTTGAAGCTGGACCGTGATATCGACGTGAGCGACATGGAACAGATCTGCGGGATCATCGATCATTCCCGCGGCAAAGGGTACACGTTCTTCATTCTGGATTTGGGAGCCGTCAATCACGTGAACTTTCTGGGGTTGAGGCGGTTATCTCAGGCGGCCGAGCGGCAGCGTGAGGCCGGCGGCGAGCTCGCCCTGACGGGAGTCAACGGGTATTTGAAGAACATCTTTCAAATCGTAGGCGTATACAAGGATTTTCAGTACGTGACAAGCTGCTGCAACGGGATTCAGCAGATTCAGAAGGACCAGCAGATTCAGGACCTTGATGTCGCGGTCATCAACGGCAAAAGCTTCAAGGGATTGGGTAAGGCGTCCGTGAACTCAGCCGGGCTTCAGAACTATTAAGCGGCCCTGTTTGCAAGCAGGGCATTATGCCTTTCGGCGCGCCGCCCTATCGGATGAAGACCGCCGTTTAAACCATGACGGGAAGAAGAAGGTTTATGGTACATGCAGAAAAAACACAGACCGGTCATGCGGGAAGAGTCTTTATCCATGCTGAATATCAGGCCGGGCGGTCTCTACGTGGACTCAACCCTCGGGGACGGCGGCCATGCCGAAATCATGCTCAAGAAATCCTCCCCGGATGGGATGGTCATCGGAATCGACCGGGACCCCGAGGCCGTTGCACGGGCTTCGGAGAGGCTCAGCCCTTTCAGAAACAGGGTACGGGTCATGCAGGGGAATTTCCGAGATCTTTGCAGGCTCATACGGGAGGCCGGATTCGATTCAGTGGACGGTGTTTTGATGGACCTGGGAGTTTCCATGATTCAGGTTGCTACTCCCTTGCGCGGGTTCAGCTTTATGCTGGACGGCCCGCTCGATATGCGGATGAACCCTGAAGAGCCGGTCCCTACGGCCTATGATCTTGTGAATGGCGCAGGGATCGATGAACTTCGGAAGATCCTTGTGGAATACGGGGAAGAGAAGAGATGGCGGCCGGTGGCAGGCGCCATCCTGAAGGCAAGAGAGAAAGGTCCGATCCGTACCACGAGAGAACTTGCAGGCTTGATTGAAAAAGCCCTTCCCGGCGCAAGGCGATATAGGATCCATCCCGCCACTCGGACCTTCCAGGCCCTGCGGATCGCGGTCAATGATGAGTTGAATGCCCTGCGAAAAGGGATCGAGGCTGCCGTGAAGATTCTCAAGTCAGGAGGCCGCCTCTGTGTGATCTCCTTCCATTCCCTCGAGGACAGGATCGTCAAACAGTTCTTCCGTGAACTGGAGAAGGGGTGTACCTGTCCTCCTGATATGCCTGTTTGTGCCTGCGGGAAATTACCCGTCCTCAGACGGATGACCAAAAAGCCGCTCTTCCCTTCACCGCAAGAGGTTAAAGGCAACCCGTGGGCTCGAAGCGCGAGGCTCAGGGCGGCAGAGAAGATAGAGGGACAGCCATGAAAAGCAGTTCAGGGATTTTGCTCGGGTCTCAAAAGATAGACATCTTTTCCAAGAAGAAGACCGACCGGCTGCAGATGCACTGGTCCTATCTGTTTGCGGTTCTGTTCTGTCTATTCGTCGGGATTTTTGCAGTCTGGGAGAGGGTGCAGTATGTCCGAATCGGATATGATATCCAAGTGCTGAAACAGGACCAGGAAAAGCTTCTCCAGGAGAAACGGAAGCTCCTTTTGGAATATAATACCTCGGTCTCCCTGGACAAGGTCGAGGAACGGGCCCGCAAGGAATTGGGGCTGCAGGTCCCGTCAGCGAATCAGATCTTTTATGTGAAGGAAATCAGGGCCAGGGCGAAAAAGTAAACCCCGTTACCGGATTCGGCCGCGGTTTAGAGGCGTGTATGAAGAATTTTTTCGGGAAACGATACCGATTCAAGGCCATGATCATCATGGCTGTTTTTGCTTTTGGGTATGCCTCCGTGTCCTACAGGCTCTATACCCTTCAGATCAGGGATCATGCCATGCTCAAGGATATGGCGCAGAAGCAGCACAAGTGCACGGTGCAGATCGTTCCCAAACGAGGCACGATTTACGATGCCAAAATGCGCGAGCTGGCCATCAGTGTGGATACGGTCTCCGTCTACGCCGTTCCTCCGAGGGTTAAAGATAAAATGACCGCGGCCGGCATCCTGGCGAAGATGACGGGCGAGGACCGCAGGAAGATTCTGAGGGAACTCCTGAAGAAAAAACAGTTTGTATGGATCGCCAGAAAACTCAATCCTGAAGTCATCCAAAAGCTGGATCAAGCCGACCTGGATGGCGTGTCGTTTCTTTATGAGAGCAGGCGTTTTTATCCGAATCGGACCCTGGCTTCCGGGCCCCTCGGTTTTGTCGGTCTGGACAACCAGGGCCTGGAGGGGATCGAGTTTCAGTACGACAACGACATCAAGGGACAGCCCGGATGGTTTATTGCCAGCGTGGATGCCAGGCGCCGGAAGATCATGACCGAGGCCAAGGGTTACGTGGAGCCTTCCGGCGCCAACCACCTGGTTCTGACCATCGACAAGGTGATCCAATACATGACCGAGGAGGAACTGAAGAAAGCGGTGGTGGAAAACCAGGCCCTGTCGGGCATGGCGGTGATGATGCGCCCCTCTACAGGAGAGATCCTCGCCATGGCAGGCTATCCTGTGATTAATCTTAACGAGTTCCAGGATTCACGGCCGCAGGACCGGAAGAACCGGGGGATCATTGAGAGCTTCGAGCCGGGGTCGATCTTTAAATTGATCACCCTCTCCACCGCCATTGACCAAGGAGCGGTAAGACCCCAGGATGTTTTTTTCTGTGAAAACGGGGCCTATCATTTCCGCACCACGGTCTATCACGACACGCATGAGCACGGCTGGCTTTCGGTGAGCCAGATCCTGCAGCTCAGCAGCAATATCGGGGCCATCAAGATCGGCGAAAAATTAAAGGACAAGGATTTCTATCGCTCCATGAAAAATTTCGGTCTCGGGGAGAAGACCAAGGTGGATCTTCCCGGCGAATCACCAGGTATGCTCCGGCCCGTCTCCAAATGGTCCGGACTTTCCATGGCCTCCATATCCATGGGCCAGGAGGTATCGGTCACGGCCCTCCAGTTCCTGACGGCTGTGTGTGCGATCGCCAACAAGGGGGTCCGGATGCAGCCCTATGTGGTTTCGCACGTCATCAACCCGGAGGGGAAGGTGATCCTCGAGAATAAGCCGAGGGCGGTCACGAAAGTGATCTCCGATAAGACCGCTGAGTTTATGATCTCTTCCATGGAATTGGTCGTCAGCAAAGAGGGGACAGCCCCCCTTGCCGACATTCCCGGCTACCGGGTTGCCGGCAAGACCGGGACGTCTCAGAAATTCGATTTTAATATCAGGCGATATTCCAAGGATAAGTATGTGGCTTCTTTTGTGGGTGTGGTTCCGTCGAAGAATCCTGAAATCGCCCTGATTGTGGTGTTGAATGAGCCCCAAGGTTCTTCATATTACGGGGGGGTGGTGTCTGCGCCGGTCTTTAGGAGGATTGCGGAAAGGACGCTCAGGTATTTAAGGGTGCCTCCTGAAAAGTCGCCGGAGACGATTATCTCTACTGCCGATGATGCGCCGGTTTCCATACGGAAGATCAGCGGGAGCGCATCATGCAGTTGAACGAGCTTCTGGAGGTCCTTCCCGGCGCCGAAGTCACGGGAGGGACGGAGAACATAGAGGTGAACGGCATCACGGATGATTCCAGGGAGACGGAGCCCGGGTTCCTGTTTATTGCCGTCAAAGGGGCGCACACGGACGGTCTGCGCCACGTGCCCAAGGCTGAAGAGAGGGGATCGGTGGCAGTCATCTCGGAGAAGAAACTGAATCTCAGGCGGGCCGTAGGGATCACGGTCCCCGATTCCATGGATGCGCTGGCCAGGGTTTCCGCGCATTTCTATGGTTATCCGTCGGAGAAAATGACCCTGGTCGGGATCACCGGCACCAACGGAAAGACCACCGTCTCCCTGCTGATTCAGGGGATCCTCAGGGAAGCCGGGATGAAACCGGGATTGATCGGAACCCTCCGATATGAGATCGGGGATGAGATCCTGCCCGCACCGAACACCACACCCAATGCGCTCCGCGTGCAGTCTCTCCTGAGCCGGATGATCGGGAAAGGGCTGAAGGCCTGCGTCATGGAGGTCTCATCCCATGCCCTGGCGCTCGGGAGGGTTCTCGGGTGCCGTTACAATATTAGGGTCTTGACCAACCTGACCAGGGACCACTTGGATTTTCATGGGACCATGGAATCGTATTATGAGGCCAAGCAAAGACTCTTCCATGAAGCGTATGCAAAACCCGGCGGGGCTTCCGTGATCAATATGGACGACCCGTGGGGGAGACGATTGATCAGGGAGTGTTCCGGACCGGTCTGGTCCTTCGGGATGCATCAGGATGCGGATTTCCGGGCCATGGATCCGAAATGCACGATCCATGGTCTTTGTTTTCGTATCCGGACCCCTCGAGGGGAACTGGCGGTCAACTCCCCTCTGATCGGCGCCTATAACATCTACAACATCCTCAGCGCCGTGGCTGCGGGGGTGTCTCTTGGCATTCCGGATCCGGTCATCCTTCAAGGGATGGCAAGGGTCTCCGGTGTTCCGGGGAGGTTTGAAAAGATTCAAGGCCCAGGATTCATGGCGGTGGTTGATTACGCCCATACGGACGACGCCCTGAAGCGCCTCCTTGAGAATGCGAGAACGCTCTGCAACGGGAGGCTGATCACCATCTTCGGATGCGGCGGGGAGAGGGACCGTGGCAAAAGGCCCATGATGGGAAGGGCGGCGGCTGAGCTCTCCGACAGGGTGATCGTCACCTCGGACAACCCGCGCGGCGAAGATCCGGCAATGATCATCCGGGATATCCTTGCCGGCATCATGCGTTCGGACGTCTCGGTCATCGAGGATCGAGGTCTCGCGATCCGGCAAGGGATCGAGGAGGCGGGAACAGGAGACCTGGTGGTGGTGGCCGGGAAGGGGCATGAGGATTACCAGATCATCGGGGATCATCGGTTCCACTTTGATGACCGTGAAGAGGTGAGGAAAGCCATCAGGCAACGGGTTTCAAAAGAGAAGGTGTAACGGGGTATACGGGGTCTATGCTGTTTATGACAACGGACGTCTTAAAGGCTACGGGCGGGAAACGGCTGAGAGGAAGGGAAGACCTTCACTTCTCCGGGATCTCCATTGATTCAAGAAGCATCCGCAAAGGGGAGCTTTTTGTGGCCGTCCTCGGCGACCGTTTTGACGGGCATGATTTCTGCGAAGAGGTTCTGAAGAAAGGGGCGCTGGGCGTGATGGTCCGGGAAGGATGGGCGCCTTTCCGTGAAAGCCTTTTTCAAGAGCCGGGAGCGGAGCAGAATCTGATCTCCGTTCCGGACACCATCAGGGCGCTCCAGGACCTGGCCCATGCGCACCGCATGCAGTACAGGATTCCCATTGTGGCGGTGACCGGAACCAATGGGAAGACCTCCACCAAGGAGATGATCTACAGCATTCTGAGTATCGGGCATCACGTCTTCCGTTCACAGGGAAACCTGAACAATCATATCGGAGTCCCCCTCAGCCTCTTCGGGATCGGCGGGGAGACCGAGGAGGCTGTCCTGGAATTCGGCATGAGCGGGACAGGGGAGATCCGCAGGCTGAGGGAGATCGCCCGTCCGGGCGTGGTGGTCATCACCAATGTCTCGGCCGCTCACCTGATGGCCCTCCGGACCGTAGAGGAGGTCGCCATGGCCAAGGGGGAGATCCTCGAAGAGATGGCCGAGGATGGGTGGGCTGTTTTGAACCGGGATGACCCGAGGGTCTATGCCATGCGGGGCCGGGTCAGAGGCAAAGTCATGACCTTCGGTCTGGAAAAAGGCGCGGATGTCACCGCAAAAGAGATTCATACCGGCGAGGATGGGACCCGCTTCAGACTGAAACACGGCGGGGAGGAGAGCGAGGTCCGTCTGAATATTCCGGGCCTGCATCAGGTCTCAAACGCGATGGCCGCGGCCGCGGCCGCCGTCGTCCTGGGAAGGCCCCTCTCCATCATTGCCCGGGGACTTTCTTCCTACCGGCCCCTGGCCCAGAGGTGGGAGACCTTCCGTCTCTTAAACGGCGCCGTGGTGATCAATGACGCCTATAACGCGAACCCGGAATCCATGAAGGCGGCGATTCGGACTCTAAAGGGTCTGGGACCTCACAGGAGGAATATCGCCGTGCTCGGAGATATGCTGGAGCTTGGGGGATATAGTGAGGAGGCGCACCGGTCCATCGGACGTCTGGTTGCAGAAAGCTCCCTGGATATCCTGGTCACCGTAGGCGAACACTCGGCGTGGATTGCAGAGGAGGCGGAAGACCATGGGATGAACCCAAAAGGGATCATCAGGTGCGCGAGCCGGGAGGATGCCGCGCTGAAACTCGGGAAAATCCTAAAAGGGAACGACCGCATTCTGCTCAAGGCTTCAAGAAAAATGGGGCTGGAACGGATTGCCGAGGAACTGAAGAACGCCGGGGCAATCTCTCAAAAAGAGACGCGGGGCAAGAGAAATTAAAGATCATCTCCAAAAGAGTGGGTGAAAATATCAGGGGTCAAGGGTTCCAGGGGTCAAGTGAAGCGCTAAAAACATAAGGGGCCGAGGGTCATAGGGTTCAAGGGTTCCAGTGTTTTTCTCTAATTGAAAAAAAAATTTAGATACACTTGAGTCCGGCAGGTAAGAAAAAATGCTCTATCATCTCCTATATCCTTTGCATGAGACCTATAAGTTCTTCAACGTCTTCCGCTACATCACGTTCCGGACCGTGGTGGCCGCGCTGACCTCCCTTTTGATCAGCCTGGTGGTCGGTCCGTATTTGATTCGGTGGCTGATGCAGTATCATGTCGGGCAGCGGATCCGGAAGCTCGGTCCCCAGAATCACCAGAAAAAGGCCGGGACACCGACCATGGGAGGGGTCCTGATTCTTCTCTCCCTTTTTGTCTCCATCATTCTCTGGGCGGATCTCACCAACCGGTATGTCTGGCTGGTCCTGCTTGCGACCCTCGGTTTCGGACTGATCGGTTTTCTGGACGATTATCTGAAATTGATCCGGAACCGTTCCGAAGGATTGCGCCCGAAACAGAAGTTTTTCTTCCAGGTCCTTCTGGCCTTGGTCATCGGTCTGGTTCTTATTCTGTATCCCGAAGACTCCATTACCACCAGTCTCCCCCTTCCGTTCTTCAAGAAGGCCATGCCGGATCTCGGGTGGTTCTACCTCCCCTTTGCCATGCTGGTGATCGTCGGCACATCCAATGCCGTGAACCTCACGGACGGCCTGGACGGACTGGCCATCGGCCCGGTCATGATCTCCTCTATGGTCTATGCGGTCATTGTCTATGCCACAGGGAACGTGAAGTTTGCTGGCTATCTCCAGATCCCTTATGTCAAGGGGGTCGGGGAGCTGACCCTGGTCTGTTTCGGCATGGTGGGCGCCAGCCTTGGATTTCTCTGGTTCAATACCTATCCGGCATCGGTCTTCATGGGGGACATCGGATCCCTGGCTCTGGGAGGGGCTCTGGGCACGGTGGCCGTGATCAGCAAGCATGAGATCCTTCTGGTTCTGATTGGAGGGATCTTTGTGATCGAGGCCATGTCGGTGATCCTCCAGGTGGCGAGCTTCAAGCTTTTCGGGAAACGTCTTTTCCGGATGGCGCCGATCCATCATCACTATGAATTGAAGGGATGGGCCGAGCCCAAGATCATTGTCCGGTTCTGGATCATTTCGATCATACTGGCTTTGATGGCCCTGGGGACGTTGAAACTTCGTTAAGGGAGAGGATGCCCGTGGATCCCAAGGGTTCTGAATCCGTACGTGAAGCGCACAGGATGAACATGAGCGGCAAAAAGGTGGTGGTGGTCGGGCTGGCCCGTTCCGGGATTGCGGCCGCGAACCGTTTGTATGAGCTGGGCGCTCGGGTCTTTGTGACCGACAGCAAGGAAGGATCCATGCTCAAGCAGGCCATAGGGCAGCTGGCCCAAGGGATCCAGGTGGAGACAGGAAACCATTCGGAAGAAACCTTTCAAGGCGCCGCACTCGTGGTGGTCAGTCCAGGCGCCCCTTTGAGTATTCCTCCGATCATGAAGGTGAGGTCGAGGGGTGTGGACGTGATCAGCGAAGTGGAACTGGCCTACCGGATCGGCGCCGGAAGATATATCGGGATCACCGGAACCAACGGGAAATCAACCACCACGTCTCTGGTCGGGGAGATGCTCGCCAAGGCGCGCCGTGATGTCCGGGTCGGAGGGAATATCGGCATGCCTCTCACCACCCTGACCCAGGGAGCCGCGGACCAGACGACCTTTGTCGTGGAACTGAGCAGTTATCAACTGGAAGGAATCGAGACATTCAGGCCGGATGTGGCGATTCTCCTCAACATCACTCCGGATCATCTGGACCGCTACCCGGGGATGGAAGAGTATGCCCGGGCCAAGGCCAGGATCTTTATGAACCAGACCCCCGAAGACATCGCCGTGGTCAACAGGGATGACCCGTGGGTGACGGTCATGACCACGGATCTTCGCTCCGGAATCGTCCCCATCAGCTTGAGCCGAAAAGTGGAAGGGGGGGTCTACTGTTCGGGAGGGAAGATGATTTCCACCATTCCCCGGTCTGAAGGTCTGATCATCGAAACCGGGGAGATGAAGATCCAGGGTGTGCACAATATCGAAAATGCCGCCGCCGCTTCAGCCGCCGCCCTGGTATCGGGGTGCGATCTCCATGCGGTCCGGGCCGTGCTCAAGACCTTCCCGGGCCTGCCGCACCGCATGGAGTTTGTCGATGAGATCCGCGGTATCCGCTTTATCAATGATTCCAAGGGGACCAACATCGGGGCGGTGATCCGTTCCCTTCAGAGCCTGACCGGAGCCATTCATCTGATTGCCGGCGGCAGGGGAAAGGGGGCCGGATACCACCCGCTTCGTGAACTCATCTCCGAGCGCGTCCAGACCTTGATCCTGATCGGCGAGGCGGCGGACGATATGGAACGGGACCTCAAAGGGACGACCGAGATCCGCCGCGCCTCAACCATGAGAGAGGCGGTTCAGACCGGATTTAAAAGGGCGCTCCGCGGGGAGTACGTGCTTCTTTCCCCGGCGTGTGCCAGTTTCGATATGTTTACGGATTTTGAAGATCGCGGCAGGGTGTTTGCGGCGGAGGTGAGAAGGTTGAAAGAGTCAGCAGTTGAAAGAAAAGGATAAGACATGAAACCACAGAGTGCACAGAGAAATACTCTGCCAAAAGAATTTAAAGAATTCTCTGTGTTCTCTGTGGTTGGATTCTGGTCATACGGTTGAGATGAAAGAGAATCATGAAACAGTCTTTTGACAAGATCCTGCTGACCGATGTCATTGTTCTTTCGGTCGTCGGCATCGTCATGGTCTATGCGGCCAGCGCCTATACGGCCATGGTTCGTTTTCACGATCCCTTCTACTTCCTGAAGAAGGAACTGATCTTCTTTATGATCGGCATTGCGGGCATGCTCATCACGGCCAATGTCAACTATGTCCACCTCCGTTGGATGGTATTCCCCGTTTTGATCTTCTGTCTCTTCCTGATGATTCTGGTGCTCATTCCCGGCATCGGAATCGAGGCCGGGGGGGCCCGAAGGTGGCTTTCGGCGGGGATGCTGACTTTTCAGCCTTCGGAGCCGGCCAAGTTCGGACTGGTGATTTACATCGCCTACTCCTTGATGCGGAAACAGGACAAGATCCGGGATTTCGCCTATGGTTTTGTCCCTTATGTGGTGATCATGGGAATCTTCTTTATGCTGATGATGCTTCAGCCCGACTTCGGAACGGCGGTCAGCCTTGCTGCCGTGATCCTGATGATGTTGTTCATGGCCGGGACACGGATCCGGTACCTTTTGGGTCTCTTTCTGGTCTCGATTCCCCTGCTTTATGTCATGATCATGAGCGAGGATTACCGGCGGGAGCGGTTTATGGCCTTCTGTGATCCATGGAAGGATGCCTCCGGGGCCGGTTTCCAGATCATCCAGTCATTTTTGGCGATCGGGAGCGGCGGTTTGACCGGGGTGGGTCTGGGGGAGGGGAAACAGGAATTCCTTTTTCTTCCGGAACCGCACACCGATTTCATCTTTGCCGTGATCGGCGAGCAGCTCGGATTCATAGGCGCCCTGTTGGTGGTCGCGGCATTTGCGCTTTTTTTCTACAGGGGGATGCTGATCTCCATCCGGTCTGTGGATCCGTTCGGCAGGTACCTGTCGCTCGGTCTGACCGCGATGATATCGATTCAGGCCCTGGTCAATTTCGGGGTTGTGGTGGGACTTCTTCCCACCAAGGGCTTGACGCTTCCCCTGATCAGCTATGGAGGGTCATCCCTGGTGATGACCCTTGCGGGAGCAGGGATCCTATTGAATATCTCGAAGTGGACGCGTGTCACATGAAGGTGATCTTTGCCGGTGGAGGGACAGGAGGGCACCTCTACCCGGCGATTGCCATGGCCCGGGAGATCCTGAAGAGGGACCCGGCATCCAAGGTCCTCTTCGTGGGGACCCCTGAAGGAATAGAATCGCGCATCCTTTATAGGGAAGGACTGGAATTGAAAACCATCCGGGTGAGAGGTTTGAAGGGGAAGAAGAGGATGGAACAGGCGCGGGCCCTGCTCTCCCTGCCGCGGGCCCTGATGGAATCGTTTTCTATCCTCCGATCCTTTCAGCCGGATGCCGTGGTTGGCGTCGGCGGTTATGCCTCCGGGCCCCTGGTTCTGGCCGCTTTTCTCTCGAGACGCAGGACCGCCCTTCAGGAGCAGAACAGCATCCCGGGGATCACCAACCGGATACTCGGAAAACTGGTGGACCGAATCTATACGGCCTATCCGGAATCCCATGTCTATTTCCCCAAAGAGAAGATCTCAGAGACCGGGAATCCCATCCGGGAGGGTCTTGGATCAGGGAATCGGGAAGAGGCCGTCAGGCATTTCGGTCTGGATCCGGATCAGAGAACGATCCTCGTCCTGGGAGGAAGCCTGGGGGCGCACGCGATCAATCTCATGGTATCGGATATGGTCAAAACCTCGGACTGGGCCGGGATCCCGGTTCAGTTTCTCCACCAGACCGGCGAGGCGGATTATCAGGAGGTTTTAAAGGCCTATGAAGTCTCAGGGGTCCGGGCCTCCGTGCGCCCTTATGTGCATGAGATCGCCCTGGCGTATGCTGCGGCGGATCTTGCCGTATCCAGGGCCGGGGCCGTGGCCCTGTCGGAACTCTGCGTATCCGGAGTCCCTTCGCTGCTGATCCCTTTTCCCTATGCAACGGACGAGCACCAAAAGCGCAATGCCGACGTGATGGCCGGCGCCGGCGCAGCCGAGGTTTTTTTGCAGGAGGACCTCACTTCGAAAAAACTGGGGGAGCGCATCCGGGCCCTGCTGGCGGACCCTGTCCGTCTCGGAGGGATGAGGGAGGCGGCGCTTGCTCATGCTCGGCCGCATGCGGCAAAGGCCGTGGTCGAAGATCTGGAGCGGCTCATCAACGCCTCTTGATGGGCGGCTTGTCAGGATCCTAAGTGGCCCTATTCGTAAATACGGTGGCATTCGAGTGCCGTAGGGCGGTCGGATCAAAGTTCCGCTTCTTGCGGCGTAACAGAGGGGTACACCTCAGTTGCGCGCGGAGATGAGACCGCCCTACGACCCTCTCGGTACGTCACCATATTTACGAACAGGACCACTAAGTCCAGGTTGGCTGCCGGATTGAGGATATCATGTATAAAAAAGTACAGAAGATTCATTTCGTGGGGATCGGCGGATCCGGGATGAACGGGATTGCCGAGGTCCTGATCAATATGGGGCATCAGGTCAGCGGATCGGATCTCAAATCCTCGCCCGTGACCGACCGCTTGAAGAAGATGGGCGCCCGGATCACTATCGGACACGCCGAGGAGAACGTCGCCGATGTGGACGTGGTGGTGATCTCGTCCGCCGTTTCCAGGGAAAACCCGGAGGTCCGTTCAGCCGAGGCTCAGCTCATTCCGGTGATTCCGAGGGCTGAAATGCTGGCCGAACTCATGCGGATGAAATACGGCATTGCCGTGGCCGGCGCCCACGGCAAGACCACCACCACGTCCATGATTGCCACGGTACTCGGACACGGAGGCATCGATCCCACGGTCGTGATCGGGGGGCGTCTGAACAGTATCGGGAGCAATGCGCGTCTTGGTCAGAGCGATTTTCTCGTGGCCGAGGCGGACGAGTCCGATGGTTCCTTTCTGGAGCTCTCCCCCACCATCGCCGTGGTCACCAACATCGATGAGGAGCATCTGGATTTTTATGGGGATCTGGAAAAGATCAAGAAGACCTTTCTCGAATTCGTAAACCGGGTCCCTTTTTACGGCCTGGCCGTGCTCTGTCTGGATAATCCCCACGTTCAGGGCCTGATTCCGGGCGTCAAAAAGAGGTTTCTCTCCTACGGGACTTCGGCACAGGCGGATCTCCAGGCCGAGGAGTTCCGGCAGGAGGTCTTCGGGAGTGAATTCAAGGTCAACCATAAGGGGAAGAGTCTGGGGCATTTCCGTCTTCATGCCCACGGTGTGCACAACATCCTGAATGCCCTGGCAGCCATTGCCGTCGGACTGGAACTGGGGCTTTCACCCCAGGTGATCCGGGAAGGGCTGGATGAGTATTCCGGAGTCCATCGCAGGTTCACTCTGCTGGGCGAGGCGGGTGGAGTCATGGTGGTGGATGATTACGGCCACCACCCGACCGAGATCGAGGCCACGCTCGCTGCGGCCAAGGAGGTTCAGGCCGGGCGGATTGTGACGGTTTTTCAGCCGCACCGATATACCAGGACGAGGGCCCTGCTTCACCGGTTTGTGACCTGTTTTAACCAGTCGGACATAGTGGTCCTGACCGATATCTACCCGGCCGGCGAGGCCCCGATTTTAGGGGTCTCCGCAGAGAACATCTACCGGGGGATGAAAGAGCACGGTCACAGGGATGTGACCTATATCCAGGATATGAAGAAGATTGTGGATCACCTCGAAGGCATCCTTAAACCAGGGGATCTGGTCCTGACCATGGGCGCCGGAGACATCTACAAGGTCGGAGAAGAACTGCTGCGAAGGCTGAAAAAAAAGTGAAAGTGCCGATCCTTTATGATGAACCCATGTCCCGGCATACCACCTTCAGGGTCGGAGGACCTGCCGATCGCTTTGTGGTCCCGTTGGGGATCAGTGACCTTAAGACGCTTCTTAAGGAGTCCCATCGGGGAGAGAAGATCACCCTAATGGGCGCAGGGAGCAACCTTCTTGTATCGGACCGGGGAGTCCGAGGGACCGTGGTCCATACCGGCGGATTGGATTGGATCCGGGTGAAAGAGAACAGAGTTTGGGTGGGCGCCGGAGTCCTGCTCCAGGGACTCCTCCGGAAGCTTGCCCGAAGGGGCCTCGGCGGTCTGGAATGCCTAACCGGGATCCCGGGGAGCGTGGGAGGCGCAGTCAGGATGAATGCCGGAACCCGTGAAGGGAGTATCGCCGACCGGTTGATTGCCGTGACCCTCCTTGACCGGTCGGGGAGACTCAAAAAAAGGGAGAGATCGGACCTGGTCTTCGGTTATCGTTGGATGGAGCTTCCTCCCGACGTCTGGATCGCCGGGGCAGGGCTTGAACTCAAACCCATGGACCCTAATGAGATCGAACAGAAGATCAGGGAGAGAATGAATGGCCGGCGCAAGGAACAGCCTGTTGAGTTTCCCTCCGCCGGGTCCATTTTCAAGAATCCTCCGGGGGACTTTGCCGGTCGGTTGATCGAGGCGGCGGGAATGAAGGGAGAACGGGTCGGAGATGCCGAAGTCTCCGAGCTGCATGCCAACTACATCATCAACCGGGGAAGGGCCTCGGCATCGGATGTGCTTGCCCTGATCCGCAAGGTCAGGGAAAAGGTGGAGCGGAGGTTCGGGGTCAGACTGGAGCTGGAGATCCAGGTTCTGGGCGAGCCGGTCTAACCCGGTACGCATGAGAGGAATAGAGCGTGAAAAGTTCGTCATACGGGCGCCTGCTGAAAGGCATGAAGATCGGGGTCCTGATGGGAGGCCTCTCGTCGGAAAGGGAGATTTCTCTGAGAAGCGGCAAGGCGGTCTTCGAAGCCCTGAAGCGCAAGGGGTATGATGCGGTCTGCATCGACCCGGCCCCCGACCTCGGCCTGATTCTGCAAAGGCGAAAGGTGGATGCCGCCTTCATCTGCCTCCATGGAACTCCTGGAGAAGACGGGACCGTGCAGGGGCTCTTGGAATTTATGGGGATCCCTTATACAGGATCCGGAGTGCTGGCCAGCGCCGCGGCCATGGACAAGATCGTGACCAAGAAACTTCTGATCTATCATGCGATACCCACGCCGGACTTTTCCGTGAATGAACACGGCAGGACCACCGGCAAAAGGATCGCTCTTCCTGTGATCGTGAAACCCGCGACCCAAGGGTCAACCATCGGGGTGAGCCGGGTCAGCGTCAAAAAGGATCTCGAAAAGGCCATACGTATTGCCCGGAGGTTCGGCCCCAAAGTTCTGATTGAAAAATTCATCCAAGGGAGAGAGCTGACCGTCGGGATTCTGAACGACCTTCCCCTGCCGGTGGTGGAGATCCGGCCGATGAGCGGTTTTTACGATTTTAAGTCCAAGTATACACCCGGACGGACCGAGTATCGGGTCCCTGCGCCCCTCTTAAGGAGGGTCTCAAAGAGGGTGCAGGAGCTTGCCTTGTCCGCACATCGGGCGCTCGGCTGCAACGGGGCGAGCCGCGTGGATTTCATGCTTGCCGATGGGGATGATCCTTATGTTCTTGAAGTGAACACCATCCCCGGGATGACGGAGACGAGCCTTCTGCCCAAGGCGGCAAGAGAGGCGGGGATCTCTTTTGATGATCTGGTCGAGCGTATCCTGACGGCGGCGGTAAGGGGCTAAGTGGTCCTGTTTTCGATTTGCGTAGAAAAATTTAATGAACCCCTAATGGCGAAGAGACCATGAAAGACTTGAAAAAAAACGGGATCCGAAATGAAAAGGGAGTGCTCCTGCGCAATATACGCAGGAAGGTTTTTCGCAAGGAGCAGATGCAGCACGCCCTGGGGCGTGTGATCCGCAGAGTGGGCTCCGTGTTTATGATCGTCCTTTCGGTCTGGGGCGCAGGCCTGTGCGGGCGTATCGTGATGACTTCTCATCGGTTTCTCGTGAAACATATCATCCTGGAAGGGAATACCCATCTCAAGGAACAGGATCTTCGCAAGTATGAGGATCGGCTCACCAGGAATATTTTTATGCTGGACCTCATCTCGGTCCGGGAAGAACTTCTCAAGGAGCCTTATGTCAGGGATGCCGATCTCAGGAGAGAGCTTCCGGACCGGGTTTATATCCGGATCGAAGAGCGAATCCCATACGCCGTTCTGAGGATGGAGGGCCGTGAATATCTGATCGATAAAGAAGGTATGATCCTGGAATCCGCGGGAAAGAAGACCGGCAAAATCCTGCCGGTCATTTCAGGGCTTCGTCAAGACAAGGACGGGTTCTGGAAGGAGGAGCTGTCTCAGGCCTTATCTCTTGTGGAGACCCTGAAGAGCTTCGGGTATCCTGAGCTCTCTGAGATACGGGAAATCGAGATGTCGAAGAATCGGGGGGCGGTCCTGCATCCGGCGGATGGAGGGTTTGATATTCTCTGCGGCTCCGGAGATTATCTGCACAAGTTGGTTCTCCTGAAAAGGGTGAGCGCCGATTTGGCGAGAAGAAACTGGGCGGTCCGTCGTATTGATCTGCGCTTTGAGGATCAGGTGGTGGTCGGGACAGGAAAGACGGCTTAAACCGTTTGAACGGTTTGAACGATTTTTAAGGAGAGGACATTGGCCAAGAAAGATCAGTTGATCGTTGGGTTGGATCTCGGGACCACTAAGATATGCGTCATTGTCGGGAGCAAGAATGCCGACGGGAAGATCGATGTGATCGGAATCGGGACTTCTCCTTCGAAAGGTCTTCGCAAAGGGGTGGTGGTCAATATCGACAGCACCGTGGAGACCATCAAGAAAGCCGTGGAAGAGGCGGAACTGATGGCCGGGTGTGAGATTACATCGGTCTATGCGGGGATTGCCGGCGCCCACATCAAAAGCCTGAACAGCCGGGGCGTGGTGGCCATCAAGGAAAAAGAGGTCAACTCATTGGATGTGGACCGTGTGATCGACGCGGCCAAGGCCATCTCCATTCCCATGGACCGGGAGGTGATCCATGTCTTTCCTCAGGAGTTCATTGTGGACGACCAGGATGGAATCAAGGATCCCATCGGGATGTCCGGCGTCCGGCTGGAGGCGGAGGTGCATATCGTGACCGCATCCGTGACATCCATACAGAACATCATCAAGAGCTGCAACCGGGCTGGTCTGGAGGTCAAGGACATCGTCCTCGAATCTTTTGCATCGAGCCTTGCTGTTCTGACACCCGAGGAGAGAGAGATGGGTGTCTCTCTCTTTGATCTGGGCGGCGGGACCACGGACCTTGCCATTTTTTTGGATGGAAGCATCTGGCATACCTCCATCATCACCGTCGGCGGGAACAATATATCCAACGACATCTCCGTGGGAATCCGCACGCCCATCAGCGAAGCGGAGCGGATCAAGATCAAGTACGGATGCGCCAAGACCTCCATGGTCCGGGACGACGAAACCATCGAGGTGCCGAGCGTGGGGGGGCGGCCGCCCAGGGTCCTTTCCAGGCAGATCTTAAGCGAGATCATCGAGCCGAGGGTGGAGGAGCTTTTCAGTCTGGTCAAGAGGGAGATTGTGAAGACCGGGTATGAAGACATGATCACATCGGGTGTTGTCTTAACCGGCGGGACTTCCATCATGGACGGTATGGTGGAGATTGCTGAAGAGGTGATGGGCCTGCCCGCAAGGCTGGGGGTCCCCAGGAATATCGGCGGACTGGTGGACGTGGTCTCCAGCCCCATGTATGCCACGGCCGTGGGGCTGGTACAGTACGGATTCCAGAACCTTTCCCGGAGTTCCATGTCGGCCCAGCCCGAAGAGCATGCAGTCAAAAAAGCATGGATGAAAATAAAAAAGTGGGTCAGTGAGTTTTTCTAAATTTATAGAAAGGGGGAATATGATGAATTTTGAATTTGCAGGAGATGTGCCGAGCCAGGCGAAGATCATGGTTATAGGTGTAGGAGGCGGCGGGAACAACGCGGTCAATACCATGATCCAGTCCCAGCTCGAGGGAGTGGATTTCATCGCGGTCAATACGGATGCCCAGGTCCTCGCCACCAGTCTGGCTCCGATGAAGCTGCAGATCGGAGGCAAGTTAACCAAGGGCCTCGGCGCAGGGGCCAATCCGGAGATCGGGCGGCAGGCCGCGCTGGAGGACCAGGATCAGATCAAGGAAAGCATTCAGGGATCGGACATGATTTTCATTACGGCCGGCATGGGAGGCGGGACGGGGACAGGCGCCGCCCCGGTGATCGGAAGGATGGCCAAAGAGGCGGGGGCCCTGGTCGTGGGCGTCGTGACCAAACCCTTTAACTTTGAAGGAAAGCAAAGGGCCGCACAGGCGGAGCAGGGATTGCAGCAGCTCAAGGACGCGGTGGATACGGTGATTGTCATTCCCAATCAGAGGCTCCTCGGGATCATCGACAAGCAGACGGCCCTGTTTGACGCCTTCAAGATCGCCGACGACGTCCTCTGCCAGGCGGTGCAGGGGATCTCCGACCTGATCACCCTCCCCGGGCTGGTCAACGTGGATTTTGCCGATGTGAGGACCATCATGACCGGGAAGGGACGAGCCGTCATGGGAACCGGGATTGCCGTCGGCGAAGGCCGGGCCGTGGAGGCCGCTCATAAGGCCATCTCCAGTCCTCTATTGGAAGACGGATCCATGGGCGGCGCCCGCCGCGTCCTGATCAATATCACCGGGACCGAAAAGATGGCCCTGTACGAGATCAATGAGGCGACCAGCATCATCCAGGAAGAGGCGCATGAGGACGCCAATATTATTTTCGGATCGGCCATCAACCCAAGTATGGGGGACGCCCTGAAGGTAACGGTCATCGCCACGGGGTTTGAAGAGCCGGCAGCGGCCGAGGAACCGGCGGCGGTGGTCAAGAAGGCCGTGAATTTCGAGACCTATGCAGGCGGCAAGGCCATGGATACGCCTACCTTTATCCGTCGGGGGAAAATGAGCACCGGTTATGACTCACGGGGGCGTTATGATGAAAACGATCTGGACATCCCTACTTTCCTGAGAAGGCAGCTGGACTGAAAGGGTATGACATGAAGCATGCGCTTTGAAGAAAAAATCAAGAAACGTTTCGCTTCCGAATATGGAGAGAACTGGGAGCCTGTGAAAGGCGGGATCCGGGCGGCATTGGTTTATCCGAACACCTACTCCGTGGGGATGTCCAATCTGGGGTTTCAGACCATCTATCATATCCTGAACCAGCGGGACGATGTGACCTGTGAACGGGTCTTTCTGCCCGACAGGGAGGAGAGGGAAAAGGCCGGAGGGCGTGAAGATTTCTGCCGGTCGATACCGTCCGGGCGCCGGCTTCGGACATTTGATATCCTCGCTTTTTCCGTCTCCTTTGAACTGGACTATCTCCACCTGGTCGAGATTCTTCAAAAAAACAAGATCCATCCCTTAAGAAACCGGAGAAAATACGGGCGGGATCCCATGGTCTGGATCGGCGGTGTCGCACTCTCCATCAATCCGGAGCCCCTTGCCGATTTCGCCGATGTCATGTTCATCGGCGAAGCCGAGGAGATGATCCTGGAGGTCATGGATGCGCTCGCCGGGAACCCGGTCAGGGACCCTGCCGGATTCAAACGATTCTCTGAGGCATGCCTGGGGCTGGAGGGGGTCTATTTTCCTCATGCCTATGCGTTTCATTATGACTCCCTTGGGCGGGTGGCAAAGATCGAACACGATCCGGATTTTCCGCCGAGAATCAAGCGGCGCTGGGCCGGGGATCTGGACCGGCTTCCGGCCGTATCCAGGGTGATGACCCCGGATACGGAACTGAACGACATGTTCCTGATCGAGCTCTCTCGGGGGTGCGGCCGGCATTGCCGGTTTTGCGCCGCCGGATATATCTACAGGCCGCCCAGGTTCCGGAGTCTTGATGGGGTCATGAAATCGGTTCGTGAAGGACTTTATTATACCGACAGGATCGGGCTGGTGGGCGCTGCGGTCTCGGATTACCCCCGGCTGGCTGATCTGGTCAGGGAGATCCGTGCCTGCGGGGCGAGGATTTCCGTCTCTTCCCTCCGGGCCGATTCCCTCATCCCTGAACTCATGTCCGCCCTGGCGGAAAGCGGGCATAAAACCATCTCTTTGGCCCCGGAGGGCGGGAGCCGGCGCATGCGGGAGATCATGAACAAGGGGATTGACGAGCAGGATATCCTAAACGCCTGCCGGATGGCCTTGGGGTATCGGATTTTGAATCTCAAGCTTTATTTCATGGTGGGTCTCCCTTTCGAGGAGAACGAGGATATCGAGGCCCTGGTGGATCTTGTTTTAAAAATCAAGGAAATTCAGAGGCAGGCGGGGAGGGAGCAGGGCCGGATCGGGGGGATCACCGTGAGCCTGAACAGCTTCGTCCCCAAGCCTCATACGCCCTTCCAGTGGTTTCCCATGAACAAAAAAGATGCATTGACAAAAAAAATAGGTTATATTAAAAAACGGCTGAACGGTAAGGGGAATATGACGGTCATACAGGACCTTCCCAAATGGTCGGTGATCCAGGGGCTTTTGTCACGGGGAGACCGGCGGGCCGGCGCCTTGCTGATCTCCGTGGCCGGGAGGTCCGGAAACTGGGCCCAGGCCCTGAAAGAGGCGGGTCCGGATCTGGCCGGTTCGCCTTTTCGCGAGCGGGAGAAAGATGAGATCTTTCCATGGGATATTGTGGAACCGGGCTGCCGCCGGGAATACCTGTACAGGGAGTATCAACGGTCCGCTTCAGGGCGTTTGACCCCCGCCTGTCCCGATGATTCGGCGTGTCACCGGTGCGGCGTCTGCGGGGGCTCCGAGGAAGGTCATGGCTAAAAAAAAGGAGAAATCATACGATGTCCGTAAAAACGAAGGGGTGAAGTTCATCGTCATCCCCGCCTTTGAAGCGTTGAACCTCGTTCACCACGGGTTCAGCACACGGGTGGGAGGAGTGAGCTCGGGCCCGTTCAAGGGGATGAATCTCTCCTTGAATTCCGGCGAGGACAAGGACTTGGTGGAGATCAACCGGTGCATGTTTGTCAAGGCCCTGAATGCCGGGAACCCTGAGGTCTATACCGTCCGTCAGATGCACGGCACCCGGGTCCTCAGGATCGAGACCAGGGACCACCCGGCTGAAGAGTACAGGCAGGCCCAGGCCGATGCCATCATCACGGATCAGCCCGGCGCGGCCATCGGCGTCTTGACGGCGGACTGCGTCCCCATCCTCATGGTTGATCCGGAAAAGAAGGCCGTTGCCGCGGTGCATGCAGGCAGGGAAGGGAGCCTCCATCATCTGATCTCCAACGTGGTCGAGAGGATGCACAAGGATTTCGGGTCTTCATCCGGTGATCTTCGGGCCGCCATAGGCCCGTGCATTGAAGCCGGCTGTTATGAGGTGGGGGAGGAAGTCGCTGAGCGGGTCAACCATAATCACCCGGTCCAAAAACAGGCCCTGATTCACGAGGGGGGATCTTATTTTCTGGATCTCAGGAAGATGAACCACATGGAGCTTGTAAACTGCGGCGTGAAAGAGGACAACATCCATCATGTCGACCTTTGCACCGCCTGCGCTCCTCGGACGTTTTACTCCCATCGGAAAAGCAACGGAAAGGATACAGGGCGGATGATGGCGATGATCATGCTCATCCATGAGGAGAACTCCTGATTCCGGCAGGTCCATGCATCGGGTCCGGCGAGGGTATGCTGTTTCCGGTTCTGATGCCTCCAGATCCAGGGAGAGATTTTATTAAAGGTCTTAAAATTTAAAAATTGGAACGACATGATCTCTATAAATCCCTCCCCCGATAAACCCATTCGAGGGCAGGCTCTCGCCTCCCTTTTCTAAAGGTTTTCCCCCTCTTATTTAAGAGGGGGCAAGGGGGGGGAGTTATCCCTCTGAGGGGAGATGGGAGATTTTGCAATCCATGTCAATCGTATTTACGAATAGGGCCGCTAAGATCTGGGAAAAGGATCCTTTGTCTGTTGCAGAGAATATTGAAAAAATCCGGAAACGCGTCGAAAGAGCGGCACGGCATGCAGGGAGAGACCCTGAAGGAATCACCATCGTAGCCGTGACCAAGACCGTGGATGTTGAAAGGATACAGGAGGCCGTTTCCGCCGGCATCACCTTGCTGGGCGAAAACCGGGTCCAGGAGGCCGGGGACAAGATCCGGAGGATGGGGAAGAGCGTGCAGTGGCATATGATCGGCCATCTGCAGACCAACAAGGCCCGTGAGGCCGCAGACCTTTTTGACATGGTCCACTCGGTAGACAGCCTGCGGGCGGCTGATGCCCTGAATGAGGAGGCAGGAAAGCTGGGAAAGCCATTGCCGGTTCTGGTCCAGGTGAATATATCGGGAGAGAAGAGCAAGTCCGGGGTCAATGCCGAAGAGACCATGACCCTGATCCAGTCCATGGCCGGGATGGGAAACCTTAAGGTGCAAGGGTTGATGACCATGCCCCCTTATGACGAGGACCCGGAAAAATTTAGATGGGTTTTCCGCCGTCTTCGGGAGATGCGGGACCGGATCCATCAAACCGGGATTCCGGGCGTCCGCATGACCCATCTCTCCATGGGCATGAGCCACGATTTTGAGACGGCCGTGGAGGAAGGGGCGACGCTGATCCGGATCGGGACCGCCATCTTCGGAGAGCGGGGTTGAACCTGCAAAGGAAAAAAAGGAAACCACAGAGAATGAAACGACCGAAGATCGGACTGATCGGAGCAGGGAACATGGGCGGCGCACTGCTGCAGGGATGGATCTCATCCTCAACGGCGCGGCCTCAGGACATTCTGGTCAGCGATGCCGATGTTGAAAAGGCTCGTCACGTCGTACGAAGGTTCAAGGTCAAGGCGGCCCGTCATAATCAGGATCTCTCGGCAAGGTCTGATGTGATCCTCCTCGCGGTCAAGCCCCAGATCATAGACCAGGTTTTGAAGGAGATTGCTGAAACAATCGCCCCCCGGACACTTCTGATCTCGATTGCGGCCGGAGTCTCATTGTTTAGGATCGAAAAGGGGATCGGGAAGAAGGTCCGGGCGGCCCGGGTCATGCCCAATACCCCCGCTCTGATCCAGGAAGGGATCTCCGCCCTCAGTTTCAACAGTCATGTGACCTCTCAGGACAAGAAGCTCGCGGTCCGTCTCCTCAATGCCGTGGGGGAGACGGTCGTGGTGGACGAGAAGATCATGGATGCGGTCACGGGACTTTCCGGGTCGGGTCCGGCCTACGTTTTTGTGCTGATCGAGGCCCTCTCCGATGCCGGAGTCCGGCAGGGGATCCCCAGGGATGTGGCCACGCGTCTCGCGGTGCAGACCGTGCGGGGCGCATCCGGCATGGCTTTGAAAAGCGGGCGCCATACCGGGGAACTCAAGGACATGGTGACATCCCCGGGAGGGACTACCATCGCCGGGCTCCATGCGCTGGAGAAGGGGAAGTTCAGGGCCGCCCTGTACAATGCCGTGGAGGCGGCCACACAACGATCAAAGGAACTCGGGAAGGGGGAATAGATGTTTATCTTCGGAAACCTGCTGAGCGCCGCCGCACAGATTGCGCACATGATCATCTCCGTCTATATCTGGGTCGTGATCATTGCGGCCCTGCTTTCGTGGGTGAACCCGGACCCCTATAACCCCGTGGTCCGGTTTTTAAGAGGGGCTACGGACCCGGTCCTGTACCGGATCCGCCGGTTTCTTCCCGTTTTCGGGGGGATTGATTTTTCACCCTTTGTCTTGATCCTGATCCTTTACTTTCTGGATATGTTTGCGGTTAAAACCCTGAGTGATTTTGTCTATCGGCTGCGTTAGAGAACCCTGTAAGGAGGATCATGATGCCTGAAGAAAATATGAACATCACATCGCTTGATGTCAGAAAAAAACAGTTCTCAACAACCTTCCGGGGGTTCGACGTCAAGGAGGTTCAGACCTTCCTGGAGATGATCAGCCTGGAGCTCGAACAGCTGACCGCGAAGAATCAAGCCCTCAGGGAAACGGTTGATCAGAAAGAGATCGAGATCAGGGAAATCAAGGACCGGGAATCCTCCATGCGAAAAACCCTGGAGGGGCTTCAGCAGATCCTGAACGAGGAGAGGACCCGATCCGAGCAGCAGGGAAAGCAGATCATCCGGGAATCGGAGTTAAAGGCCTCGGAAATCCTGGCGAAGGCCAGGGAAGAGCAGTCCGCCCTGCAGAACGAGGTCCAGCATCTCAAAAGAATGCGAAGGGAGTTTCTGGCCAAGGTGGGAAGTCTGGTCGACTCCTACAAGAAGATCATCGAGCAGGACCAGCAGAGTTTTGATACCGAACTGCATATCGACAGCGATGTTCAAATGATCTGATGTTTGAATTCATTTCCAAAGAAGATGAGCGGGGAGTCACCTTGAAAGTCCGGGTCCAGCCCGGCGCATCACGCGACGAAATCGTCGGTGTGGTGGAGGGCGCCCTGCGGATCCGGCTCACATCCCCGCCCGTCGAGGGTGCGGCCAACAAGCGTTGTATCCGGTTCCTCTCCAAAAAACTCCGGATTGCTCAGTCCAGAATCTCCATCCTACGCGGAGAGCGAAGCCGAGAAAAAATCCTCCGTGTGCAAGGCCTCACATCCGGGGAGGTCAGGGACAGGCTTTCTATATAAAGCATACTCATTTGCTCTGTCGTCATTGCTTCAATCCAGGTGTCATCCCCCGACTTGATCGGGGGATCTATGCCAGACAAACTGGATTTACTCTACAAGATCAGGATCAAACCTTAAAATCATCTTGACATGAATTTGTATTTGGATGATAAATAACGCTTAACGGTGGCAAAAGAGCAAGAAAAGTGGAAGACTGCTTAATGGACGATGTACCTATTTTCGTCCCCTTATGGCAAAGCTGAGAGGTAGGCCACGAGAAGGAAAATAATGGTCGCTGTCCCTATTTTTCTAGAAGGGGTTCACTTTTCCGGCAGTAGTTGTAACCGCATATCGCCCCGATCCCGAACGATGGGACGGGACCTTTACCAAGCGAAGAGGCAAAGATGAGTAAGCGCCATAGAGTCAAATTTGTGCACGAAGGCAAGTACGTTGCCGAGGTGGATGTCGAGCTTCTCGAAGATGAAACGGAATGGTCTCCGTACTTGTCGGTAGAGGACGCATACAAGCTTGACGATGTGCGCGATGCATTGAGACGCGGCGATATCGCGGCCGCCGCAAAGCTCGCGCGCGTATTTTCTCTCCAGCCGGTAGCCGTTTCCCGGTAACGCATAACAACCGCTTCGAGAGCGACGCGCGGTGCTGACGCACCGTGCGCACCTCAAGCGGGCCGTTGAGCCTGTTTATTTGGCGATCATCAATTTGATAGAAGCTGTTTGCAATCAACACCTGAATAGCGAATATGCAATGCTCGCTCGTCGTTTGGCAGCCACTCTTGCCCGCAAACGACCTTCTCCTATCACAGGGGGGAAACCAGAAATTTGGGCATGCGCTATTCTCTACGCTCTCGGTACAGTCAATTTTTTCTTTGATAAATCACAGACGCCACACATGCGGGCAGATGAGTTATGCGCCGCGTTTGGCGTTAGTCAAAGTAGCGGAGCAAATAAGGCGAAATTTATTCGCGACCTGCTGAAAATGTATCAACTTGATCCAAACTGGTGTTTGCAAAGCCGAGTAGACGACAACCCTTTGATTTGGATATTGCAAGTCAATGACATGATGGTTGACATCCGCAACATGCATCGAGAAGTACAAGTGATTGCATTTGAAAAAGGATTGATTCCATACATTCCAGCAGACCGATGGAATGCTTCGGAGAGGTGAAATAGCAGAAATACAAAAATCTGAATCTGCTCTGAGGTTGGTTATCAGTCCTCGTTGGTTCAGTTTATTTACTCGACCGGCCTCGCATGGCTTCGCGGGGCCGGCAGGACGGTATGTAGCAGGGCTTACTGGTTCATGGAGGCCAGGAAATCCTTGTTGCTTTTGGTCCCTTTGAGTTTGTCGAGCAGGAACTCCATGCTTTCCACGGTCCCCATGGGGTGCAGGAGTTTCCGTAAGACCCAGATCCGGTTCAGGTCGTCCTTGTCGATCAAGAGCTCTTCTTTCCGGGTCCCGGAGCGGGCGATGTCGATGGCCGGGAAGATGCGTCTTTCCAGAAGCTTCCTCTCGAGATGGATCTCCATGTTTCCTGTTCCCTTGAATTCTTCGTAGATGATGTCGTCCATCCGGCTTCCCGTGTCGATCAGGGCTGTGGCGATAATAGTCAGGCTCCCTCCGTCTTCAATGTTCCGGGCCGCGCCGAAGAAGCGTTTGGGCTTATGAAGGGCGTTGGAGTCCACGCCTCCTGAAAGGATCTTCCCGCTGGAGGGGACGACCGTATTATAGGCGCGCGCCAAACGGGTGATGCTGTCGAGGAGGATGATCACATCCCTTTTATGCTCGACCAGCCGCTTTGCTTTTTCGATGACCATCTCCGCCACCTGCACATGCCGCTGGGCGGGTTCATCAAAGGTGGAACTCACCACTTCCCCGTGGACACTCCGTTCCATATCCGTGACTTCTTCCGGACGTTCGTCGATCAGGAGGACGATCAGGACGCATTCCGGGTGGTTCTTGGTGATGGAGTTGGCGATGTTCTGCAGGAGCATGGTTTTGCCGGCCTTGGGCGGGGAGACAATCAGCCCGCGCTGTCCTTTGCCGATGGGGGCCAGGAGGTCGACGACCCGGGTTGAATATTCTTCAGGTGTCCGCTCCATGACCATCCTCTCCTGGGGATAGAGAGGGGTCAGGTTGTCAAAGAGGATCTTATCCTTGGCCTTTTCCGGGTCTTCATAGTTGACCGCCTCCACCTTGAGGAGAGCGAAGTAGCGCTCTGTCTCTTTGGGAGGACGGATCTGGCCGGAAATGGTGTCACCGGTCTTCAGATTGAACCGCCTGATCTGGGAAGGGGAGACATAGATGTCATCCGGACCCGGTAGGTAGTTGTAATCCGGGGCTCTGAGAAAGCCGAAGCCGTCAGGGAGGGTCTCCAGGACCCCTTCTCCGAAGATAAACCCGCTTTTTTCCGTCTGGGCCTGAAGTATGGCGAAAATCAGTTCCTGTTTTCTCATGCCGCTGGCGCCTTCGACGCCCATATCCCTGGCCAGCTTGCTCAAATCGGAGATGCTTTTTTCCTTGAGTTCGGAAATGTTGAGGCTGTTTTCATTAAAGACGATATCTCTGGTCGTACCGTTAGCGTTTCTTGCGCCGTTTTCTGAGGGTTCAGGTGATGATCCGTTCATCTCCGGTCCAGGGACTGATGGGCTGGCTTCGGATTGATTCTCTTTCTCCTCATCCGTTTCAGGAACAGCCTTTGTCCTTTTGCGTACGCCCTTTTCTTTGGTTGTCATACCAGTTCCTCCCTTTCCTTTCTTTTTATGCGTCTTTCCGACCGGATTGACGAATTGTTATGATCGCTACGATCCATGACTTCTATCCGTTTTCTGCAATGGTATGCAAGACGCTTTTCTAAAAATGTTTGTAATGATAAACGGCCCTTGTTTTTTGCCATCAGATGCCGGTAAAACGGCTGAAAGGCTCATGGTGCTGTTGCGGAACGATCATGTGGGTGTTATGAAACCTCTTTGGGTTGAATGGTTAGTTTTTATCCTGAAGAAATTATAGAATCTGGTATCGTATCTTTTCCAGGTATGTTTAAATTTACTATAAACTAACGGCGAGAGGTTGTCAATATTTTTTTTCAATGATGTGTTAGCAAAGGGAAAATGTCCCCTTGATCTGCTTTAGAATTTCTATATCGGGATTCGGGATCAGTTTTAATCTTGACAGAGCCGTTTAGGATTGGTAAACTGAAAAAAACAATCAGAAGAGAACTTTAAATCTGGAGAAAAGTTTAAAGAAATGTTAGTTAAAGAAATAAAAGCCTTATTTATAGCAATTTGTCTTGTTTTTTGGGCTAATGCACAAGTTTTTTCAACCGATATTCCAAAATCCAATAAGAGTTCCCCGGCTGTCTCCTTTTATCATCCATCGGGGATGAATGGTTTCATCATTTATGATGTGAATCCGAGCATGCATAAAGACGGATTGGGATATCGAAACAAAAGCCTCAGTTTTTCTTCCCCCTTGGGATTGCCGGTGACGGTCGAGGTGGAGGGATATAGTGTCTCAAACAGGTCTGATGATCCGCAGGAAATCTTTCAGGATACGGAGAGCAATTATCTGGAGATTTTTTCCATTCAGCATGCCCTGAACTATGGAACAAGAAGTTCGCTCTCTCCCAAGAATGCGGATTCCTCGGACATTACCATGGTTGTGGCGAGCGCAAATTATCAGGCCACGGACCGGCTCGCCGCTAAATTATCGACCGGCGTCTCTCAGACCATCAATGAAAAGATCGGTTCGGCCTCTTCCCTCGGTTACGAGCTGGACATCACCGGTCTTTATGAGATTGCTCCAGGCCTCTCTTTTTCCGTCGGGGCCGGATACGCCACGAACCTGGATTCCTTCAAGGATTCTTACCAGATCCAGGATGGAAAACGGACCTTTTCTCTCATCTCCAAACTCCGTCTGAAATTCTGAATCCAACAAAGGCGCCTTTGAATAACCGGCTCGACGAATGCATGGATTGTTTTCTAAAGCAGGATCGTTCGAGCATTGAAGGGAGGCGGATATGATCTGTGATCTGGCAAGCAAGGAGTGTGTCCCCTGCAAGGGAGGTGTGCCTCCTCTAAAGGGCCAGGAACTAAAATCCTTATGGGATACGCTGGGCAACCATTGGCAGGTGATCGATGAACGTTATCTGGAGAAAGAATATAAGTTTAAAAACTTCCGGGAAGCCCTCGACTTCACAAACAAGGTCGGAGAACTGGCAGAAGCCCAGGGCCATCATCCGGACATCACCCTTTCCTGGGGAAAGGTCAAGCTCATGGTCTGGACACACAAGATCAACGGCCTGACAGAGAGTGATTTCATCTTCGCGGCCAAGTCAGACCGTCTGCCGTAATCCTGATCAGTATTCGATCCCTTCACGAGCGGGCAACCCGCTGGTCTCGGCCGGATGCTTGATCTTTTTCATTTCAGTGACATAGTCGGCCTTCTCAAGCACACGCGAGTCGGCGCCCCTTCCGGTGAGGACCATCTCGATGTTTTGGGGTTTGCTTTCCATCAGGGTCAGCAGGGCATCCACAGGTAATAAACCCTGGGCCGTACAGTTGTTGATCTCATCGAGGATCACCAGGTCGAAATCCCCCTGAAGAATCAGACGCTCTGCTTTAGCAAAGTCCTTCCGGACGGTTTCGGCAAGGATCTTCGGATCCACGGCCGGATCAAAAAGCGGGTGGACCTCTTTAAACCGCATGACCTCCATACCGAGAAGCTGTCTTTTCCCGGCCGTGATCTCCCCGGATTCGGCGCCGCCTCCTTTGAGAAACTGGACAAAGAGCACACGCCTGCCGTGGCCCACGCACCGCGCGGCAAGACCGAAAGCCGCCGTGGTCTTCCCCTTGCCGTCGCCGGTATAGACATGGATCATCCCGCGCATAAACCCTCCGTA
>Ga0100383_1000349_pt1 | contig 36600 bp, 35 predicted proteins | sample CryGeymeta201507_FD_81565 | JGI IMG/M metagenome (GOLD analysis project Ga0100383, IMG submission 81565) | Groundwater microbial communities from Crystal Geyser aquifers in Utah, USA - Crystal Geyser metaG 2015-07 | ecosystem: Environmental > Aquatic > Deep subsurface > Groundwater | place: USA...
CGGCAATATACATCGCGGTACCGAAGAGAAGCAGCCCGGCCAGAACTCCGAGTACGACGCTCCAATGAGATAGAAAGAAACCCAAAAAGACTGAGGCTATCAAGGACATCAGAACGATCACGATTTTCCGAAGCACATTTTTCCCAGAATTTGCTGTCATTTCAACTCCTTAAGTTAAAGTGGCCTTACACCTTCGGGCATCAACAAACTAAGCTACGATCGCGATGACGAATAAATTATTCGACTTTAGGGGCTTCGGGTGGTTTTTCACCTTCAGGGGCAGCTTCCCCTTCGACGGGAACGGCACCGGTAACCTCAGCCTCTTCCGTAACTTCTTCAACAAGAGGAGCTTCTTCTTTTTGAGGAGCGCCTAGAGCGACGACGACAGAATCTAGATCAGTCAAGACGGTAACTTCGATGGGAAGTTTGACATCGGAAAGCTTAAGACTATCACCAATTTCCTTGAGGTTAGAGATATCAAAAATGATGCTTTCAGGAATGTCGGTGGGTAGGGCTTCGACTTCGATTTCGTGCATGTTGATATCAAGTACGGCTAGACCGTCTTTAACTATTTGAGCATCACCCATAATCTCTACCGGTACATTAGCGGATACTTTTTCTTTAAGGTTGACCTGATGAAAATCCACATGATATTTCTGACCGGTTATAGGATTGTTTGTCAATCCTTTAATGAGAGTAGGTCTCTCTTTGTCTTCGCCTTCGAGCTTTAGCCAGATAAGGCTGGTTTCTCCAGCGTCTTTATAAATACGATTAAATTCAACTTCCGAGACCTGAATGGCTTGACTCTTGATAGTATGGCCAAAAACGTTGGCGGGGACGACACCTTGTCGACGCAGTTTCTTGACTTTACTGCCTGTAAGAAGGCGCTTCTCTGCTTTTAAGATATATTTGTTCATGAGTGGTATTGTATCTTAGAACGTCGGTCTTCTCAACCTTTCGGTTACTGACTTCCAACCGCCAGACCGACACCAAAGGTTGCTGTTTTTGCGGGCAAAACTAACTTCAAACTATTTGGTCCAGTAATTACAGGAGCAGTGATGATTGCAGGTCTGGCTGTTTTCGGAATATTGATGTTTAACTCAGCATATTGATTGGAAATGCCTGGCTGATGATATTCTGTTAGAGAATAGGCATATGGAAGATAACTCGAGTTAATCAAGCGGGTACCAAATCGAAGAATTAGGCTGTGTGGCTGATTGGGAGATAGAGAGATGGGATATTGAAACCTTTCCAGGTCGTTGTCCCGTTGCACCGTACCCAATTGTAGAGACAGATTCTTGTCGTCCAGCTGTACTTGATCTAAGGTAGTGTTTTGTGGAGCATAAATTTGAATTAGTTCATTAATGTCCCGGTTTATACTGGGTATTTTCTCCTTGAATTGGTACTGAATTTGGTATTCATGTCTGACCATATTTGGCTCGAGCCATATTGTATGCAAGGTTTTCCGCTCAAGGATGTCGGATAATGGTAATTGCGAATAATTGGATTCATTGACGTAGATTGTTTGAGCTATGCAGGTTTGGAAGTTTGATAATCCCCCGTGACAAACATGCGGATAAACTGCGCCAGCAAAAGGCTTGTTGACGATGGACTTCTCGATATCGTTGTCAGACGACCAAAACAACAATTGATTTTCGTCCGAGAGTTTAGCAACTACCCTTCCAAGAGAAGCGAGAGTTCGAGTGTGGCCAAAGATACTATCCAGATAGTATCCAATAAGGTCTCTGTATATGGGGCTGGGTGATACAGAGTTTAACTCGGTCTGGAAGGACTCCACCGTGATATTTTGACCTTGTAACACAATACCTTTGTCTTCCTCAAGTAAACGACTGAGGAGTTTGTCGTTTACAGCTACAACCACATCTGGCTTGAACTTAAGGGTTTTTTCAATTAACCAAGAGATATTTGTGGCGGTTTGAGGAAAATCAGGATTATAGTTTAGATCTCTCATCTTCCAATCATTTTGGCCAGTAAATTGTCTGATAAATGGAGGTGCTGTAATCACACCCACTGCCAAATTATCGATTTCATCACTACGGTATATCCGTTTGGAAACAACCCGACCTTGGTCGAGGACTAGGGCTAAAATGTAGTCTATGGCACCTCCAGTGCTACGTATTTCCTGGCTGTTTTGGAAAAGGACAATTATATTTTTGGCAGAATCCCCTGCCAGAAATACCGGAATGAGTTCTACGGTTTTTAGAAGATCGGAAATTTGTTGTTCAACCAATTTCAGGTTTTTAAACTCTACACTAGATTGTATTTTTTCTTGAAGTATTTTGGGCAGTTTCTCCTGTCCGCTTAGCAGTTCAATTTGATTTAGATTTTCATAAACTTGGCTAAGGTTTGAACGAAGCGCCAGACTGGAGTCTATATAGAACTGTCCCGTCGATGAATTACCTAGCGTCTGATAAATACTCTCTGCTAGCTGATAGGTTTGCTGGAGACCGGCCAAACTGGATTGTGAGTAATCCAGAAAAATATAGAGGTTGTAGTTTTTTTCGTGTATATCACTAGCTACCAGTGCAATTAAGGGTGAGATGGCAGAATAGCTGTTCTTCCCTATTTTGGAAAATATTTTTGATTGGTTAAGATCTTTCACTGACAACTCAACTTTACTTTCGCGCATGTCAAATAACGTCTTTTCGACGTACCTTAGAGAGAGAGCGGTAAATAAAATGAAGCTCAGGGTGAGAACTAAATAGGCCGAGGTTATCAAAATTAACAGCCGCTCCACAAGGCTGTATAGCAGCTGCCTACTATTTTCGATGTTTTTGATTTTTTTCTTTTTGAGTTTAATTGTGATGATAACTTTTGAAAGAATTTGGGAAATTTTTTCAAATGATTTTAATGCCGGGTACTGGCTCTGTCTTTGGTTGTGGTGAAATTTGCTAAGAAGTAAGGTTCGGTCCTCTGATAGGCGGCGGACGGCGTCTTTAAGACTTGATGAAAAATCCTCTTTGGGCTCCCAGTTGAGGAGGGCCCTTGTTTGATTGCCTAAGGCGTTTAAATCTAATGATTGTTTCTTATTGTCTCCAGAGGCATCGATTTCGAACTCATCTCCTTCGGAATCCTCAAGGTTCTTTTTAATGAGGTAGGCTATTTCGAGGTCGTTTACTGGATCTCCAAGCACCCAGAAGGTTCTGCCGGCAGTTCCCTGAAGAAAAAGAATTTTTTTAAGGCAGGTAGTGACATCCGAAAAGGATATTGGGAAGAGGAGATTCTCGCCTTTGGCGGAAATGATGATTTTCCTGTTTGTGATCGCCTCCAAAATATATTTTTCGATATATGTTTCAGAGTAGAGCAAGTTAACTTGAAAAAGGTCTTTGATAATGACCAGGCGATGAAGTGGAATATCCTTCCCCATTTTGCTGAGTAGTTCTTGAAAGTAGAGGTTTTTTTCGGTGTCGACTTCAGAACCGTGCAGTAGAATTACCGCCAATTTTTGATCTTTTTCTCGCGCCAACGAATAGAGGTCGATGAGACTTTGACTCACATTCGCGAGATTCTGGTCTAAGTCGATGATGGCAAGGAGATATGGTGTCGAGGCTGTGTCTTTGAGCTCTTTAAAATCCATCTCAGTAACGCTTGTCTGACAAACGAAGGAGTTCTCCACAAAAGAGTTGTTACTCCAGACAGCAATCTTAATTTTTCCTACGTCCATCAATTTAGTATAGATGATCTCCGATTCTATACTTTTACATTTTTTGGTTCTTACGTTTTTTTGTTTTACTTCTAGCTTCGTTTGATTGCGTCTTTTCAGCCTGAACTATCCACTCTGTTGTTCTTACCTTGTCCATGTGAAAATGTAGGCAGAGGATCAATTAGACTTATCCTCATTCCTGATTAGTCTAAAAATACCCTTGTTGGTAGCCGTATTTCTCCTTAGAAAGGTTGAGGGATCTAACTGTCGAGGGCTTCGTTTACAAGTCTGTCGGCTTCCTTATTTTTATCCCTTAGAACGTTAACAAAGGATATTAATTTTATTTGACCGATGGCTCGCAATTTTTTGATCAAATCAATAATTTGTTGGTGAAGCACCATGAGGTGGGTTTGTTTAACCTTATAGAGGCCGGTGATTTGTTTGACAATTAATTCTGAGTCTAGAACAAACCGTATTTTCTCCGTGTATAGACCCTCAGCTGCAATTTTCTCTAGAGCCCGAAGTACGGCTGTATATTCAGCGACATTGTTGGTATTTTCACCGATTTTTTCTGAGAGAGTAAAAATTACACGTCCTTCACTTTTGGCTATGACTCCAATCGCCGCTGGCCCTGGGTTTCCTCGTGAGCCGCCATCAGTGTTGATTTCCAAGAGTTCGACCGTTTTTGACATAGCCATAGTCTACAATAAAACGGCTCCGGAGAGAAGAAGAATAAGTCTATTTTGAGGAAGTGTCCACCAATAATGGTCAAAGGCCCCTGTAATAATGACGATGGCAATCAAAGCTAGGATTTTCTGATAACGATTTTTTTTATAATCGAGCCGAATCAGGAGAAGGAGAATTCCGAAACCCAGAAGGCCAATTTCAGACAGAAGGAGTAGAAGGAGGTTGTGGACTGGCTGGAGTTTTTCAGATAGGAGAAATGATCCCGGGAGATAATGAACTAAGGACGGGATGAAGCCTCCGAGGCCAACTCCAAATATGGGGGAACTGAGAACTATGTCTTTGGCTGGAGTTAGAAGAAAAATACGATCAGAGATAAATTGAATAGCTGTGGGTATCATAGTAACAAACGGTTGAAGTAAAGAAAGGACAAGGAAAAACCAGATGAGAAACACCGGACTTACGTGAAGAGAAATTATCAGAAGAAAAGCTAACAGAACTGCTTTAGAAAAGGTCAGTAGGATTCCAAGAAATATCACGAGTCTCTGCCAAAGGGGCGCTCTATACTTATGGAATAGGTAGTAGACAATCATCAGATACCCGGCTAGAGAGTTTGGATGGGAAAAGATTGAAGGCGCGCGGACAAAATTATTTCCAAGAAAGTAAAGTCTTGCGAGCCCCGGAGTTGAAGAAGTAAAGGCTCTTTCTCCGAGCCAATAGAAAATTCCCCCAACTGATGATTGATTAACGAACTGGACAATTTCCAAAATGATAATCAGGAATGTAGAAGCGAGCAGGGAAGCTCTGATATTTGCCCAGCTAACCATTCTCAGACGAAGTACTAAAAAAAATATAATGTAAAGAGTTAAATGAGTCCACCAAGAAAGAGAGTTCAGAGGCGATACACTAAAATAGGTATTAAGAAGAGCAAAAACTAGAAAGATAAGAACAGGAGTGAGATTGTGCTTGAGCCAACCAACAACAGATTGGAGATTTAGCAAAACAAAGGAAGCGATAAGGATGTCGATGAAATAAAGGGTGGGGGAGAGATAATCTACTTTAATTCCAGCCGCGCGAGAGAACTCAGGCCAGAAGTGAAGGCCTAGCTGAGTAGGAAGAAAGAGGATAATTAGTTGGAGAAGAATGGTTGAAAACACTAAACAGATTGTACCCTAGTCAGAGAATGCATCACCTATGCTAAATCGCTATATTAGGAATCTTACTCGGCGGTGGGGATGATGACCATTTGTCGGTAGGGGGCTTCACCACGTGATTCAGTCCGGATTCCTTTATATTCTTCAAGAAAAAGGTGGATAATGCGACGTTCGAAAGAACTGAGATTTGGGAGAATGATTTCTTTTTGGAGGGAGACGGCACGATCAGCGGCATCTTGAGCGAGCTCCTTGAGGGAATCTTCCCGACGTTCCTGGTAATCATTAACATTGAGATGAAGTTTGGGCCAGATGCCGAAGCGCTGGTAGATCATCAAAGAAAAAATCATACGAAGTGAAGCCAGACCTTCACCATGATGCCCCACAAAGATGCCGGCGGCATCGGTTGACGGTGTGAGGAGAATATTGATATTGTCTTCATCAGAGACGTCTATTTTTATTTGATCCTCGTTCAACTCCAGCTGAGTCAAAACGTTGGAAAGTATTTCGGTTACCTTTGATTGATCCATGTTAATTATTGTTTGATAATTCTTAGTTTAAGAAGGATGGGTCTTAAACCACCCAGACCAGAGAAGTAGTATTGCTGGACAATCGAGAAAATGGTGGAGACTACCCAGTAAAGGATAAGCCCGGATTGGAAGTTCAAGGAGATTAATACGGTCATTATAGGCATCATATAGAGCATTTGTTGCTGCATACTGGCGGCCATCTCTAGGTTATCTTCTTCTTTTTTCTTTTCGTCTTTCTGTTTTGGGTTCTGGACGTGAGATTCGACACCTGACTGCATCATGAGAGAGAAAATTAGCTGAGATACACCGGCAAGAATGGGCATTGTGTAAGTGTGGTCCGGCTTGGTGAGATCTAAATATAGGAAGTGGGGATTGACGAGGAGTCCTCCGATAGATGGCTGTTTGATAAACTCCATAAAAACCTGGTAAAGGGAAATGAGAATAATAATTTGAACTATCTGAGGTAAGCAGCCGGCGGCAGGGTTGATACCTTGCTCTTTGTAGAGAGCCATCTGAGCCACTTGAAGTTCTTTTTTATCCTTGTGTTTTTCTTTGAGCCTGTCTAAAGCCGGCTTGAGTTCCTGCATTTTTTTGGCAGACTTCATGGAGGGAAGAACGAGGGGAATGAGAATGAATTTGGTGATTAGGGTGATGGCAATAATGGGGAGACCGAGATTGCCGCCAAAGAAGCGATAGAAAAATACCAAAGCTTGATAGAGGACGTAGTTGATGGGTGCGAGCATGTCGGTTCTTAGTTATTAGTTATTAGTTACCAGATGTTAGTTCTTTGGTTAGATAATTTTAACCTAATTTTTTGGGACAGGGTCGATTCCGCCATGACTAAAGGGTTGACAGCGGAGAAAACGGCCGAGAGTGAGTTTTGTCCCGATAATGATACCATGAAGGCGGTAGGATTCTTTGGCATATTCGGAGCAGGTAGGGGAGAAGCGACAGGCAAAGGAATTGCCAAATAGAGCGTGGCCTAGTGTGTGATAGTAGGGAGAGATATATTTTTGGTAGAAGGAGAACACAAGGTATTATAGATCTCAGTTCTCAGTTCTCAGTTCTCAGTTTTTTGCTTGATCTCGATTTCGGAAGAAAGTTTTTGGGGTGTTCGGTCTTGGTAATTGCTGTGGTCGAAGCTTCACCAAGCATGGAGAATAATAGTTCGAGATCGGACAGGTGGTCCCGGAGGTTTTGTCTTTCCAGCCCTTTGATCTTTTTGCGTTGGGAAGGAGTGACTCCAAAAGCGGCTTGGGAAATTTCGGATGTGAGAATAGCGTATTCCTTCTGGAGTTTGACTCCGTGAATGTCCCACTGTTCGGTAAGATCTTCTCGAATTGCTATCGATCTCATTCTTTTTTCGATCCAGCCGTCTGGATAGCCTTTGGCTTTGTAAATAGCTCTGGCTCTTTTTTGAGCTAGTTCCGGATCTTCGATTTCTTGAATTCTTTCGTAGCCGACTTTGGCGAGCCAGCGTTTGAAGGGTTCGGCTCTGGGAGAGGGGACGGATTGGATAATGCGAAAGATTCCCTCTGTGTTGGCACAATTTAACTTTTGATTACCACCACTGGTGGCGATTGAAAGGGGGGTGGCAATTTGCCCCCACCCTTTGGAAAGCTGTTCGTCTCTGCGTCGCATATCTTTAATATATCCATCGGGCTGAACAGATTCGGTTAGTGCAACCACAATATCAGTAATCACAAACCACCATTCGTTTTTGTAAATGGTTTTGCGGATTTCTTTCTTCTGAAAAATAGCGATCCTAGTAGGATCAATTACTTTTTTGGGCATATGTTTAATTTATGCCATAAAATACCGAAGTCAATATTGGGTGGAGTGAGATTACTTCGGTTCGGGGTATCGGAACTCGCAATGACAAGGTTGGATTATTCGAGCTTGGGGAGAAGTGATTTTAGATCAGAGAGGAGGTTGGGGTGAGGAGTATCGAGGACGGAACGTTTGGGGATGACGAGGTAGTCGGCGGGAGGAAATTGGGGGAGAAGTTCGGCCAGGAGAGCGGAGGCGACTCGCTTGATATGATTGCGGTCGACAGCGAGGCGGGCGATTTTTTTGGAGAGGAGAATGGAGAATCTGGGGACAGGGTGGATTACTGAGGATTCCTTCAAGGCCAGGCCTTGAAGATTGGTGCCCTTTAAGGCCTGGCCTTGAAGAAGGGGGGTGGGGGCAGTGACGAAGGTGAAGTAGCGGGTGTGGAAAGATTTTCCTTCACGGGTGAGGCGATCTCGTTCTTTCCGCAGGGGAAGCCGGTTGATAGCCGGAAGTGGCATTCTAAAGAGCTAATTTGGTTCGGCCCTTAGCTCGGCGGCGTTTGATGACATTGCGCCCTGAGGCACTGGCCATTTTAATACGGAAGCCGTGTTTTCTGATGCGTTTGGCTTTTTTGGGTTGGTAGACTCGTTTGGGCATGTGTTCATTTTATCATGCTGTGAGGTGATGTGGATAGTATTATTCTTTTTGGGTAAATTGGGGGTTGTAAAAATGTGGATAAGTAGTGAGAATGGACGTATGGACAGTGAGAAATTGTGGCATAACATTTGCGGGGAATTAGGAGTTTCCATGTCTCCCGCCAGTTTTGCAGGCTTTATTAAGCCTTGTTTTCTCAGATCAGTGACACCAATTGATGAACAGAGATTGTTGCTAGAACTAGCGACACCTTCGGTATTTTTAAGCCACACGATAGAGACGAAATATTACAGCATTATCAAACAAGCGTCCGAGAAAATCACTGAGAAGAAATGCGACATTGCTCTTCTTGTTGTGGAGCCGGTTAAAGAGGCAAAATCAAGCAAAAAGGAAAACAAGGTCGGCGATTACGGAGACACAAGTATAGGACTGTTTGCGCCCCCGGAGGAGAACAGACAAACGGGCACCAATCTAAACCCGCGTTATGTCTTTGAATCATATATGGTGGGGAGTTCAAACCGCTTAGCTTTTGCGGCGGCTAAAGCTGTGGTGGATTATCCAGGAACCAGACATAATCCGCTGTTTATATACGGTGGGGTCGGAGTAGGGAAGACTCATCTAATGCATGCTGTGGGACATGAGCTGGCTAAAAAGGGAGTGGGGAAAGTGGTTTGTATCACTAGTGAGCAGTTTACCAACGACTTGGTCGGGTCTCTCAAGTCGAAGATGACGGACGCTTTTAAGAAGAAATATAGACAAGTTGGTGCACTACTGGTCGATGATGTACAGTTTTTTGGTGGAAAAGACTCTACTCAGGAGGAGTTTTTTCATACTTTTAATGAACTGACAAACAAGCAAGCACAAATTATTATGACAAGCGACCGAAAACCACAAGAGATCGTGGGACTGGAAGATCGATTGCGAAGTAGATTCCTTGGAGGAATGATGGTGGATATTGGTTTGCCCGACTACGAGATGAGACTGGCGATTTTGCGGCAGCGGGCGCTCGATATAAAAGCTGATGTTGAAGATAGTGCTTTTGAACTAATGGCTAATAGTTTTCCAACCAATGCCCGCGAATTAGAAGGAACCTTCGTCAGGCTAGCCACAGGTGCCAGTATTAATGGAGGAGTCTTGACCAGAGAGATGGTTCAACAAACCATGGGTCTCCCTGCCAATTTAGTGAAAGATATTAAAGTGCGACCGATCAAAGTAATTTCGACAGTGGCTAAGTATTTTGACTTCAGGAATAAGGATCTCTTGGGTGAGAGCCGAAAAGCAGATCTGGTGGTCGCAAGACATATTGCCATGTACATTCTGAGAGATACTCTAAAATTAAATCTTACTGAGGTGGCGGAATTAATGGGTGGCCGAGATCACACTACAGTTATACATGCGTGCGAAAAAATGGAGCGTGAAATTGAACGCAATGTGGATATACGGCGCAAAGTGATGGCATTAAAGCAAGCGTTATACACTTAGCTATCCACATCTTATCCACGTAGTGTGGATATCTCCTAAGTCTGTGAAGAAGTTTCCAATTTTTTAGCAAAGGTGTGAATAAACGACTAAGTTATTCAGAAAAGAATCCACAGGTGGAGAGAGTTGTTAGTTATTGGTTAGTAGGGGAGTTATTTGTTTTTATGTAAATTGGATGGATGCAGACATCGAAAAAAGATTGATAACAGAGAAAACAGGCAAGGAGCGAAGCTAATGTCCACTTGTCCACGTCGCCTATTACTAATTACTACTATATTTTATTAAGATAAATATATTATTAATAAGCAGATGGAGTGAGATTGCTTCGGTTCGAATACAAAACTCGCAATGACGATACAGGAAGGTGGCGAAACTCCCATCTTAGACGACCATTCGCAATGACGGAGGGGATGGGTTGATACAGATGTCGGGCGACCGCGAGGGTTGCCCCAACAAAACGTAATGACGGATGGTGACGGGTAGACACAGGGGTCTACCCCTACTGGGAGACTTGATACTGTAATATAAAGACAATGAAGATAACAGTACTGGCAACGGACTTAAAAAAATATTTAGGAATTGTAAATCGAGGAATCGGGGTAAGACCCCAACTCCCAATTCTTTCAGGAGTTCTTTTGAAAGTTACCAAAGATGAGGTCAATTTGGTTTCGACTGATTTGGAGGTGAGTTTTTGGGTTAAACTTCCGGCAAAGATCGATGAAGAAGGGGAAATGATAGTGCCGGCAAAACTCTTTGGAGAGTTGGTGGCAAGTTTACCGGCAGGGAATGTGATCCTTTCGGCAGAAAAGAATTCTTTGACGGTTTCAGCGAAAGGTATAAACGCGGAAGTAGTAGGTCAAGGGGTGGAAGATTTCCCAAGTATTCCTAGGGCAAAAAAAACACAAATAACTTTAAAGAGCGGAGAATTCCGGCAAAAGATGGATCGTGTGTGTATTTCGGCGGCCAAGGATGATACTAGGCCGGTTTTGACGGGTGTTTTGTGGGAACTCGAGGAAAGTAAAACTATATTGGCGGCGACAGATGGATACAGATTAACTGTCGATAAATTAGATGTTGTAAAAACCAGCATCGAAAAGAACACTATGTTTATCTTACCGGCGAGATCCCTTCAGGAAATATCTAAAGTATTGGCCGAAACGGGGGAGGATAACTTTGGAATCGAATTTGACAAAGAAAATCAACAGGTAATTTTTACTATCGCCGATATGGAGGTTTCTTCCCGTCTTATTGCGGGGGAGTTTCCACCTTACCAACAGATTATGCCGAATACTTACTCAACAAAGGCTGTGTTTAGTCGAGAAGAGCTATTAGAAGCGGTCAAGAGAGCCAATTTGTTCGCAAGAGACAATGCAAATATTGTTAAGATGTCGATTGAAGGCAAAAAATTGATCGTCAAGGCGGAAAGTAGTCAGTTAGGAAGTAATTCGACTGAGATAGAAACGGAAGTTGAAGGAGAGGGTCTAACCGTGGCTTTTAACGCCAGATATCTCTTGGATTATCTAGGAGTGAACAATGCTGAGAGAGTAGTATGGGAAACAGAAGGAGAACTTAAGCCCAGTGTTTTTAGACGAGAAGATGATAATGGTTGGATACAAGTAGTGATGCCGGTCAGGGTGCAGAATTAGTAAAAACTGATTGCTTTTAAGGTGTACTGTTTTGTTTGGGAGTTGTAAGTCTTTATAAAATAGCGGCCGTTTACGTAGTATTTTTCGATATATTGTTCGTAACTATTGATGGAATATGTTGAAGTATTGATGATTTTTTTATTTATGAGATCGATTAATACGAGAGACAAACCGGTTGATATTTTATTGATAAGCCCAATCTGTTTATTTTTGGGAATGATAAAAGTCTCATAATCTAACAGACTTAATTTGATGTAAGGGGTAATACTACCATCGGATATAGAAAATGAAGACAACAATTGATCGGTGCTATCTATAAAAAACAGATTATTGTTTTCTTTGTCAAAGCTAATAGATTTTTTGACCATAGAAATATCTTTGGCAAGATATTTATTATTGAATAAGGAAAATATTGAAACGTAGTAATTTGGTTCATCTTTGTCGGATGACTTTCCGAGTAGGAGAGTAGAGTTGTCTATCCATGAGATTTCGTTGGCTTGAACGGAAAATCCCACTATGTCCTTTGTTCCTGTTTGCAAATTCAGTCTATAGAGATTTGATTTAAATGTTTTTGAGTTATATTCACCAAGAAGGACAAGTTCAGTTTGTGCCGGATTAATTGAATAGGAAATAATAGGTTTTGCAGAATCCAAATTAACTAGTTTGTTTTGATGATCGTTGAATGAATACAAATAGAAGCTGTTTTTTGGGCCGTCTTTGAGTCCGGTTTCGTAAAAAATAGTTTCCCCGCTAAGTACATAGTTGATTACTTTTGATTCGGAAGGACTAATGACGATAGTATTTCCGACGGATACTTGTACGAGCTCTCCATTGTTATTGATGGCAATAACCCTATCCGATTCGGAGATGGCAATTCTTTTTTCCTGTTGAAATATTTGGGAATAATTGGAGGGTAAATTTTGCTTTAAGGGAGGGGTATTTTGCGGAATCAGAGGAATAGTTTGAACGGTTTTTTTTTGTACCTGTTGTCTGGAAAAAAAAATATTAAGAATAACCAAAAAAAGAATTACGACGATTACAAGTCCGACAAGAAAGATTTTTTTATTGAATATATTTTTTATTGGATAAATGGTCATAATTATTATTATAATTTAGTTTCCGACATGAGGTCCACAAAGACCAAGTCTAGTACAAAAATCTTCCCAAGGAGCAAGAAAGTGAGGATAATTTTCTGGTATGGTAGCCATGTCATATTGATCGCTAATTTGGAAATGAACATGTTCAGGAGTATTGATTGCATCACCACTAGAGTCCATTCCGGCAATGACATCACCGGCATTAACGGTTTGATTAAGTGAAACTAGATTACACATGTTGTGTGCATAGTAATAGAAACGTCCGTCTTGACCGGAAATCTCAATGGCGTAGCCGCCTAGACTATTATTTTCACTAATCCAACTAACAGTACCACCCACATAGGCTAGAATAGGCAGGGGTACGTCGTCGACTGGTCCTGCAACATCTCCGTTCCTAAAAATATCGGCGGCATAATAATCATGGTGAGCCACTGCATAATTTACCGTCGAAAGATCGTTAACGGGAAAACAATATTCACGACCTTCGGAAGTTTGACAGGTTTTTTTGTCATTGGTAAGAGTTTCTGAGTTACAATCTTTGACATTTACGCTAAGTTGTGAGTAGTCGACTTTTTCTAGACTGTCGAACTGGACTAAGGTGGAGAGGATAGGGGCGATTAAAAAGGCTATGGCAATGTAAAGCCCTACGACGATGCCAGCTCCGATAATGATGCCTAGGGCAGAGACGACGGCTATCTGAACAGATCTTCTGATAATAATTAATCCGCGTACAAAGGCTATACCTGCTGTGATGGCAACTGCTCCTCCGGCGGCGACCGGAAGAATAAGATCTCTCGATCGAAATTTTTCACCCCAGCCCATTGACTGCCATACTTTATCCAAACCTTTTTTGGCTAATCCAATGGTGGCATCGACGACTGCAGTTACAACCATAAGAACGGCACCGACAATTAGACTTAACCCAAAGGTCGAGATTCCAAGGGCTGCCGCGGCAGCGGCGATAGCAGATTCGGCGGCAACCATACCGGCCATCTTGGCGCCTTGTACACCAGCTTGTTTTGCTATTTCAACAATGAGCTTTTTAGCAACAGCGTCAATAAATTTTTTGGCCCCTTCTTTCAATCCTTCTTTGAGAATAAAGTTACCTAGTTTTTTGCTGGTGGCGCTACCGGCATATTTGAGAATGATATTTCCGGCATGTTGGCCAATCTTTTTATTGACCCAAGCGTAGAGAGTGCCTTTGGGGTTAAGAATAAATTTGGTGGCAGATTGAACCAGTGGAGATTGTCGGTTGTAAAAATTGGTAATACTTTTGGAAATTCCACCAAATGGTTTGGTGATGACTTTGTTTGTAATATCTTGGCCAAGTTTTCTAACTGGTTCAGGAATAATTTTGGTCGTTTGGGAGATTACGTCGGGAGACAATGCCTTTATGTTGGCGGAAATATCTTGGCCAAGTTTGGAGTCAGAATTGGGACCGACAATCTTATTAAGCTGGAAATGAACTTGTTGATAGACACTGAGACCATACTGATTTCCGGCAATAAACTTATTGAGTTGTGAATTTGGATCGTTTCGGAGAGATTCAAGTTTTTCCAGAGTAAGGCCAAGACTAAGAAGGCGGACAGCCTCGGGACTAATGTTTCGGTTACCACTATTGGTAGTTTCTAAGGTAGCAACTGTTCGGGCACCGAGCCCCTCAGGACTTATTGATAGAGATAGCTTGGTGGGGTCTTCTTTACGAAGGACAGCCTCGAGTTCGTTTTCGTGTAGCTGTAGTGGTGTGAATGGTGGTGGGGGGAGTTTGGCGTTGGGAATAGCCTTGAGAAGCTTGGCATGGATTGACTGTAGCTCGGCTTGAGCTTTGGTGGAGTCTTCGTATAAATCTTTAGGGTCGAGATATTTTTTCTTTAATTCTTCTTCAAATTTACTGACTGATTCTCGAAGTTTTGCCTCTGCTTCTTGATCGGCGAAGATAATTTGTTTTTCCAGTTCTTCAGCTTTATCGGAGAATGGTTCGATCTCTTCAGCTTTTTGCCAGGCTTGAACAACAATATCTACCTGGTTGAGTGGAGAAGTGATGGTAATACCCTGGTTGACAAAAGCGAGCTGGGAAACAATATTTAGATCATGGAAGTTGGTAAAGTCGACAGCACCTGTAACTCCCAAATATGTGAGATCCTCTACAGCGCGATGAATTTGTGATGGAGTTAAACCTATGCCTAGATTGGCAGCTTGTGCAATGATCGCTTGCTGAGCAAGTCTGTAAGTATTTTTATAAATGATGGCGGCTGATTCGGCTTTGGAGTCTATTGATTCGACAAAGAATTGGTCATTTTTGAGGTTTTCAATTTCAGTCTGTCTTTTTCTTTCTGTTTCGTCGGTAATGAGGGCTAGACGATTTTCCCTAATAATTTCGGCACGATGCCTTGTTTTCCAAGTTTTTCGGGCGCGTTTGACGGCGTCGGCGACGGTGTGGGTAGTGTCGGCTTCGAGTTTGTCAGCCTTAAGTTTGTCGGCTTCGAGTTCCTTAATGAGAGCTGCAATCGTTTCGGTGGGGACGGTGGAGTCTTCTTTCTCGGGAGTCTTTGTTTTTTTTACTTGCGGTTCCTCAGGTTCTGGTTTAGATAAATAATCGATAATCTGTTGAATCTCTCCAGGGGAGACTTCTTTTTGAAAACTGCTGGCAGTGACTTTATGACCAGCGTCTTTTCGAAAAAACTGGTTGTAGTATCCAGCGCCGATACTAAACAGTCGAAGTGCCTCGGACCTATCACTGTCAGAGAGATCCTCTATTTTCTTTGGGAAATACAGTTGAATTTGTCCAAGTTCGTAGATTTCTGTCTCGTGATTGGCCATGGTTAGGGGTTAGTTGGCTCAGTGATTTCTTGAGGGTGGTCTTGGGAGGCGGCCTCGGCGGCGGCTTGGAGCCGGTCCTGTTTTTGTCTTTCAAGGATTTCGGCCGGTTTGCTGGTAGCTAGAGCGTGTTCGTCGGCTGAGGAAATAATTTTGATGGCCACGTGATTCATACCGGCAAAGAAAATTCCTTCACCGACTCCGGCGGAAAGAAGCAACTGTTTCTCACCCTGAGAAAGATAAAAGGTTTCGGAGATCTGATTGATGGCGGCGGAGGATTGTTTGAGTAAAAGTTTAAGAGCCGAGTTGGTAATGATGGCTTTGCCATAGGCCGAACCAAGAAAGTCGTCAACATTTTGTGAAATGATGGACACACCGAAGTAATACTTACGTGCGCGTTTAACAAAACCTTGGAGTATTTTGGCAGAATCTTCATAGCGCATAAGATACCAGGCCTCATCAACAACAAGGATTCTTTTCCGCAAATTTTTCCTAACCTCATTCCAGACAAAGTCCAAAATCATAAACATGACGATAGGACGAATCTCGTCTGCCGTATCACGAAGAGTAAAGACGGTAATGGGAGCATTGATATCGATATTGCTTTGCTGATCAAAAATACCCTTGACGGCGCCCATGACAAAACGCTCGAGTCTAGCTGACAATGTTTTACTGACGGCTTCTTCCATGCCGATAAGAGAGCGATAGAGATCTTCCATTCGGGGGGGTTCCAGAGTGTGAGTGGTGGGATCTTCGGTAATGCCTTTTTGGCGATAAGTGAGGACGAGAGCCCGGTTCATGGTAGCTTCTTCGATGGGATCCATTTGACCAATCATAATTTTCAGAAGAGACATGAGAAAAAGGTATTTGTAGCCCATTTCATCTTCGGTACTTTCCTTAGGGCGGGCAATTTGAAATGGATTAATTTTATGCGAGGCACTGGCCGAGAAGGAGAGATAGTTGCCTCCGACGGATTTGGTAACCATCTCGTATTCATTTTCAGGATCAAGAATGATAACTTGACAATCAAACATGAGCGAACGGAGAATCTCGAGCTTGACGGCGTAAGAGTTGTGAACAAACATGCCTCCAAAGCCGGCAAGGAAAACTTCGTTATTGACCGTCAAATCATAGACAAAGGAATGTTTGCTTTTTAATTTAGTGATTTTGACAATAGGATCCCAGTATAGTTCTGACTGTGCGAGTGTTGCTAGACGATGGAGAATGATTTCAGCTTTTTTAACGTTATCCTGAATCTCAAGATATTTTTTTAGTAAATGTTGACTACCTTTTTTACTTTTAGTTCCCTTATTTGCCAAATCTTGCCAATGGGGAAGACTAATTAGTTCAAAGACATATTTCTCTTGATTATTGATGGTCTGAATACGGATTTTTATTGTATCTATGAGCTTTTGTAACTCGGTCGGTGTTGGTTTAAAGGCTCCGTTTTTGATATCAATCAGTTTTTGTGGTGCCCCGACTTTACCGGGATAGAGTAGTTGATATATTTCTGAGAGTGGTTGTTTAAGATTGGGGATAATATCATCGTTAGGATTGGCCTTTTTGTTTAAGATTGAATTTAATTTGTCTTTTTTGCGTGTGAGGTTAAAATTAATGTGTTGGGCAAAAAGGGATAGATCCTTTTGTCCAGAAACGGTGAGTTGGTAGTATGTACCTCCAAGAGGATTTGTATTAGTAGCTCTTTTGAATTTTGGTGTGATTCTAGCAATGATGCCGAAGTTAAAGAGTAAGTAGGCAATATCTGAAACTAATTGTTTTGATTTCGTAGTACAGGTAACCTCATGATTTTCAACGCAACCATCACCGTCGTAGTATGACCGTAGGAAAGCGGCTTTGGATTGATTTGGTTGAGAAAAAAGTGTGCTGGGGATTTTTTTGGTGCTGGACTTTCCAAAGCATTTATCAAGTTTGAGTTTTCTAATCAGAGGCTTTGAATTAATGGAGACCCCTTTGACAATATGATGATTGTTTAGTGGAACAGTTTTGAAATTGAGTTTATCACAGAGAAAATTGACGCGGTCAATTACCTCCCGTTCCATATTGTTAATATAAACTGAGTATTCAGTACTGCAACCTTCGGCAATGTAATAGCCAATTAGTTCGTAATAGAAGGACGGGTGTTTGGTGGTGCTAGAAGTTGATTCTTGTATGAGACGGGGAAGTGGAATATAGTCACCTGTTTTAATAGTGTCTCCTTTAACCACCTGAATCTGAGCATTATTTAAAGTCAGCATATTGTGGTCTGCTGTGGTTGTGATCATTCTGCCTGACTTGGTTGTGAACCTGTAAAGGTGAGGAGGGGCGTCTTTTTTGGCCGCAACAGTGACAACAGACCAGCCCCCTTTCAGGGTGCGGGGATTAAAAGAATAGACTTTAATACCCGGATTGATAGTACCAATCATTTCGTTGTTAAGTTTGGTAGAGCCTTTTTGCTGAATGATTTTTTCGACAAGAGGACCAATTTTGGTTCTTTTGACCTCGTTGGCGGAATTTTTTATGAGAACGGTTTCGTTATAAGCTACGCTTTTTCCTGCGCCTGAAGTAGCGAGGATTAGCATGTTGGCGTTCTCTAATGAAAATCGGTCAAAAATGACAAGGGAGTCATTGTGAGCATTGACGCCATAAAGAATGCCTTGGTTGTCGGAGAGTTCGGATGAAGTAAAAGGGAAGGTGGTGGATAAGGCTGTGGTATCCATATTCCTTGTGAGCATGAGTTTGTCCTTGCAGTAAGGGAGGGTACTTTTGAAAGCATCTTCCATAGAGAGAGAAGCAATCTTGCTGATGATCAATAGGGAAGCCAGCATGGATTGGATTTGGGCAGTAGAGGTATCGAGCTCTTTTTCCGATTCTGCCGAAATACTTATGTAGAGTGAGAATTGGAAAAATTTTTCGGCTCCTTTGACAAGCTGTGACTGAAGAACTTTAGCATCTTCAAGACCTGCTTCGGTAGCGGCTCTGGGAATACGACCACGCTCAATATCGGTGTTTATTTCGGCTTCCATTTCGGCGATGCGCCGACGGAGACTATCGAGGGTATCTTTGGAGTCACTTGGGTAAACAAACATAGAAATATCTAGAGAGTGGTTGAAGTTGATCAGTGGAGAAAGCCAGTTGGCAGAGACGTAGCGGGGATAGCCGGTAACAAAAAGAGTACGAATGTAGACGTCGTCTATTTTGATATGAGAAAAATCTACTTCAATAGCAGATGGTGCAATAATGTCTTGGATCGATTGGCTAGAAGTGGCGGATTTTCCATCTGAGGGAGTTGTTGGTTGTTGGTTATTAGTTATTGGATTTGAGGGTATAGAAACAGAGTCTGGAGCAGAAGAAGTGCTGTTTTTTTTGCCAAGAGAAAAAAGGTTCAAAGCCATGATTTAAGTATAACCGACATAATAGGTTTTAGGAGGCGTTGGATCTGCCCGGGGTGATGGCTTGAGTGACACTGCCTTGATTGTAGATAGTGTAAAACAGAGTTACTAATTCGCTCGTTGTAAGCTGACTTGCCTTGAGGCCAATCCTAGCGAACTGGCGAATAATGTGGTCGCGTCTGGGGTAGAGAGCCATGGAAGCTTTTTCTTCAATATAAGCTAAGTCGAAAGGAGGTTTTTGAGAGGATTTAGACAATGGACTGAAAGTGGATTTGGTGACACCCAATTCAATAGCAGAAAAAGAAACAATGACATAAAACTTTTTCTCCAGAACACGGTTTTCTTTAACGAGAGATTTGACAAACTGACGGTAGGAAAGGAGCTGTTCTTTGACTTTTTGGGAGGGAGTAATCTGAATACGATTGTCCAATAGATTAATATAATCGGAAATATTTTTTCGTTGTGATCGGATAAGTATTTGAATTGAGAAGGAGAGTGAGTTCAGTAGACCGGCATAACCATAGATGGTGGCGTCTTGTTCTTCTTCGGAAAGTAGATTGAAGTTGATAGCGGTGGTTTTGAGAACTAGAGAACAAGAACCATCTTTCAAAAATACGAGGTGATTCTTGATTGTATAAATGTCGAGACTTTCCTGTGTCGAGGATTTGATGTTTTCAGACATATTAGTGCGAAGTGATTATAGTGCTGGGTTATTAGATTGCTTGAATTTTAAGAGGTCGAATTATGGCTCCAGAAAGATCGAGAGAGTAGGGAGAGAAAGAAAAGCCTTCCTTTTCGGCGAGGATTTGATAGAGGCCATTTTCCAGAGGACGGGCAAACATAAATTGACCAAGTTTGTTACTCTTGGTGGCTCGAGAAGTAAGACCGTTGTGTTGGATTTCCACCAAAACTCCATCAAGAATTTTACCTTCGGGCGTAAGTGTCAAACCGACGAGAGTATTGGGGGTGGTGGGGGTGAAGGGGATGGGGAGTTGGGCTATTTGGGGAGTGATTAGTTCAGGGTTGTTGGTTGTTGGTTCTTGTGTGGCTTGCATTGGAGTGGAGGCTGGGGTAGAGTCTGCAGATAGGTCGGTCGAAATGACGGATGCTGGAGTGGTCATAACGGATTCCGGTAGAGGAGCATTTGGGGTGATGATGACAGGAGTAATGGAAACGGGGGGAGTGATTGGTTCAGGGTTATTGGTTATTGGTTCAGGAGGTGTAGCGGTGGTGCCGGTAGAGAGCTCAATGCGGGCGTTGGAGACAGCTTGAGTGCCTATAAGGGGACCGGTGGAGAGAGACATATCTTCAGACACTTCCTTGGATTTTTTCCAGACGTATTGAGTGGGTGAGTAAATGGAGCGGATAAAGGCGATGATCCAGACATCGAGAGAGCGACCCTGAACGGGGATGAAAGCCATACCCACTCCCAGAACAATAAAAATAAAGGAAAGGGGGTATTTGAAGAAAAAAGGTAAAGGCAGACTATAAACGACGATAGCCAAAACGATGGATACTCCAAGTGAAGCGAACTGCTTGATGGTCATGTCACCGATCAAGCGGAAGCGGTAGGAGCTGATGTCCTGTGGTAGTGGATGTTGTTGAATGGCCATGGCTTGGTGCGAAGTGCGTAGTTATTAGTTACTGGTTCGGTGAGTCTAATTAAGTATATCGTGTTCGGTGGAATTTGGGAAAACTGACCTGACTAGGTTGCCTAATTTGGTATAATTTAGGTATGAGCGAAGATCAAATGACAGCGGCTAGAGATATAGTTCGTATGGACCCCTCTCTCATTTGGTGTACAAAAACGTATGATGATCTTGACATCCGTTTGGTGGTGGAAGCAGTTCTTAATTATGGTTCTTGGGAGCAAACTCAAAAATTAATTTCAATTTTGGGTATTGATAAAACAGCGGAGTTATTTGCTTGGCATAAATCGCATCCACGTCCCAACCTTCATCCATTGGCCCTCAACTATTATTCGTATTACTTTGCTCGCTATGCACCAAAATATTCTTACCACTGAACAGACACACTTGTTATCCCTGATTCAAAAATTTTCCCAGGAATTTTACTTGGTTGGCGGCACGGCTTTGGCTTTGCAATATGGCCACCGGAGGTCAACGGACTTTGATTTGTTTTCTCAGAAAGCGTTTGATAATTACGATATCCGACGAATGATAAACCAAGATAACAAGATTACCAACGTTAGACTTGAAGCAGTAGGAAAAATAACCCTATTGGTTGATAGTGTCAAAATAATGTTTCTATATTTTGATTTTCCAGTTGTTCACACAATTGAGCTTGACAAAGTTATTACCATGCCTGACGATTTGACTATTGGTGCGATGAAAGCTTACGCGATGGGGCGGCGAAGTAAGTGGAAAGATTATGCTGATTTGTATATTGCTGTAATATACTATATCCAGAATGAAAATTATCCCAGACATACTTACTTTTGATTGGGATGAGGGTAATTCAAATAAAAATCTGGTAAAGCATATTGTAACGGTCCAAGAATCAGAAGAGGTGTTTACCAACCAACCGCTGATTATTGCTACGGATGAAAAACACTCTACTTCTGAACAACGTTTTTTGGCATTGGGAAGAACAAATAAAGACAGGAAACTCTTCCTTTCGTTCACAATAAGAAAAGACAAAATCAGAATAATATCAATTAGAGATATAAATAGAAAAGAAACAAAAATATATGAAACACACTAAAAAAACCCCTTCTTTTAAAAATGAAGTTGAGGAACAAAAGTTCTGGGCTAGTCATGACTCGACTGAATATGTAGATTGGTCAAAGGCCGAAGAGGTTGTCTTTTCCAATCTCAAAAACACCACTGAGTCAATTTCCCTGAGGCTTCCTTCTTCACTCCTAGCCAGGATAAAACAATTGGCGAACGCCAAAGATGTACCCTATCAATCTTTGATGAAGATGTATTTGAGTGAAAAGGTCAAAAAAGAATTGGGTAGTCCGAAGACATTTGGAAATTAACTTTGTCGATCGTAAATGCTAAGATGAAACATGAGGACGTTCGAACCGAATCTAGAGAGCGAGGGGTTGATTCTAGCGACGGAAAAAGATATTAAATATAACGCCTATACAGATCTGAGGTTGGTTGCTAATTTATCTGATGTGAGAGATATGGATGATTACCCACCTTCCATTATCGATAGAGCAGAAGCCATAAGGAACTTACGAGGAAAAGGCTTTGATATGGGTTTGGTTGGATTAAGAGTGACTCAAAAAACGGAGGAGGGAAAAGAAATATTAAATGTGGTTGTTGACGGTAGTAAATCATCTGAATATCAAGAGTTTGTTGATGAAATGAAGGAAGTGAGAAAATGGTATTTGGGTGAAACAACTACCAAACCAGAGACTCCTGTTCTGGACAGGTTGGGAATCAATGTAGGAAAATTTGTTGAAAAGAATATTGGAAAAGAGGAACCGGGCGCGCCAACATCGGAAAATGAGCCAGAAACAGATGATACAGATGCGAAAAGGGGGATATATTTGAGGCGTGATTTTTTGAAAAATTTGGATGATGAAAAAATGAATTTTGAGGTAATATCAAAGGCGGAGATAGAGAAAAATTATGAGTCAGAGTACCAAAGTCCTGCCAGCAAGTTGATTCTTCTTGGAAATATCAACAGAAAGCCAGGTGGTGAATATGTGGTCAACAGCGACCTCGAAGATGAGGAAATTTCAAATGAAGTGAGAATCTCGATGCTCAGAAAGCTTGTTGCGAACGGGTTTGATGTAGGTGTAATTGGAATTAATCTTAAGAGAGAGGGTGACATGTTGGAGTATTTCACGAATCTTAGGGACGTTGATGTTTCGTCTATTGTTAATTTGGTTAAGGAAATTGAAGAACAAGATAAAAACTATGACGACACAAAATTTAGCGATGAGTTCAAGAGATTTATGGGAAAAAATTTGGAAAAATTCAGAATGACAAAAGATCTGTTGTTTAGAGATAAAGTTTTGATAGCTGAAAATCAAACAATAAAAAGCGAGGATGATGAGAAGACCAAAAAAAAAGACAACTTGGTTTGGTATGATGGGATTTTGAAGGATTTAAAATTAGCAACATTTCTTGACAAAGATCTGAATGAGGGCGAGAGAAATAAGAGATGGGAGGCTGTAGATAGATTGCGAGCAAATGAAGGAATTACACTTCCAAAAATGTCACTTGAGAACGACACCAATGAAACAAAGGAAAGATATGCGAATAGAGAAAAGGTTCTGGGTGCTGCTGAATTTCTGTGGAATCCAGATTTAACAACTAATGATTTTTGGAAGACGAGAGAAGATGCGATGAAATTTTTAAATGATTGTGGAATCGGAGTGAACGGCAAGCCATACTTATTGGAAGTGAAGGAGGAGAAAAAAAATAAAGAGCCGATCTGGTATGATGGGATTTTGAAGGATTTAAAAGATGCAACGGATATCAATTCTGCTGAAGAAGTATGGAAAAGAGCGATAGATAGTTTGAGAGAACATAAGGTGGTGTTTCCCCATGATACCTCTACAATTGATGGTGATCCGGGCAATTCGTTAAGGTTAAAAATATTTTTTGCTGCCGATTTTTTGGATGGAAAGACAAATGACAGGTGGGTAAGTAAAGAAGCTGCATTGAAGTTTCTAAAGAATAATTTGGGAGTGGGGAGGGGTGGTGAGACTATCGGAAATAAGTTTACAATTGATGACAAAAGAGCGAAGGAAGAGTATTTTGTAGGACTGATGGAGATAGCAGATCCGAAAAAATGGAATGAAATGATAGATATTTTGAAAGGTCTAAGTGCAGTGGATAGAGATTATGGTTTTGGTTACCTGAAAGTGGCTTATGAGTGGTACACAGATCCGGAGAAGATCAAAGCGATTAAAGGGGGTTGGAATTTGTGGAAGGACACGTTTGCTCCAATTTTGAATAAGCTGGGAATAAAGATGGATGGAATAGTATAATGTACCTAGTAATAGAATTTTAAATACATGCAAGAATCCTTCTTCCCGGGTGATCCACGTTCGCGAGCTGAATTGGCTCGGGTTGGTGGTGTGTCTGAAAAATATATTGAAAAGACTTCATCTATTCTCGATCCAAATGATCGTTCGTGGCAAGATAATCCTAAATACAAAAAATTCTTGGATGGTGGTCAGATTGCATCGGAGAGAATAGCCCCTGTGAGTAGGGATGATACTAGAAACAAATACGCAACCGAGAAAGAATTACAGACACATTTCGATGAATTAATGGCAGGTGAAAGTGAATCTGGAAGAAATACGCCACCAGCGGTTGGACTGGAATTAAGTGGAAGGGATGAGGGTGGTGATGACATAAAGAAGCCTGAATGGGTTGAGGGAGAGTTTAGAGTTCTGGTGTGGTATGAGAAGTTAGGCGATGATTTACGCGAAGCGTCGAGATATGTACACGAGTTCAAAGACAGGGAAAGAACTATTCCTCGGGAGGAAGAAATTGTCGCAGAGGAGAAAAATATGAGACAAGCAGCAAAACAGAGGTTGCATGGTAAAGGGGTTAAAATTGGTATTCTTGATGAACGAGGGGGAAGCAGAAAAGTCAGTGATGCTCGGGCTATGATTTTTGAAGGTAAACCTTCAAAAACTGGCCAGAGTGTGGAGGATGCCCGGAAAATTTTAGATGGGATGAATATTGATGTAAAAAGAGCTCGAGAAGAAGGAGAGAAAAAGAGAGCGGAGCCACCACAACCAGAATTAGAGAAAGATGGTCAACAGGGTGGAGGAGATGACGTTGCAGGAATGAGAAGAGAACGTGGTTCTAAAAAAACATTTTTGGTTGAATCGCCAGAGGACCTGGATAGAGTGTTGGAAGATATTGGAGAAATTAGAGAACCTACTGCGCGAGCGCGAAGACTTGGAAAGCTCGCTGATCAAATGTTCGACGAAGGAAAGAATGATTGGGGTAACAGAGTTTCAGTAATTAGAGCAGAAGTAATGAAGAAAGGAAAAGGTCAGGAGGTTAGAGGGATTCCTGAGAACAGAGAAGATCTTGTGGAGTGGAGAAAATGGGCTAGAGCAAGAATATCTGCATTGTTGGACCCCGAAATGAGAGAAGCAGGTAAAAATACTGGTAATATCTTTGGTGCCACTGCCGAAACACCGTTTGGTAGACAGAATACTGATGGTTCGATGTATTTTCCTGATAGTATAAGTGAGGAAGTTCATGGTAAGTTTGGTGACGATGGACGGGTTGAAAGGGTGGGCGAATTGACGGCGTCTAATGAAATTGGAAAGATATTTTCGAAATGGAAAGATAGTCATAGAAGTCTGAAACTTCTTGAAGGTGCCTTTGATCCTCAAAGAGCGGGAGAATATAAATTGCCTGGTAACGAATTAAATCAATTTTTCTTGAACGAACTAAAAGGTGAGCAAGGGGTGGAAGGTGGTGGTTCAAAAAACATTGCAAAAGCCTTAAGAATCTATTGGGCGATGGCACATAATAAGGAAGAAGAAGGGATGCAGATACTGTACAATGAGGAACTCGACGGAATAACGAGTATTTTTGATAACCCCTTGTCTTTGGTAGAAAGAAACCGAATTCGAGAACAAGTTGCAGAGAAATGTGGGGGAATATTTTATGAAAATGTTGGTTTGATGTATGCTGGTTTTTTTGGAGTAACAGCCTATGGAAGTGATAGTACTGCACCGGCAATTGAATATGCAGATGCAATGGGGAGACTAGTGTATACAGGAATTAACAGATATTCTGATGAAGAAGAAAAAACAAATCCTGGAAAGAGAGCAGCAAGATATCTTAATGACCTTGTGGCAAATGCTTTAATTGAGCTTAACAGAGACGGGGGGCCGGTGGTGCGTGAACAAAATGGGGTGAGAGACTATGTGCCAGTTGAGATAGGGGTGCATCCGGGAAACTTTCAAGAGAGTTTGGATGGAAAGTATTTTTATTTTGTGAGAACCATAGATGGGCGACTGGAATGTAGGAAGAAACTGATTAACGGCGTTGATAGTAATGAAACGTTAGAGAGTTTGATTAAGACCGGAAGGATAAATGAAGTTGACTGGGGGAATAGTGATGATTTGTTTGCAATCTTAAAATATCGAGAAGGATTGGCTGTTTCGGTATATAAAACGTTTAAGAATTTAGATGATGATTTGGCAAAGTTGACGGTGCCTGAAATAGTATCAAGGAGAGAAATGTTTGATAATGCTTTCCCTCAATACAATATACAAACTCGTCAGAGGGTGGCGTATTTATGGATGTATTCATTGATTGCAGAAAATCAAGTCAAATGGACTAAAGAAGATACTAGACCTGCTTTAGAGATAATGGTAGGAGAAGCAGTAGAAGCGAGATTGATTTCAGCATCAGATGCAGACAATTTGAACAAAGTGTTTGGCGTTAGTTCTTCTGGGAGTTTTCTTAAACCATTTAAAGAAGGTAAATATAGACCAGTTAGCCTGGCTAAAGAAATATTTGGAATGATTGGAATTAAATGATGATTATCATCATTGTTTAAAATGGACGAATATGGGTCTGAGGCGGTAATCTTGAAAAATATATGAGAGAGAATTTAATTCTTGTATTACCTGCCGTTCTCATTGCATATTTCCAGGTGAGAGTAATTTGGAGAAAATTACCTCGATCACAAGAGAATAATGTAAAGGTTTATGGTGAATACACAGAAAAAGATTGGTTTCTATATAACTTTTTGCATTTTTTTGCAGTTTCACTGTTTTGGGTTCAGTTAGTGTTTGTGGTTATTCCTATTTCAAGAGACCAGCGTGTTATATGTTTCTTGTTAATTATTGGGTATTTGCTAATTTTACTTGGGTTTACGATCTCCATTTGGGCTTTAAGGACACTTGGTTTGGGATGGTCAGGAATGATGGAATATAAAATTGTGAGAGAACAAAAACTGTGTACGACAGGACCATATAGAATTATACGTCACCCCATATATTTAGCTGTAATATTGGAAATGATTGGTTATCAACTAGTTGTGTCTAGTTGGTTGGTATTTGTTGTGGGGATAATCGCATACCTTGTGTTTAGGAATCATATTAAGAACGAGGATAAGTTGTTGGAAGGAGAATATAAAGAAGTTTTTGTTCGATATAAAAGGCAAGTAGGATCATTGTTTCCCAACTTGCGAGACAAGAGTGGTCTGTGATTATGGTGTAACTGGAGGGGGAGTTATGGGCGGAGTAACTGGTGGAAGAGGGGCTGAAATTGGTGTCCCAGGAGTTAATCCTGTAGCTCTACTTGTCCTTCTATACCAATCAGCATTGCCAATTGATGGAATTGTTCCAGAACCCTTCCATCCTCCTTTGAGGGCGTCGCCGATGGCGGCGCCGTAGGGGAATGGAGGTGTCTTGAGGGCCTTTTCAACCATTTCGCAGTACTTGCTGGCCATCATAAGTAGCCCGAAGCCGATGGTGGCGAGCATGAGACTACCAGCTGAACCCGTTAATGTACCAGAGCCTCCACCACTGTGGGTTGTGAAGCTACCTGGTATGGTTAACGGGGGAGTCCAAATATTACTCAAGGTGGAAAGTTGGTTGACCCCGAGAACATTCTCAATACCGGAGGTGATCGCTCCACTGAGTAACCCCCCCGCGCCAGCGAGAGACAGAAGCGGCTGACACATGAGGGCGAAGGATAGAGTGAGGAAGAAGATGGCTACGGGAAAAACAGCCAGGTTTCCATATATACTTCTTAGCCAGTCGCCGAAGGAGGTAGATCCTGGCAGTAGATTTCCCAAGAGAATGATTGGTGCGAAAATTAAATTGATAATGATTCCAAAAAAGGCTTGGAAAAGTTTTAGGATAAGTTTGAAGTAAGAAATTAAGACAGCAATAATGATAATAATACCGACAATGATCCCAAAACCGCTGATTAGTCCAAGTCCTCCGACAAGAACTCCTACAACTATTCCCGATAATCCTCCGATAACCAAATTAAAAAATATCAGAGGGGAGACCATGACGGCGGTGAGGGCGTTAACAAAGAAGGAACCAATTCCGCCGAGTAGTGATTGACCGCTAACAACATTGATAACAAAATCACCGATTCCTGAGAGTGGGCCTCCGGCATTGAGAATCGGTTCCGGTCCTACCCTTAAAATATTTATGGCCATAGCGTCGGCGATGGTGGAGATGTCGACTAAAAAGCCAACGATGGCATAGGAGAAAGTAATCATTAGGAGGGTTGCAATGAGTTTGGGAATGGCCAGCTGAATGGTGGCGGCGGTTTTTGAATCTATCTTTACTCGGAACATGATCATGATGCCGTAAAGAACAAAGCCGATGGCGAATAGCATATAAGAAATATTTCTGAAAGCTCGCCAAAGGGGAAGAATTGGAGCGAGAGCGGAGAAACCGTAGCCGGGTCCGGCGGCGTAGGTATCGCTAACAATGTGGTGTTTTTGGAGGTTTAAGGCTATGTAGTTAACATAATCAATCGAGCTGGCTGGTCTTATTGTTGCTAAGTTGGTGGTAAATTTTCCGAGAGATCCGATAACACCATAATTATTGGTATATGACGAAGCGAGGTTGTACGTATCCGATTTATATGAAATCGGCTGAATATCTTTTAGTTGCTCGAACATTTTTAACGTGTTCTTTATACTATCAACAAACGTGTCACCAGGTGAACTGAATGTTAGTGAGCTGATCCACTCCATTCCTTGGAGAATAACTATGTCGACAAAGCCAACTCCGTCTCCACTTAGAGTGTCAACTTCTGGAGCGCACTTGCCGGAATACCAGGTCTCCAAATTCATCAGATCACCAGAGCGCTTATCGCAGAATTCTTTTACATAATCTTGAAGGGTTTTAACTCCGGGGATGTTGAAAAGATTGGTGGCGGCGTGAGATTGGGGGACAATGACAAGGGAAACTGTTATGAATACTGCAAGGAATATTAGGCTGAGAGATTTTTGAAGACGGGACATAGCTAAAAAAATTATACAGGAAAATGGGATAGTTTATATTTGGGAGTGTGTTCTGAGTTTACACTTCGCTGATGACGTCAAAACCCTTAAAACTTCCTGTAATAGCGAGACCAATGATTTTTCCGTCACAAATTCCTTTTTCTCTAATCTGTTTGGCTGTTTCGTTCAGAGTTGCCCCACTGCCAACAGCATCGTCGATAAGAAGAATATTCCCATGATGAGATGTCTCGCTTACAACAATGGAATGTTGAGCGTTTTCTATACGATCAGTGAGCCGAGTGAGACTTTTCTGGGGAACGGCAACATCAGATACAATTTTTTTAATAGAAATGGTTCGGAGTTTGAGATGCAACCTTCCTTTTAGAACCGACATAAACTGTATCTGTCTCTTGACCGTAGGGGGGATAAAGCCAACACTGGTGATATTCTTGCTCGTGATCAATCTTTCTATGGCTGGAGTGATGGTATCGATTAGCTCGGTCATCAGTAAGGTTTGTTGACTTTGTTTGGCATAGAGTAATAGTTGTCCAAGCTTTGTTTTACCAAAGCGGTCGATGCTATAGAAATCAAGGTAGTAAAGATTGTCGAGAAAAACTTGGAGATAGGTATGTTTTAGTTTTGACAGACCGTTAATTAAACCTTGCCTTTTGTATTTTGAGAATTTGTTGACCATGGCCACATACTCACGTGCGGTTTTCTCGAAAGGTAGTTTTTGTTTTTCACACCACAAGAGAAAGCCATCAATGCCTGTAAGTTTTTTTCCCGTAGGGGTGATAAACAAATAATTTTGAGATATTACTCTTGTAAGGTGGGTTGGAAGAGAGTGGTGTGGTTGAGATGGTGGGTTTGAATTAATCTGATAATAGACGGTGGGGGGGCGACCTTTTTTGGTTAATACACCGCTCTCCAATAGAGAGGACAATTGTTTGCGTACGGCTCGATCGGTGATGCCAAGATGGTCTGACAGTTCTTTTCCTGTGGCTTGGCGGTGCATTTGAAGGTAATTCCTTATAGCCTGGCTAGTCTTCATAAGATAGATTATAGCATAAAAGTTCCTAGTATACTAGGAACTAGGAACTTTTGTTTTGACGGACTAGGCTCGGAACGACAATGATAATATCACGAGTTATTTGCAGTAGATTTCGTCGGGTTGACAATGCGTACGAGATAGCGTACTATATGGGTATGGATGTAAAAATATATAGTGCCAGTGAGGCCAGACAGAATCTCTATGGCCTGATTAGAAGTGCCTCTACCGGTCTCAGAGCAATTGAGATAAACCTTCGTGGCAGTGAACCAGTGGTAATGATAAATAAGGCGGAAATGGAATCTTGGCTGGAGACCTTGGACCTTTTGTCTGGAAAAGAGGAACTTGAAACTGTTAGAAAAAGTATGGTTGATAGGAACTACATTTCCCATGGTGATCTTAGGAAAAAATTAGGTGTGTAATTTACAGTGAAAATTTTTTATACTAGTAAGGTTGAAAAACAGTTGACAGGGTTGCCTAAGGGAGAGCTAAAAAAAATATTTTCAAAAATAGAAAAGTTAAGCGATGAATCTGGTGCTGGCAAACCCTTGAAGGGAGAGTTTGACGGACTGTATTCTTTGAGAGCTTGGCCGTATCGAATTATATACAAGGTCGAGGAAGGAGCTTTGGTGATTTGTCTTTTGCTGGTAATGGTGGCGGTGTAGGTCGTAGTGAGGCAATTGTACTATAGTAAGGAGATGAGGTAAGCCTAAGAGATTAGAATTAGTCGAGGAGGCTGGATATTTTGACCCAGTAGGAGGCAGTATCTTGAATGTATTGGCGATTGCCGTAAAGAATTAGGAGATTTTTCATATTTATTCCACGAGAAACAAGTTGTCTTTTGGCTTCGAGAAAAGATTCTTTGAAGGCAACGGCATTTGGACCGGTAAGATTTGGAATATTGAAATTGATACCATAAATTTCTATCCGGAGAACAGACATAGGATCTTGACTGAGAGAATAAATATTAATAGTGGTTTTGAGATTGACCGAAGTTGAAAAATCCTCAACTCTAATGGGTAACATATCGACAATTTTATTTTTTTCGATGATAGCTATTTTGATGTCGCCGGATTTTGTTATTGCTTCAATCTGGGTCTGTTTTGGTATATCCAGTCTTTGAGTTTTGATGAAAACATGGGGATCATTGATTGATGGGGTCGCAGTGGAACGAGTGATGAGAAGTGGTACGGTTTCCAAAAAAGTTGACCTTTGAGATCGATATTGAAGAATTGCGACAAAGATCAAGAAGAAAAAAACAACTATTATGAAAGTGGGGATAAAATTTTTTTTGTTCATAGTCTATTAAAGTTATTTTTCCGAGAGGAATAAGCTAATAGCGGCAGTAAGAGAACCTGGGTGGTCGTGTATGGTGGGGGTTGTGGCGGTGCAGTCGTAGGTATATAAGAGGTACATAGTATCGTGTTCCGGAGAAATCCACCAGTTGGTTACGTATGGGTCGTCATATCCAATGGACTTGGGGGCACAAAATGTATAATTGAATTGGTAGGGAAATCCACTGGCACAAGTGGCTCGACAAGAGCCTGGTTCTTGAACTCCACCGTTACAGTTACACGCGCAAGTACCAGGACTGGTGGCACAAGTGGTGTCTGTCGCACAAGCGACTGTCATTCCACATTGGTTAGTGGAGGCACAATTATTGCTTCCTCCGGATTGACAGTTTTGATTCCCCCCCCCATTGTAATAAGAGAGAGCTTTGATGAGAGTAGTCATGTTGTTGATACTACCTCCGGCTTTTTCTAATAGCTCTTCAGCGGCAGCAACGGCCGATTCGGTTAGGCTGCGACCACCTAGAGAGGCTCCACTTTGGAGATCTAAGGTGGGATCATTATTTGCCTCTTCGAAGTGAATACCGGCCAATACTTCACAAGGGACACCTGTTTGTTCTTCGGCTTTGGCATAAGCTTCGGTGAGACTTTTGTCAGCATCTAGCTTAGTTTTAATATTGGAATTGAAATAATTTTCGGCTTTGGCGGATGGACGTGTGGGATTGGGATCGATCTTTTTGAATGCTTCACCGGTACAGGAGTCCGGAGTTTGTGTTGGAGTGGGGAGAGGAACACAGCGGGGGGAATTTTGGAGTGCTTTGGGAACGGCCCAACAGTTTTGTAAAATATGCATAGAGTCTTGGGCCAGATTATTGACCCTGTTTATGGGTTCGGCCGGATTGAGAATTTCGGAGTTACCGTTGGGGGCGGTGGCGGTATTGCCTGCGTTGACGCCGAGACCACGGTAGGAGACGAAGTTTCTGGCAATGGGAGCATCGATACTAGCATCGACTGTTTTGTCAATACCGTCCGGAAGCATCATTTTGTAAAAAGAGTATTGATCGTTGTTTACAACAGCTTCTTTGATATCGGTTTGTTTGGGATTGTTGAGGATGTTGAGGGTTTTGCCGTGTTTGATGCCTTCGACTGACCATTTTCTAGTACAGCACATACCACTTCCGGGATCTTTGTACTTGCCTGCCCAATCATTGATAGGGCAAGAGTCGTATTCCGTGTGACAATTATTGCCGTAGATGTCACAGACTTCTTTCTCATCTGGAGGACGACATTCCGGGTTGTAATTCCAGGCCAGCTTGTCTCCGGCAATCGAGATTACCTGATGATGATCGTCGGCAGGGATTTGATTGGGGTCTCCTTTGTGGCCCGCGGCAGTTTTGGGTGCCATTAGATGGTAACTGACGGGAAGTGGACAAGCAACGTTGTAATAGCCGTCTTTGACTTTTCCATTTAGATTGTCAATTTCATTTTCGGTGTAACCAACCTTTTTAAGTTCGTCGTCGGTAAATAAATTATTTACTTTGTTCCAAAGCCACCCCAGTGGGTTTGAAATAATGGCTACAGCTTCTTCCTCGATTCTTTCAAGGAAGCCTTTTTGAGCCAGCTTTACTTCCGGGAGGGATAAAGGAGTGTTTCCGATGCGATAGTCGGATATGCCACTTGGGGAGGCATATTTATCAATAATCCACTGAGGTTGAAGGGCGGGAAGCATGCCAAATTTGGGGGAGAGAAGCCCTTGGTAAATGGCACCAACATAGGGAACACTTTCGCGAGACACGTTGGTTAGTCCTGGTTTGTTGGTGCCATAGCGGCCGGAGTTGTATTGATCAATAAGACGTGGGTTGTACCAAGGATCTTTAAAATACATTTCCTCTTCGAATTCATCTTTCTTTTTGACGATGTAGCTACGGGTACTATTGAAGTCCAAAGGAACGAAGGCGGCATATGGGCCGTCTAGGTCACCTCCAAAAGCACTGATGGCGGTTTCGTAGAGGCCAATGGACGCATCAACGAGCCAGCCAAGATCCAATTCGGTGGCCATTTCCCGCAAGTCTTGAAAAGTAGGTTTGAGAGACTGCGTGGCTTGAGCATATTCCGGACAGACCGGATAATCGGTAAGACAGCCGACACGAACGAAAGGCCAATGCCAGAAAAGGATAACTTGTTTACTTAAGGCGTTATAGAGTTTCTTGAAGCTAGTTTTTTTATCGAGACCGTTTCGGTCGGTGAAGTTGAAAATAATATTATCAATTTGGTCTTTGTCGGCCATATTTAAAACAAAAGAACGAAGATTGGCTTGGTTGGATGCGGGTAACAGACGCCAGTAGGTGCGATAGGCTTCGCGGGTGGGGCGCCCATGGTTGCCGGCGGTGTTTTGGGGATCGTATCCAGCTGAAAGATCCATGGGCCGTCCAAAAAGAGAGGTGTAGAGATAGTTTTGGGCGATAAAATCAGCAGAGTAGCTGGCTTCTGCGTCCACGCTAGGGCCATAACTACCGGTTTCGGCCTCGCGGACGTCGGTGTAGACGAGCATACTGACGGTGCAGTCAAAGTTGCCGCCTCCTGGAGCGGGGGGGCCACCCGGCCCCGATTCACCAATACCGCACATAGTGAACGGTTGGTCCTTTTCCGGTGTGAGGGAATTTAGAAAACGGTCGGCTGAATAGCGAACTACAGGTTCATAAATACAGGTTCGTTCGTATTGAAAAATGTCTACTTGAGTATTTTGGAAGTGATTCCAGCAAGCGCTGTTGGGGGGAAAAATTCCGTTTTGAGAGCCTAACTGTTTCCAGCAGTCTTCGGGGACGTCAGGATCATTTCCAATAGGAGTAATAGGGTCATCGATAATAGATTGGGCGACACAATGGAGGTCTAGGTCTTGAGGATATTTGATACAAACTTCTCCGGGAAGACACATGGTATTTCCACAAGTGACACCCACAGGAGGACCCGGATTGGGTCCGGTGATTACAGGGGTAGTGCCGGGAATAACTTTGGGGCCTGCAATTGAAGGTTTTGCCAACAAAAAAGACAAGAGAAGCAACGGTAAAATAACAAAGACAATTTTCTTCACTAAAGTGATTATACTTTGTAAGGAGAAAGGTTAAATACCGAACTGGGTGACTTGGGCTCCAGTAAAGTTTTCGATGAGGACAAGAGCCAGCCAAACTGCCGCCATGAGAATTAGACCGATGACCGCCCAGGTAAACATGGACCAAGCGCTAGCAATGGCTTTGGGTTCTGCTCCGGCGGTGGTCAAACGAATACCTGCCATGATGATAATGCCGACGGCAACTAAAGCAATCAGACCGGGAATTGGCTGGAGAATGTTGATAAGTAAACACGAGATTCCCTGAATGGAGGCAACGTCCGTGGCGTCTACACCAGCAACATTTTGGCCGACGCATAAACCGGACCACTCGACTGCTGCATAGGCTTGGGGGATAAAAGAAAAGGTCATAAGAATATTTTACATTGTATATTTCAGATTGTATATTTTTTTGCTGGCACTTCTGCACCACAGTGTAATCTATAAAAAAATCCCATAGCTCCGGGATTTTTTGTTAATTCTGGATTCCGGATCAAGTCCGGAATGACAATTCTTAATATGGCTTGGGGATGTTGATGTTTCCCTCGAAGACGTCAACGCCAAAGAAGTAGGCGATGAGTTTCATGAGAGCCCATGAAGCGGCAACGATGGCGAGGCCAACAACAGCGGCAGTGATACGGTTTCTGGCGGTTTCGGTTTTAGTTTTGTCACCTCCTGAGGTGAGCCATTCAATACCACCCATGACGAGGAAGGCAAAAGTAAGAATACCGGCGACTATGAAGGCGACCGAGATGCCTCTACTAATAAGAACACCGATGTCAGTGATCTTCATACCAGTTGGCTGAGGAACTCCGATGGTACCGCCTGCTGCTAGTGCTTGGGAAATTAAGGACATATTTTTTTATTTATTAATAATTTCGATTCGTATTTATAAGTATTATATATGATTTTGTGATTGTCAATTGCCGAGAGGACTTTCGGTACATAGAGCATCCAAATTAATACCGAAAAACTCAAGCACAATCATATAGACTGCATAACTGGAGGCGACAATGGCGAGGCCGATAAGGGCGGCGGAGATCATTTTTTGAGAAGATTCAATTTTGGCCTTGTCACCGCCTGAGGTAAGCCACTGTACACCACCCATGACCAGGTAAACAAAGAAGGCAATCCCGGAGATAATAAAGGCAGCCGCGACGAGATTACTAACCAGATGCCCGATGCAAGTGTAGCCGAAGAAGTTGTTCTTAGTGGCCATTTCTCCAATAGGGAGCTCGATATCGGCGGCAAACACCTGAGAAAGTTTTTGGAATATCATAGGGCGCTGGGGAAAATAGGTTTGAGAATATTAATCTTGAAGACAGCCTGAATGAAATAGGTGATGGCATAGGAGGCGACAAGAATGCCTACACCGATAACGGAACTGGTAATTTTTTTCTGGGCGTCATCGATCTTCGTTTTATCGCCACCCGAAGTGAGGTACTCGATGCCACCCCAGACAAGATAGATGATAAAAGCAATCCCGCCGACGGTAACGACGGTTTGCCAGAGACTGGCAATATAAAAAGCCAGGCCCTTGCCAGGATCGGTGGCATCCGGAATAGTAATGGCTTTGTTAATTATTTCTGGTGCGTCACCTGCGGCGGCTAAAAGTTTTGAAATCATATGTTAATTAGGAAATAAGGTTTTAAATGGACGGAGGATATCTAGCCCTAAGACCGCTCCGACAATGCCAATAATAAAATAGGAGGCGACTATAGCGATCAGTCCGATGGTTGCCTGAGTCATCTGAGTTTGGGCGCTGGAGACCTTGGCTTTGTCTCCACCGGCAGTAATCCATTCCAGACCACCTAGGGTGAAGAAGATGACGAAAGCGAGACTGCCGACTACAGTTATGGTAGTAATAATGTTGGATAGAAAGGTTCCGAGTCCGGTCTGAACAGCTCCACTAATGCCTGTTTGGAATGGCCCAACTCCTCCAACCTCAGATCCTAGAGGTATATCGGCGGCGTAGATAGTAGAAATAAGCTTGAACATTTAAATGGTCTGTAATTTGGGTAATAGAATCGCTCCGAAATCTCCAAAAAGGACTTGACTAATGATAGCTATGATAAGAAAACTTCCGGCAATGATGACTAAACCAATAAGACTCATGGTAATCTTATTTTGAGCCTCCGCGATCTTTCCTTTATCTCCTCCGGAGGTAATATATTGAAGTCCGCCTGAAAGAAGTTGCCAAAGGGCAAAGACACCGGCAACGACGACTATAAAACGAACTAGAGCAGAAATAATTCCCGTGGTCTGGGTAGTATCTTTGGGAATGCCGGCGGGAAGATCGATAGTACCAACTACATCAGCAGCTTGAGCGGATTTGAC
>Ga0100383_1000362_pt1 | contig 36096 bp, 35 predicted proteins | sample CryGeymeta201507_FD_81565 | JGI IMG/M metagenome (GOLD analysis project Ga0100383, IMG submission 81565) | Groundwater microbial communities from Crystal Geyser aquifers in Utah, USA - Crystal Geyser metaG 2015-07 | ecosystem: Environmental > Aquatic > Deep subsurface > Groundwater | place: USA...
CGACCGTCTGGGTGACCGAGATCGACCCGATCTGCGCGCTGCAGGCGGCGATGGAAGGCTACCGCGTGGTGAGGATGGAAGATGCCGCGGCGGCTGCCGACATCTTCGTCACCGCCACCGGCAATCTCGATGTCATCACCCACGAGCACCTGTGCGCGATGAAGAACAACGCCATCGTGTGCAACATCGGGCACTTCGATTCCGAGATCGACATCGCGAGCCTGCGCCGCTACCGCTGGGAGAACATCAAGCCGCAGGTCGATCACGTGGTGTTCCCCGACGGGCACCGCATCATCATGCTGGCCGAGGGCCGGCTGGTGAATCTGGGCTGCGCCACCGGGCATCCGAGCTTCGTGATGTCCAGCTCCTTCACCAACCAGTGCCTCGCGCAGATCGAACTGTTCAGCCACCCGGAGAAGTACGCGAAGAAGGTCTACGTGCTGCCCAAGCACCTCGACGAGAAGGTCGCGCGCCTGCACCTCGGCAGGATCGGCGTACGGCTCACCGAACTCACCGCCGAGCAGGCGGCCTACATCGGCGTGCCGAAGGAAGGCCCCTACAAGCCCGAGTACTACCGGTATTGAACCGGCCTGCCCGATCGGCCGGGTTTCGAGTTTCGGGTTTCGAATCTCGAGATTCTTCGGGGAGTTCGGAATGGCGCGCACCTTCAGCTTCGAGTTCTTCCCGCCGCAGACCGCGGAGGGCGTCGAGAAGCTGCGCGCCACCCGCAGGCAGCTCGCCCAGCTCGAGCCGGCGTTCTTCTCCTGCACCTTCGGCGCCGGCGGCTCCACCCGCGAGCACACGCTGGAGACGGTGCTGGAAATCCAGGCCGAGGGCCTGTGCGCCGCGCCGCACCTGTCGTGCATCGGCTCGACGCGCGAGAACATCGCGGCTCTGCTCGATCGCTACCGCGAAGCCGGCGCGCGGCGCATCGTCGCGCTGCGCGGTGACCTGCCCTCCGGGATGGCGGCCGCGGGCGAATTCCGCTATGCGAACGAGCTGGTCAGCTTCATCCGCGAACGCACCGGCGACTGGTTCCACATCGAGGTCGCGGCCTACCCGGAATACCATCCGCAGGCGAAGAGCCCGGCCGAGGATCTGGCCAACTTCAAGCGCAAGGTCGAGGCCGGCGCCGATTCCGCCATCACGCAGTATTTCTACAACGCCGACGCCTACGAGCACTTCGTCGGCGAGTGCGCGGCGATCGGCGTCGATGTTCCGATCGTCCCCGGCATCATGCCGATCGCGAACTTCACGAAGATCGCCCGCTTCTCGGATGCCTGCGGCGCCGAGATCCCGCGCTGGATGCGCAAGAAGTTCGAGAGCTTCGGCGACGACGCCGCCAGCGTGCGCTCCTTCGGCCTCGATGTCGTCACCGCCCTGTGCGAGCGCCTGCTCGCCGCCGGCGCCCCCGGCCTGCACTTCTACACGCTCAACCAGGCCGGCCTCACCTGCACGATCTGGGAGAGGCTGGGGCTGGGGAGCCGGGACCGCGAGTAGACGCCCGCTGCCTGCGCCGCGCCCGCCGTCACGCAAGGCCGGCTGCCGCTGCGATGCGGGCTTCCAGACGTTCGATCGCCGCGTAGAGCTCATCGACCGTCACCTCCGCCACGTCCCGCGAATCCGGCTGGATCAGCTCATAGGGCACGCCCCACGGGTGCCAGCGCCCGGCGTCCGAGTTGCCGAACAGACACACGATCGGTTTGCCCAAGCCGGCCGCGAGGTGCATCGCGCCGCCGTCGGAGCACACGACCCGGTCGCACAGGGCCAAGGCGGCGATGAGCTCATCCAACGCGCGGGTCGGCAGCGCCACTACCGGCGCCCCGCCCGCCTCCCGAAGGATGCGGGCCGCCTTGCCGTCGTCGCCCGGATGTCGCGGATCGTCCTCGCCGCCCGGTGCCCACAGCAGCGCGATGGCGGCATCGGCGGGCAGCGCCAGCCTGCGGATGAGTGTGACGAAGCGCTCGCCCGGCCAACGCTGCGCAGGCTTGCGGGCGCTGATGTGGATCCCGATCAACCGTCGTGGTGTGAAGCCGAGGCAGCCGTGAACACGGCGCGACAGCTCCGCCACGCGCGGGGCATCGGCGGACAGCACCAGGGGCGGCGGCGTCGGATCCAGTCCCATCTGCCGCAACAGCGAGCAGGTACATTCGACCTCATGGCCCGCGGCGTGCGCTGAACGAATCAACACGCGGCGCACGCCAGCGAGCCGCGCGAAGCGCAGGGCGCTCGCCTGCGCACCGCCGGGCAGCAGCGCACAATCGAAGCGGGCGCGGCGCAACCGGGTGACGAGCCGCAATCGGTCGAGATAGAGCCGCGCGACCGATTGCCCGGCAGCGCGGTGCTTGGCCTTCGTGTACTCGAAAACCGCGTCGACATCAGGATTGCCCGCGAGTGCCGGGGCGTTGTAGCTGTTGACCAGCGCCGCGATCCGGGCCTGCGGAAAATAGCTCCGCAGTGCGCTGAACAGCGGCGTCGTGCAGACCAGATCGCCGATGTTGTCCCGGCGGATGACCAGAATCCTGCGTGGCGCGTCTGCCATGTCACCTCGTGCGTGCGGCGTGGCGGATTCTGCGAAGCGGGCGAGGCTCAGAGCAGATCGCGTGCCTGCGCTCGATCGGCTAGCGGCCGAAGTAGGCGGGAAAGATCGAGTACAACTTGGAGGACCGGAATGCGACATACAGCGAGATATCCAGCTTGTGCAGCACTTCGGCATGCAGCGCATCGAGCGCCACCGAGACGGTCACCGGTCCGAAGCCGGGGTCTTCGGTCTTGTGAGTCGCGCTCAGCGGTCGCCGCGGGGGTACCCAATAGCCTTCGGCTTCGAGCGAAGACCGGCACGCTTCATAGAAATATTCCGAACCGTTGAGATCGATGCCGCAAAGCACGATCCGCCGGTAGCCCGCGCGCAGTGCAAGCACGAGCAAGTAGAACACCGAGGATCGAGTCCGGATCACCGGGTAACCGGCGCCGGTGACGATGCCCAGGCGCGCCAGCCGGGCAAGCCTGGCGCTGAATCGAGCGGGGTCGTCCTCGCGGAGTTCCCAGTCCCAGGTCAGCGCGATCCGCGGGTGCAATCGGCGCGGCATCACCTCCAGGATGGACGCCATCTCCTCCCGGCGGTAGCGTTCCATATCCTTGATCAGGATCGGGGTGTCTCGCCCCGCGTAGCGCTTTTCGATACTGGCATATTCGAGCGCGAGCTGGTCGAGATCCTTGCCCGGCTCGGTGACGAATACCGAAGGCACGAACGCGTGCAGATACCAGCCGTTGAATCCGAGCGAATCGGCCGACGAGATTTGCGACCACTCCTGGGCGCGGATCTCGTTGATGGAATCGCCGCTGCCGAGGATGAACAGGGTGTCGCTCTTCTTCACGCGGGCGAGCGGATTGCCGGACAGGGGGCGCAGCCCGAAACGCCGCGTCAGTCCCGCGAGGCGGTGGCGCGACACCAGGCACCCGCGCACATCGCTGACCCATCGCGGCCGAACGCGCCTCTTGAGTTCCTTCACGATCACCAGACCGTCCGGCCGCCGTCGATCGAAATCACCGCACCATTCATGTAGCTGGAGGCATCGGAGATCATGAACGCCACCGCCGCCTTGTACTCGTCCGGATCGGCCATGCGTTCCATCGGGATGAGGTTGGTGAGGCGTTGAACGAAACCCTCGTCCTGCCCGGCGAAGACGCCGCCCGGCGCGAGGGCGTTGGCGCGCACTCCGCGATGCGGCCAGTAGGTGGCGAGATAACGTGTCAGCCCGATCAGACCGGCCTTCACCACCGAGTAGGTGACCGGTTTCACCCTCTGGCCATCGACACTCTCGCCGGGCTCGCGGTAGATGCGCTGGTCGGGCGCGATCAGACCGAGATCGGAGGCGATGTTCAGGATCACGCCGCGGCCCGCCGCCGCCATCGCGGTTCCGAAGACCTGGCTGCACAGGAAGGCACCGGTCAGCCCCACCGCGATGTCCTCGTTCCAGACATCGAGAGGAAAGTTCTCGAAGCGTGACCAGTGCTCGCCGCCGGTGCCGGCCTCGACCTTGGGATTGTTGGCGGCGTTGTTGATCAGGGCGTCGATCCGCCCATGCCGGGCCAGGATCTCGTCCCGCAGCAGGCCGACGGCCTCCGCCGAGCGGATGTCGGCGAGCGCGCCGACCGCGGCACCACCGAACGCCTTGCGCACCGACGCCGCCGCCGCTTCTGCACGTCCGGCATCGATGTCGACCAGCCACGGGATGCCGCCCAGCTCGGCAACCGCCTCCGCATGACGGACACCGAGCAGTCCCGCGCCCCCGGTGATGACCACGACGCGTCCGTCGAGATCGAAGGCGTCACGCACGCGTGCGGTTCGGCTCATCCGGAGGCCTCCAGCGCTTCGATGTACTCGCCCTTGCGCGGCGTCTGCTGCACCGCCGGTGCTCGACGCAAAAGGGATCGGCCGCGGTCCGCAGCACTCGGGAGGTCTGTTCGCACGGGCTGCGGAATCATTCCGATGCAAGGGCGAATCCGGCGATCAGGGTATCGCACAATCCGAGCGAGGCAAGGGTCGATTCGTAGGCCCGCTCCAGTTCCGGGGTATCGAGGAAGGCCCAGGTCCGGTGTCCGCCCGGCCGGCCGGCGGCGAGCCAATGCAGGTGGTTGGAAAGCGGATAACGCTGGACCTGGCGGATGAAGTCGACGCGCAAGCCGGCCTGTTCGGCGAGCCGGCGCAGGGTGGAAGCATCGAACAGGTAGAGATGGCAGCTCCAATAGGTGAAATTCGAGAAGGAGCTGCTGCGGTAGAGGCTCAGCAGGGCATCGGTTGCGGCTGGCACCTCGACGATCAACCCGGAGCGCGAATCTGCGAGCCGCGCCGCCAGTCGCCGCAGGATCTCGCGCGGATCGGCGAGATGCTCGATGACATGGAAGGCGGTGATCAGGTCGAACCGGCTGTCCTCCGGCAGCGCCCCGAGGTCGCTGTGCACCGTCAGGCCGAGAGCTCGGAAATGCCCGGCGAGACGGCGCTCCGGTTCGATACCGGTGGCGCTCGTCGCAAGCGCTCCCGCATGGGCCAGGAAGCCCCCGGCGCCGCAACCGAAGTCGAGTAGCCTGCTGCCCGCCAGCCTGCTCGCCAGGAACGCGATCCTCCGGCGGTCGTCACGCTCGCTCTCCCGCAACCAGGCCTGCGCATCCGGCGCCTCGCTCCCGTGCATGCCGGAATCCGCATAGAAATCGCCGTCGCGACCCACTCCCGCGCCGAGAGAGACCAGCCCGCATCCCTCGCACTCCCAGATCGGGAGTTCGGGGGCGTCCCGCACGCGGCCTTCCTTGCGATGCCGCCGGCCGCTGCCGCAGAGATAACAGATCGCAGACATCGATCGACTCAAACGGAACGAAGCTGGCCGCCGTCGACCGCCACCACGGCACCGGTCACGAAGCCGGCCCGGGCAGAGGCCAGGAAGACCACGACATCGGCGATCTCCCGTGGAGTGGCGAAGCGGCGCAGTGGCACCTCACGCTCGATGTACTCGAGGAACAGGGCTTTGCTTCCGGCATCCTCGAACTTCCGGGCCCAGGATCCGCCGGGGAAAAAGACATTGCCGGGCGCCACGGCATTGACCCGCACACCGGCTGCGCCCACCCATTGCGCATAGCCCTTGACGGCCGCATCCAGCGCCGCCTTCGCGGCCGCGTAGGGAATGGGCGCGCCGATGGCTTCGATACCGGCGATCGAGCTCACCAGTGTCAGGCTGCCCTGCCTGCGGGCGGCCATCCGCGGCAGCAGCGCGCCGGCCAGCACCACCGCCGGGAACAGGTTCGCATCGAGCGCCGCCTGCCAGTCGGACCGCGTCAGCTCGATCCCGTCGCGCGCCGCGCCGCTGCCGGCATTGGCCACGGCCGCATCGACCGGCCCGAGGCGGGATTCGACGCGTTCCAGCAGGTCGGCAACCGCCCCCTCGTCGGCCATGTCGGCCGCGATGGCGAGGACCCTGCCGGCGCCGGCGCTGTCCGCCAGGCGTTCGGCGGCGGCGTGCAGCAGGCCTTGATTCCGGGCCGTGATGGCAACCTTGCAGCCCTCCGCCGCGAAGCCGGCGGCGATCGCAAAGCCGATGCCGCGGCTGGCACCGGAGACCAGGGCCACCTTGTCGGTCAGGCCGAGATTCATGGCAGCGCGGCCAATTGCCGCTCGACGAATTCGCGGTTGTGGCCGGCCCAGGTCGTTTCCTCGCCTTCAACGCCACGCGAGGCCTGCAGGATGAAGGGGCGCGCGTAGCCGGCGGCGCGCAGCAGGCGGAACGAGCTCGGAAAGTCGGCGTTTCCGGTGCCCAGGGCGACGCTTGCGCCACGCAGGACGCGATCCTTCACGTGCACACTGCCGATCCTCGGGCCGAGGATGCGCAGCTCCTCGTCCGGGTCGTGGCCGAGCGCGGCGCTGTTGCCGATGTCATGATTCGCCTTCAGCCAGCGGTCGTCGAATCCGGCCAGCATCCCCGTGAATTCCTGTGGCGGAAGATCGGTTTCGAGGTGGATTTCCACCCCGAGCCTCCGGGCCACGGGCAGCACCTCGCCCAGGACCGCCCGGAGCGCATCGCGATCGGCAGCAGTCCTGAGCGAGGACGCATCGACGAAGGGCAGGACGACATACCACGCACCGAGCGCCGCCGCGCGTGCAAGCAGCCATTCGAGGTGATCGACCCTGATCCGTTGCGGTCGTCCATCCACCACCAGAGGGGACTGCATGTAACAGTCTGCGCAAATGGAACGCACGAGGACCCCGGTCTCCCCCATCAGCCGCCGCATCTGCGCCAGTCCCTCATCGGTGCGCAAGGGATTCTCATCCTCGTGAGGGATCTCGTAGATCCACTCGATGCCGGCGAGGCCCGCCGCCCGCGCGCGCGGAAATTCCTCCTGCCAGCCGACAGCGGGAAAGGCCTGGAAGCGGCCTTCGAAGGGCGGCAGCAGGCGCCCCTGCATGATGCCGACGGGATGGCTCACCTCGACTTAAAGCGGTAGGGGGTGGGCGCGTCCGCCGCCGCACGCGGCCGAACGGCATCCCAGGCCCGGATCTGGCCGGGGATGTCGACGCCGACCTCGGCACCCCAGCGTTCGAGCAAGGCGGTGAAAATCGGGCCGACGCGGCCGGCACCGATCGGGTTGCCGTCGAGGGCCGTGACCGGCAGCATGCAGAACGGCGTGCCGGTCATGAAGGCCTCGTCCGCCGTATGAACGTCGTAGGCATCGATGTTCTTCTCCATCGCCGGGATGCCGAGCTGCGGGCACAGTTCCTCGATGAGGTAGGCGCGGGAGATGCCGCGCAGGATGTTGCGGCCCTCCGGCGTGATCACGACCCCGTCCTTGACGATGAAAAAGTTGTCTCCCGTGCCCTCCGCGACGAACCCGTCCGGGTCGAGCAGCAGCGCCCAGTTGTTGTCGCCGGGAATCCGCGAGGCCTCGATGTTGGCCATCAGATAATGGATGCGGCTGCGATTCTTGATCTTCGGATCCAGCAGGCTCGCCGGAATGGCGCGCTGCGAAGTGATGACCGCGTTGATGCCGGTGTCGAACAGCTTGCTCATTCCGGCGACCGTCCAGCGCAGCGGAAAGTCGGCGATGATGACATTCGGCCCCTTCTGCAGGCCGGCCACGTCCTGGTAGATGCCGAGCAGGCCGCGCGACACGTCGATCATCAGCCGATGCTCGTCGTCGGCCGCGAACAGCGGATCGTTCGCCTCGATGGTCTGTTGGCACGCCTGCTCCATCTCCTCCGGCGTCATGGAAAGCGGGATGCGCAGGATCCTGATGCCGGCATACAGCCGTTCGACATGCTCGCGCAGCTTGAACTGCCGTTTGCCGAACGAGCGGGTCATCTCGAACACCATGTCGCCGAACATCAGCGCCGAGTCGTAGATCGAGATGCGGGCCTCGGCCTCGGGAACGAGCTGGCCGTTGAAAAAGACGACGCGACCTGAGGCATTCATCCGCTGAATTTCCTTTCCATGATGAGCGCTTCGGCTTCGCTGACAAAGCCGTCGCGGCGCCAGGTGAGCGCATTGATCGCCTTGTCGTCGACATAGACATCGGCGCTGGGTTTGCCGAGATGGAGAACGTGATAGCGGACGCCCCATGCCGCCAACTGGCGCTCCGTGGCCGGACGCCAGTCGATGCCGGTGGTCGTGCCGCGCGCGCTCAGCAGCATGATGGTATGGCCATCATCGAACAGGCGATTCACCTCGGCGATCACATCCGGGTAAGGCTCGGCATGCTCGTAGTCACCCTCGGTATTGGTACACAGGGTGCCATCGATATCGAAACAGTAGGTCAGCTGGGGCATGGCTCGGGCTGCGGATGCTGCGGCCGGTAGATGTTGTCGTACCAGGCGAGGATGTCCGTGATGTGGAACTCCGGATTCTTCGGGTACAACGCTTCGTAGAGCTGGCGCATGAACTCGTACTGCGCCTGCGTATTGACATCCAGCACGAGATCTGGACGTGCAAATTCCGGCGGACAGGCTACGGTGCTGACCGGACACCAGTCGGCATCCACCGGCGTCTGTGTCGAATAGTCGAAGAAGTTGAGGTGGACATGCTCGCGCCGGCGCGGATCGGAATGCCTTTGCCGAGCCTCGGCGAGCAGGGAAAAATCGAACATCTCCGCGCCAATGCCATCCGGATAGCCATTGTCGCCCACCGTGGTGAGATTGGAGGAAAAACCTCGGCGGCCGAGCATGCGGTGGTGGTCGGCGATGCGGTCGATCTCCTCCGGTTCCGGGGTGGCATTGTCGGCCGGCAGCCGCCCCACGATATCAGCATCGAAGGCGAGCGCGGCCTGATAATAGCGTTCCACCAGATCGTTTTCCGGACCCGTGAAGACGGCGACCCCGTAGCGCCGGCCCAAGTCGCCGAGCACCGCATCGCTGGCGGTATCCGGGATGGCCAGGACGACTTCGTCGATCCTCCGGCAGCGCTTGACACGCTCCAGGATGCGCCCGACCAGGGGCGCACCGGCGAGGTCCATCATCGACTTGCCAGGCAGTCGGGCGGATCCCATCCGGGCCTGGATCACCAGCACGACGCGCTTACTCGCCATGCCTTGCTGCTATCTTGGATTCCAGTAGCGAAGTTTGCTGGCAACGCCCTCTTCCTTGACGGTGATGCGTTTTTCGCCGTCCCCCAGAACCATGGCGATCTTGCGGATCATGGCGACCATGTCGCGCAGGCCGGCTTCTTCGAGCGAAGCGGACTGATCGCTGCCATACATGGCGCGGTCGAGGGTGACGTGGCGCTCGATGGCGACCGCCCCATGGGCGGCGGCGATCACGCTCGGCGACACCGAGGCCTCATGGCCGCTGTAGCCGACGGGCAAGCCGTAGCGCTCGCGCAGGGCATGCATGCAGGCGATGTTCAGGATCTCTTCCGGGGCGGGATACTCGGACACCGCGTGCATCAGGGTGACCGGGCAGCCCTGCTTGCCGAAAACGGCGACGGCGCGGTCGATCTCCTCGTAGGTGCACATGCCGGTGGAAAGGAAAACGGGCTTTTTCTCCTCGGCCACCACCTCCAGGAACTCAGGGTGGGTCACCATGGCAGATGCGATCTTGTTGCGCTTCAAGCCGTAGTCGCGCAGGAAGAGCTGGCTCGGGATGTCCCACGCCGACGCGAACCATTCGATACCCCTCTGGCGGCATTGGCGATCGATCTCGTCGTACTCGGCCTTGCCGAATTCCAGTCCCTCCTTTTGCGCGCGTTGCGTCGCGCCCCAGGGGCTCTCACGGGGCGAATCGAGCATTTCCTTCGTGTAAACGATGTCGATGCTGCGCTTCTGGAACTTGACCGCATCGCAACCGCAGCGCATGGCCATGTCGATCAGACGCTTCGCGATTTCGATTTCGCCATTGTGGTTGATGCCGATTTCGGCGATGACAGAAACATGTTGCGGGACGTCAAAACTGGCAATTTGCACCTTGCTGGCACTCCATCCCTGATTTCGCGCTACCGCGCGCACCGACGTACGAACGGGTCGTGCCGTCGAGCGACCCGGCAGACTGGCGCGCATTCTACCTGCTTCTCATCGAGCCCGCGGGCGCTCGCGTGGCTCGGTCCCGACCGCCTGTGATCCTCCGGAAGTGCGCCAGATACCGATTGATGGCGTAGTCATCCCGAAAGCGCTCCAGGAGCGCCGGATCGATCTTCGGATAGCCGGCGAGGGCCGCGCGCAGGTTGGCTGCAAGCGCCGGCACGTCGCCGACCGGCGAGAGGAAACGCGCCAGATCCCCGGCCAGGATCTCGCCCGGGCCAGTCGGGCAGTCGGTGCTCACCACCGGGGTGCCGAGGATCAGCGCCTCCACCAGCACCAGCGGCAGGCCCTCGCTGCGCGAGGACAGGGCGAACAGGGCCGCATGCCGTATCCAGGGATAGGGGTTGGCGCGGAAACCCGGCATCAATACCCGGCCGCCGAGTCCGAGCTCGGCGATGAGCGTCTCGATGTGCTTGCGGTACGCCTCCTCCTTCGCACTGGTGGTGCCGCCCAACAACACCAACAGGTGCGGCAATCGCGCCTCGGCATAAGCCCGGATCAGCGTTTCCTGGTCCTTGCGCCCGCTCATGCGCGCGACATACAGGATATAAGGCTGGGTGGGCAGGTCCGCCGCCGGTTCCTGCGCCAGTGCGCGGATGCGTTCGAAGTCGAACGGGTTGTAGATCGTCGTGATCGATGCCGGCTCGATGCCGCAATCCTGAACGAGCTCCCGTTCCATCGCCTTCGAGATGGCAACGATATGGCGTCCGCCGTAGATGCGCCTGAACTTGCGCATCCAGCGCCAGGCCCGGATGTACCGCTTCACACCGGTGGCGTTGCCGACCTTTGCCCGCAGGAACAGCAGCAGAGAATTGCGGTATCGGATGAAGACCGTCGGCAGACGCGCCATGGCCGAGATGCGATCCATGTCCTCGGCATTGGAGATGAAGAAATCGAACGGCTTGCCGTCTGCCTCGATACGCCGCACCGTTTGCCGCAGGCGTCGGGCGAGCATCAGCTTGTTGAGCGGCCGCAACGCATGCAGCCGGGCCGTGTCGGAGAGCGCGTGAACCGGCACGCCACGGGTGTCATGCTCGACGACATCACGCAGGAGGATCACGTGAGCGTCGTGTCCCATCGCCCGGAAGCATTCGGCGAAGGTGAGCGACATGCGCTCGGCGCCTCCGCCCACCAGCGTATCGACCAGCAGGCCGACGCGCAGTCGCTCCGGCATCACGGCTTGTGCGGCCCGGTCCATCGGCGGCCGCCCGGCAAGGTTGCGTAGAGATAGCCGACCGCATCGCCGCAGGGCGCAACTTCCACCCGGTAGCCGCGCGCTTCCAGGATCTCGACGAGGGGCGCCTCGCCCCGGTGATATTCCATTACGATGTCGAGCGGCGCCAGGTGATCGAGGAAGCGGGCGTCCTCGAACAGCGTGTACTCGCAGCCTTCGCAGTCCATCTTCAACAGGTCGATGCCAGCAGGCACATTGGCGGCGAGAAACGGGATGGCGTCTACGAACCCCAGTTCGTCCTCGCCTGCAATTTCCGTGCGGGTGCCCATGCACAGGCCGACGTTGAAGAAGCGCACCGCGTCGCCGATGCCATTTGCGCTCAGGTTGCGGCGCATCAGTTCGCCCGAGGCTGCCGACGGTTCGAACGCATAGACGGTCGCACCCTGCTTCGCCATCGGAATCGAGCTGTCGCCGAAGAACGCGCCGATGTCCACCGCCACCTTTCCGGCCAGCTTGCGGCCCTTCATGCGATACACGTCGTCGCGCAAGATCTCGCGCAGAAAGTCGCCCTCGACGCGCGCTTCACGCGGCGAGAAAAAGACGTAGCCGTCGAGTTCGATGCGCTTGCAGTCCGGTTCGATGCGGCAGCCGGCACCGATCTGCGCCAGCCGGCACATGTTCGGCAGCAGATGCCACGCGCCCGGCGGCACTTCGAGCACGCCACCGGTCTTGGTGCGGAAACCGATGGCGGTCGTGAGCAAGGGGAGGACGAGCGCGAGCAGGGGCAGCTCCAGCGCTGCGAAGATGAGCGGCAGGGACTTGTAGTAGAGGCGCGCGCGCCTGATCTCGGATCTCAGGGACATGGTTTCAGCTCCGGAGATCCGGGGCTGTTCGGCTCGGGAGCCGGTTGCGGTCGAGCCAGATGAGCAGTACCAGGAATGTATATGCCAGGCGCAGCGAAGCCTTGCCGGCGCGGGCGTCACTCCAGAGCCGGCTGACCGCGCGGGCGTCGAGGAAGGGGGCGATGTCGCCACAGCGGGAGGTCAGCTCCTCGCCGGGCGCCCGCCAGGGGCCGTTGAAAAGCGCTCTCAGCGGAACGGAGAAACCATGCTTGGGACGATTCCAGACCGCTTCCGGCAGGTGACGGCGAGCCAGTTCGCGCAGAATGGCTTTGCCACCGCCGGTATCGAAATGCACACCAGCCGGCCACTGGAGCACCTGGTCCAATACCGGATTACCGAGCATTGGAACGCGCACTTCCAACCCGTGTGCCATGCTGGCGCGGTCGGTCTTCGCCAGGCAGTTGTCGGAGAGATAAGTCCACAGATCGGCGCGCATCAGCCTTGCGGTATTCATCTGTCCAGCGAAACCTCGCGCGAGCGTCCGCCAGCGCTCCAGCGTGTTCTCGATCCGGCAGGCGGCGTGAACGTCCGGACTCAGGTAGGCGGCAAGACTCTTGCGCGACACGGGCCAGGGCCCGAGTTCGACCTGACGATACAGCATGCGCTCCTCGCCCCAGAGGGTTCGTCTGAGCAGCGAGGCCGGCAGCCAGCCGTTAAGCACCGCCGCGCGCAGCAGCGATTGACCGTGACGCCGGGGGAAATCACCTGCCTGGATACGATAGCGACCATAGCCCGCGAACAGTTCATCGCCGCCATCACCGCTCAGCGCCACGGTGACGTGTCTGCGGGTAAGCCGCGAAAGCGCGTGGGTCATGACGTACGCCGGGTCGGCGAGCGGCTGGTCAAGATCGGCGATGGCGGCGGTGAAGGCATCGGCGTCGATCCTCGGCGCGTCGAGCACCTGGTGCTCGCAGCCGAAGCGATCGGCGACCGCCAGTGCATGCGCGGTCTCGTCGAAGCCCGATTCCGCAAAGCGCAGGCTGAAGGTCTTGACTGGACGAGCGCCCGCCTCGGCCATGTAGCGCACCACCAGGCTGGAGTCGATGCCGCCTGACAGGAACGCGCCCAACGGCACGTCCGCCACCAGCTGGCGGCGAACGCTTTCACGCAAAGCAGCGTCGGTCCGTTCAACCAGTTCGTCGCGCCCGAGGCTCGTTTCGCCCGGTTCCGGAATTGTCCAGTAGGGCACGACGTCCAGACGACCCGACACGGCATCCCAGCGCAACCGGCAGGCCGGCGGTAACTGCGCCACTCCGGCGAGAAAGCTCGCCGGAGCGAGGCAGGTCTGGTAGGCAAGATAGTCGCGCAGCGCCTGCCAGTCGAGCTCATGCGGAAAGCCCTCGATCCGCAGCAGGGGGGCCAATGTCGAGGCGAACGCGAACCCTGGGTGCATGGCATAAAAAAACGGCTTGATGCCCAGCCGGTCGCGCGCGGCAAAGAGCTGCCTGCGGCGAACGTCCCATACCGCGAAGGCGAACATGCCGTCGAGCCGAATGGGTAGATCGTCACCCCAGGCCGAGTACCCATGCAGCAATACCTCGGTATCCGAGCGGGTGGCGAAACGGTAGCCCCGCGCTTCCAGCTCGACCCGCAGTTCGAGGAAGTTGTAGATCTCGCCATTGAAGACCAGCGCGAGCGACCCGTCCGGACTCAGCATCGGCTGATGTCCACCGGCGAGGTCGATCACCGAAAGCCGTGTGTGCCCGAGCCTCGCCTCGCCCACGTCGACCAGCGTCCGCTCGTCCGGGCCGCGTGAGTCGATGGCCGCGAGCGCCCGATCGGCCTGCTCGCGCCAAGGGGTGCCGATGAGCCCGAAGATTCCGCACATGCAGCTAACCTGCCAGGCCTTCCCACGCCGCCGCGACCGCCTCGGGGGCATAGGGAGCGAAATCCACGCAGTCACACTCGGGCGGGCGCGCAAGGGCGCGTGTGACGGCCCGGGCAAGGGCACCTGCATCGCCGCAAGGCACGAGGCATTCCGGCAAGGCGGCGAGAATCTCGCGTGGGCCGGACGGGCAGTCGGTGCTCACCACTGGCGTCCCGCAGGCCATCGCTTCCAGCAGCACGTTGGGCAGGCCCTCGTGGTCGGAACAGAGCACGAGCAGACTCGCTCGGGCGATCCAGGGATACGGATTGGTCTGGAAACCGGCGACACGCACCCGTCCACTCAGTCCACGCGCCTCGATCATGTGATCGAGTCGTGGATCCGGCGCGGTGAGCAATACCAGCTCGGGGGCCTGCGGCAGGCGCGCCCAGGCATCGAGCAGCAGGTCGTGGCGCTTCTGCGGGCTGAAGCGACCGACATGGATGACATAGGGCCGGGCCGGCAGCGCAGGCTCGGGCAGGGCGGCCAGCTTGTGGATCGACTCCGGATCGAACGGGTTCGGGATCACGGCGATGCGCGTCTCCAGCCCGAGCGCCGTTCGCAGATCCTCGCCCACGCCCTGCGACACGGCGATGAGCGGATGCCGTGCATACAAGGCACGGTAGCGCGCGCGGCGGCGAGCCGCCTTTGCGGGATCGTTTCGCGCCAGCAGGGCGATCTCGGCAGACAGGGTATTGGCGATGCGGCACCAGTGATTGCGCAGATGCGCGCGGTCGGCGATCTCGTCGGCGAAAGGCAGGGTGGACACGATCAGGTCGTGGCTGCGGCCGCCATCGAGCAGTCTGCGCAGTCGCCCGGCGGCGATGCGCCTGCCCAGCCAGCCATGCGACAGGCTGCCGGATGCGGCCAGCGCCCTGACCGCCACGCCCTCGGGCACATCATGGTCACGGCGATCCTCCAGCAACACGACCTCCACCTCGTGATCGCGCGCGGCGAGCAGCGCAGCCATCTTCAACATGGCCTTCTCGGCGCCGCCGCCGGCGAGATTCGTCAGGATCAGGGCGACGCGCAACGGCGGCCCGACGGAAACTTCAGGCATTCACTTTCGCCGCAGCCATGCACTTTCGCCGCAGCCATGCGCCCGGCCAATAAGTGACGCGGTCGGTGAGCGTGCCTTCATTGAAGGGAAACGCAGGCGGGGCGAGTTCGAATTCCGGATGTGCGGCGAGGAACTCCTCCGCCGCGACCCGCGGGTTGTTCCATCCCCAATCCGGTTGCGAACGTGGTGCACCGATCAGATCGCCCATGATCCCATCGGTGGCGACGATGTACGAACCGGGACTCACCAGCGGACCATAGACCTCCAGCTCTTCACGTACATGTCGTTTGCTGTGATTGGAGTCCAGGATTACCAGAACCGTTTCGCCGGGCTGAACTTGTGCCCTGACCTGATCGACGATCGCCGGTTCCGTGGAGCTGCCTTCGATCAAGGTGATCAGATCGGCCATTTCATGGGTTTCGATCGCATGGCGATTATGGGGCCGAATCTCGATATCGACACCCACGACACGCCCGCGTCGCATGGCGCGGAACAGCGACGCATAAAACACCAGGCTGCCCCCATGGGCCACGCCCGTCTCCACCACGACGTCGGGCCTCACCGCATAAAGCGCTTCCTGCATGCGCAGCACGTCATCGGGCAACTGGATGATGGGTCGCCCCATCCACGTGAAACTGTAGACATACTTTCCGTCCCAGCCGCTACGCAGCCAGGCGCGCGAAATCCACTCGAAGGCTTGGGGCGAGCCGATCGGATAGGTGATGGTGCCCATGGGGCGATCGACTTCCACCAGACCGCGTTCCAGATCAATTCTGAGCATGGTTGAGTTTCCTGTATTGACGTACCAATTCCGGGATGCGCGGCAGCACTTGCGCCGGCAGAAAAGAAAATTCATCGCGCACACGCCCGATGTCGACGACTGGAGCAGCAATCCGCGGTGCGCCTTCGCGCACGTTAAGGCGGGCACCCGTGATATCCAGTATTGGCGCCAGCAGGTCGGCATGCCTGAGGTTACGGCCACCACCGAGGTTGTAACAGACCTCGCGACCTTCCAGCGCGATGCGCGGCAACATTTCCAGCACATCGTCGAGCAGCACGTAGTCCTTGGCCGAGTCCGGGTCGCTGCGCAATTCGATGCGTCCGGTGTCGCAGGCCGCGCGGATCAGATCGAACAGGAAGTTCCGGGAGTGGAAATCCGCCCCCACGACGTTGGTCAGGCGGACTACTCGGACGCGGGTGCGGTTGCTGGCATGACAAAGGGCTTCCCCGGTCATTTTTGTGAGGTCGTAGAGATCTTCGGGATCCTCGCTGTGCAGGAAGATCGCCGCGTCCTCGCCGCCATGCTCGGCATGCCGATAGATGCGCGCGGAAGACAGATACAGAAGTGACGAGAAGTCGGAATGTTCCAGCAACTCGGCGAGAAGGGTCGTGTGCGCGCGCAAGGTGTCGAACGGGCGGGTACGGAAGTCTCCGGTGACTCCCGCCGCATAGATGAGGTGGCCCAGAGCCCGGTCCAGCAAGCCTCGCGAGCCGCGCCGAGGAGCGAATACCTCGTGTCCGTGCGCGCGCAACCTTGCGGCGAGGGCGCCGCCAATGAAGCCGCTGGCCCCGACGAGGGTGAATTTCATGCGCGGTAGGACTTCGGGATGGCCGGATTGCCAGCGCAAACGGCGTATTCCGGGAGTTCGCCGCGAAACACGCTGCGGGCCGCGATGACGCAGCCGCGGCGGATGTGGGCGCCGTCGAGAATCACACAATTTGCCCCGATCCAGACATCATCCTCGATGACGATGCCCCCTCGGCTGGGCATGAAACCCTGTTCCACGATGAGCTTGTCGCGGGAACGGAATTGGTGATTGACCGGTGCCAGCGTGGTATTGGCCGCGATCAGGACATGGTTGCCGATGCGCACGCCATTCCCCGTGTAGATCACGGTGCCGGAATTGATAAAGCAGGTGTGGCCGATCACCACATCGCCCAGGCCGCCGGCTGGTTTGACCTTGACGAAAGCGTCAATCCGGCAGTGAGGTCCGATCTCGATGCGGGTACCACGGGTGGAGTCCTCAATATCCGCCAGCGGGGATACACGGGCTTCGGGCGAAATGATCAACATCCGGGCATCACCTCTTCAGCAACCGATGGCACACACCATCGAGCACGGCATGGAACAGCAGCATGCCGTAACGGCGTTCTCCAGATGCGGCAGACAGGCGAGCACGAACCCATAGCCCGCTTCCGGCGCATCGGATGGAGTCCAGCGATGTTCTGCTGGAAGTTCGTCCCACATGCCGCGATCGAGCATGTGCGCAACGGCGGCGAAACGGGGCGCGTCGCTGTAGAGGGCTTCGGGGATGCGCCGGGAGAGGATCAGGGTGCTCTGGCCGCGCGCGCGTCCGGCGGTCGCATCGCGGTCGAGCGCTTCGGTCAATGGTGGCGGTGGGCTCGCAGATGCCATGGTCGTCAGGGTCGATCGAGTGGGACTTCCACGGTCAGTTCGGGAACGGCACGGACGAAGCGTCCTCCCCATTCGCCGATGTAGGCGAGCTGGGCGGTCAGCTCACCTGCGAGGTTCCAGGGCAGGATCAGCACCCAGTCGGGGCGCGCCGCGCGCAGCGCCTCTTCGGTGACTACCGGTATCCGGCTCCCCGGCAGGAACTTCCCCTGCTTGGCCGGGTTGCGATCGGCCACGAATGCGAGCAGGTCGCGCCTCACCCCGGCGAAATTCAGGAGCGTGTTCCCCTTCGCCGCCGCACCGTAGCCGACGACCTTCTCGCCGCGCCGCTTCGCCTCGATCAGGAAGCTCACGAGATCGTCCTTGATGCGCTCGGCGCGCGATTGCAGGCGAGCGTAGTAGGCGGGCGAGGATACGCCGCGTTCGGCTTCCAGCGCACGCAGGGCGGCGACGCGCTCATGTTCCGGCCGGCCGCCGGTGTCCATGCGCTGGGCATGGACACGCAGGCTGCCCCCGTGGGTGGGGAGCCGTTCGACATCGAAGAGCTTCAACCCCGCCCGCGCGAATACGCGTTCGACCGCATGCAGCGAGAGATAGGAATAGTGCTCGTGGTAGATGGTGTCGAACTGCGCGTGGTCGATGAGTTCGACGAGGTGGGGAAACTCGAAGGTGGCCACGCCTTGTGGCTCGAGCAGATGGGCGAAGCCGGCGACGAAATCGTCGATGTCCGGGACGTGGGCGAGCACGTTGTTGGCGGCGACGAGATCGGCCTGTTTGCCCTGCGCGGCGAGTTCCTTCGCCAGGCGCACGCCGAAGAAGTCCTGCACGATGGCGATGCCCCGGGCGCGTGCCGCGGCGGCGGTGCTCGCGGTGGGTTCGATCCCGGTGCAGGCAATCCCGCGCGCCCGGAAGAATTGCAACAGGCTGCCGTCGTTGGCGGCGACCTCGACCACGTGGCTCGCGGGTCCGAGCCCGAAGCGCGCCACCATGTCCTCGCAATAGCGCTCGCAGTGGGCCATCCATGTGGTCGAGAATCCGCTGAAATAGGCGTAATCGGCGTCGAACAGTTCGTCGGCCCGCGCGAAGTCCTCGGTCTGCGCGAGCCAGCAGCGCTCGCACACCAGAACGCGCAGCGGAAACCATTTCTCCGGGGCGTGCAGCGCCCGTTCGGTGAGGTAGGCGTTGGAAGGCGGCGCGGCTCCCAGGTCGATCAGGGGCAGCTTCAGCGCATTGCCGCAGTGACGGCACTTCATGGGGCCACCCCGGCGAAGTCTTCCGCGAGCGGTGGGTGCGCGGCATCCCGTTCGGACAGGTTGCACACCGGCAGCGGCCAGGCGATCGCCAGCCGGGGATCGCGCACGTTCACGCCGCCCTCGGCGCCCGCCTCGTAGGCGGCGGTGTGGAAATAGAGCATCTCGCAGCCGTCTTCGAGCGCCTGGAATCCGTGGGCGAAACCTTCGGGGATCACCAGCGTGCGGTGGTTGCCGCCACTGAGGATTTCACCATGCCAGCGCAGGAACGTGGGCGAGCCGCGCCGCAGGTCCGCCGCGACGTCGAAGACTTCGCCCCTCAGGCAGCTCACGAACTTCAGTTCGGCGTGGGGCGGATGCTGGAAATGCAGCCCGCGCACGGTGCCCCGCGCGGCCGTGAACGTGCGGTTGATCTGAACGATGCGCCGCCCGGCGAGGAGCGCTTCGAGTTCCTCGGCGCACAACATGCGCTCCAGGGTGCCCCGGCGGTCGCCCAGCGGTTTGCGCACCAGCACTCGCAGCTCGGGCAGGGCGGTGGCGAGCAGGTCGAAGCGGTCCGTCATCTCGCGCCCTCGGCCGCTTCGAAGCCGTGGATCTCAGCGAGGCTGAAGGCCGTCATGTCCTCGCCCCGCCGCCACGCGCGATGCCATTCCAGCGTCTTCGCGAGGGCGGTTTCCAGGTTCCAGCGGGGGTGCCAGCCCAGCCGGGATCTCGCCTTGGAGCTGTCCAGCCTGAGCGTTCCGGCTTCGTGGGGCCGTGGCGCGGTATCGCATTGCCAGGCGGCGTTCGACACCTGGCCGCACAAGTGCGCGACGATCCAGCGCACCGGCCGTGCGTCGTCCTCGTCGGGCCCGAAGTTCCAGGCCTCGGCGAATGCCTGCCCTTCCTCGTAGAGTCTCTCGGCGAGCCTCAGGTAGCCGTCCAGCGGTTCGAGCACATGCTGCCAGGGGCGGACGGCTCCGGGCGAGCGGACGGCGAGGGTGCGCCCGGCATCGAGCGCGCGCAGGAAATCCGGGATCAGCCGGTCGGCCGCCCAGTCGCCGCCGCCGAGCACGTTGCCCGCGCGGGCGCTGGCCAGAGGGATGCCCGCCGCGGCGAGAAACGAAGCGCGCCAGGCCGCGGTAACCAGTTCGGAGCAGGCCTTGCTGCTCGAATACGGATCGGCGCCGCCCAGCGCCTCGTTCTCCCGGTAGGGCGGCCAGGCCCATTCGCGGTTCTCGTAGCACTTGTCGCTGGTGACGTTGACGACGGCCTTCACGCCCGGCGTGTGGCGCACGGCTTCCAGCAGATTGACCGTGCCCATGACGTTGGTCGCATAGGTTTCGACCGGAGCGTCGTAGGAAGCTCGCACCAGAGGCTGGGCCGCGAGATGCAGCACGATTTCGGGCCGCGCGGCCTGCATGGCGCGGGTCAATGTCTGCGCGTCGCGGATGTCCGCGATCGTGCTGGAGGCGAGCCGCGCAGCGACGTCGGCCACGATGAAGAGATTCGGCTCGGTCGGCGGGGCGAGCGCGAAGCCATGCACCTCGGCGCCCGCGTCCGCGAGCCAGAGGCCGAGCCAGCCGCCCTTGAAGCCGGTGTGGCCGGTGAGGAACACGCGCCGCCCGCGCCAGAACGAGCGGTTCATGTCCACGCCTTCCACGGCGCCCTGCCCGCGGCCCAGAGTTCTTCGAGCAGGTTCTTCTCGCGCAGGGTGTCCATCGGCTGCCAGAACCCGTCGTGCCGGAAGGCCATGAGCTGGCCCCGTTCGGCCAGCCGGCCCAGGGCATCGCCTTCCCAACTGCACCGGTCGCCGTCGATCACCTCGATGCACTCCGGCGAGAGCACGAAGAAGCCGCCGTTGATGAAGCCGCCGTCCCCGCGCGGCTTCTCGGTGAATCCTTCCACCCGGTCACCGAGGAGCCGCAGGGCGCCGTAGCGGCCGGGGGGGCGCACCGCCACCACCGTGGCCTGTTTGCCGTGGCTCCTGTGGAAGGCAAGCTCCGCGCCGATATCCACGTCCGAGACGCCGTCGCCGTAGGTGAAGAAGAACGCCTCCTCGTTCCTGACATGGTCCGCCACCCGCTTCAGGCGCCCGCCGGTGAGGGTGTCCTCGCCGGTATCCACGAGAGTGACGCGCCAGGGCTCGGCCTTGCGCTGATGCACTTCCATCCGGTTGTTCCGCATGTCGAAGGTCACGTCGGACATGTGCAGGAAGTAGTTCGCGAAGTATTCCTTGATCATGTAGCCCTTGTAGCCGCAGCAGATGACGAACTCGTCGATCCCGTATGCGGAATACAGCTTCATGATGTGCCACAGGATGGGCTTGCCGCCGATCTCGATCATCGGCTTGGGCCTGAGGTGGGTCTCCTCCGAGATGCGGGTGCCGAGGCCACCGGCGAGGATCACGGCTTTCATCGGGATGCCTCCTGATCGGCGCGCCGATCGCGTGCGGCGGTGTATGACCTCAGCATGTGATCCGGGCGAGCCAGTAGCGGCCGAGATTGCGCATGCCCAGCCGCGAGGCGCACTTGCGCAGAAACCCGATCCTCGTTCCCGGCCAGGCGCGCAGGAGCGCCTTCATGCCCAGCTCCTGGAGCGCGAACGGGGTGCGATAGTACAACCACTCGCGCACGCATTCCGCCAGCTCCTCGAACCGCAGGGTCGCGAGATAGACGTCGAGCTCGCGCCGCCAGTCCTCGCCGGATTGCTCGAAGACCGCGATCAGGTTGGCATAGGTGCTGCGGAAGAACCGTTTGCGATGCTCGCGTGTCATGGTGCGCGAATAGTTTCCGGCATGAACACGAAAAATCCCGCCCGGGCGCGGATCATAGACCAGCGGGCCGCGCATCAGCACCCTTGCCTGGGTGACCAGATCGGCGCTGTGATCGGGGCGCGCGTCGTATCCTCCCACCGCCCGCAGGGCGTCGCACGAGATGGCCAGCGCCGGATGCACGAAATGCAGTTTGAGGTCGAAGAACTTGGCCGCCGCGTAGCGTCCGTCGATCAGGTAAGGGCGATCCGCCACGACGTTCTCGTCGCGATAGCCCTCGCGCGGGCGCAGGGCGATGGAGGAATAGCCCCGGTTGGGCTGCTCGCGCCAGATCGGGCAGGCGAACAGCACCGCCCCGGGATGCGCGACCAGGCCGTCGTGCGCACGCTGCAGGAAATGCAGATGGAGGAGATCGTCGTCCTGGTTGAGCACGAAATAACGCCCGCGCGCTTCCTCCGCGATCATCGCGAAATGCGCGCCCGGTGAGACCCTTTCCGGGCGGCGCACGTAGCGAATGCGCGGATCGTTGAAACCGGCCACCACTTCGGCGGTATTGTCGTTGCCGGCATTCTCCGACACGAGTACTTCGAAGTCCGTGAAGCGCTGACGCAACAGGAACCCGAGCGTGTGGGGGAAGGAAATGATCGGCGCGGTCGAAGGTCGGGACGCCTACGGTGAAAAACGGACGCGCGCTCATGGAGTCCATGGCGTCACGAGAGGTGGGGGAAACTCACCGGACAGCGCCGCCCGCACCTTCTCCCAGACGGCATCCACGGTGATCCCGGCCATCGGCGTGTGCTCAGTGGCGCCGCGATCGGCGAGCGGGTGGTCCACCACATGGCAGCAGGGATGCTCCAGCGGGGCCAGCGCGCGGCTGGGCGAGCTCGGGTGGTAGAGTGCGACCATGGGGCGGTGCAACGCGCCCATGATATGGGTGGGACCGGTGTCCACGCCGATATAAAGATCCAGTTGCCCCATCAGGGCCGCGGTCTGGCGAAGGCTGAGTCGCCCCGCGTAGTGTGTCGAGCAGCCGGATAACGACACATGAAGTGCCCGGGTCCGTTTCCACTCACGTTTTCCACCGAGGATCAGAAAGTGGGCCTTCGGATGTTCCGAACGGATCCGCCTGCACAGCTCGACGAAATTTTCCACCGGCCAGTCCCGGTAGCCCTTGGTGGGAAAGCTGGCGATCTGCAATCCGACGATCGGCCCCGCACCGCCGTCTCGCAAGGCGGCGAGCCGAGCGACAGCCCACTGCCTTTCGCTCTCGCTGATCACATAGGACAGATGCAGCCCAGCCTTGGGGATCCCCAGCGGCGCGATCAGCGAAAACAGATAGTCGACGGAATTGGAGCATCGGATCGTGGTCTTGTCGATGCTGGCCAGAAGTTTCTGGTTCAACGACTCCTTGCGCTGTTTGAAGGCGATCACCTGCCTTGATACGCGCAACGCATATTCAACGAACGGACCATCCCCGTCAAATCCATAAACGAGCGCCAGGTCATACGACTTGCGCTGCAGCCAGCCCTTGAAACGGATCCGTTTCTTGGTCAGCACCCCAACCCTGGAAACGAAGGGAAGGTGTCGAAAAACCGCTGCACTGGTTCGCGACCCGAAAAAGTCGATGCGAGCTTTCGGCCACGCCTGAGCAAGCGCACGAACCGCCGGGGTCACCAACATGGTGTCGCCGATTCGTGTCACGTAGATCACGAGGATGCTCGATGGCTCGATGCTGGCCGCTCGCAGTGTGCTCACCTGGCGATCCTGCCTGCCACGTGGGAACGCAACGGCCCCTCGGCGCGGCTCATGACGTCGGGCAACCGCAGTTGCGGGAGGCCGCCGACATGCAAGGCAACGCTTGCCCGTACCGCTTCGGACGGTGACCATGACGTTGGCGACACTTCGCTTCGAGTCGATGCGCGTCCGCGCGCTGCCGCATGCGCGCGCCGGTCGCGACACACGCGAGCTCTCACGCAGGCACGATGGCGTCCGGGTCCGGATGATGTCGGCCGTCGCCGGGCAGCGAACGCGCCGTAGCGTGAGCCCCGGTCGAGCCGCCGCGACACTCGCCTCATCGCGGGCGGATCAGATTGTATAGCCGCCCCAGCAGCGGATGGCCATAGATCCTCGTACGGGAGACGAGCCAATCGGCCGGCCGGTCCTTGGTCGCGAGCCGGCCGATCCGGGCGGGGTCGGAGGACGGCAGATTGACCCGGCGCTCTGTGGTGTAGAGGTGGTCGAATCCGACCGTGCGTGCCACGCGGACATGGTCCGCATCGTAATGGCCCTGCGGCCAGCACAGATGCCGCGAAGCCACGCCCAGCCGCGAGGCGAGGATCTGCCTGGACAGGGAAAGATCTTCCGCGAGTGCCGCGCGCCGTGTCGCGGAATCGGCGATCGTCCGGTCCCAGCGGACATGGGAATGGGTATGTGAATGGAATTCGAAGGTGCCGGCTGCGCACATCGCCTCCACCTCCGACCAGCGCAACATCACCTCGTCATGCCGTCCAGCCTGGATGCGCTGCATGCACTCACGATGACCGGACAGTGCGGTGACGCCGGTTCGCGCCGGACCTTCGCCCAGCCAGCCGGTGACCACGAACAGCACGGCCTTCATGCCGAATTCCGCCAGTACCGGATGCGCATGCACCCAATTGTCGAGATAGCCGTCGTCGAAGCTGATCACGCAGCTCCTGGCGGGCAGGGGCTCGCCGGCGAAGAAGCGCTCCACCTCGCCCAGCCCGGCACTGCGCCAGCCGGCCCCGGCGAGCGCGGCGATCTGCGCCCGGAAAACCCCGGGACCGAGGGTGACGAGCCCCGGACTCGGGCTGACGTGGTGATACATCAACACCGGCAGCGCCCTGGCCGTCTCCATGGTCAGGATTCCCGGCCGGCCGGCCGAACGGCGCGCGAACTCGCGCACCTCCCGGCCGCGATCTCGTCGAACAGCCGCTCGGTCGCATCCAGCATCGCATCGAGACTGAAATGACGCTGCACGTGCTCGCGCCCGGCGGTGCCCAGCCGCAGAGCCAGCACGGGGTCACGCGCCAGCCTCAGCAGGGCCTCAGCGATGCCTGCCGCATCCCCCGGCTGCGCCAGCAGGCCGGTGCGCTCGTGGATGACGAGTTCGGGCACGCCGCCCACGCGCGTCGCCACAACTGGCAGGCCGCAGCCCAGCGCCTGCGTGACCGCCTGCGGTACGCCCTCGGAGCGCGAGCTGAGCAGGAGCGCATCCGATGCCGCGAGCAGATCCGGGACATCCTCGCGGTGGCCGAGGAAGATCACCCGGTCGGCGACACCCGAAGTGCTCGCGTGCTCGCGCAGGGCTTCCCTGCACGGGCCATCCCCGGCCAGGACCAGGCGCATCGCCGGCAGTTCGTCTCGCAGGCGGGCCAGCGCTTCGAAGGCGAGCTCATGGCGCTTCACCGAACGCAGGATCCCCACCATCAGCACCATCCAGTCGCCCTCGGCGAGGCCGATGCGGGCGCGCAGCGTGGCGCGATCCGTGCCGGCGCGAAAGCTCCCGAAGGCGATCCCGGTCGGAATGGAAACCACCTTGCGCGCCGGGAAGCCGCAGTCCTCGACGAGAGTGCGCCGCATCTGCTCTCCGCAGGCGACGACGCGATCCGGCAGGTAGTGCACGAAATTGAACGGGTTCCGGCGCAACGGAATGTTCAGGTGGCGTGTCCGCACCAGCGCGGCGCCGGCCCACCCGGCCGCGAGCCCACCGCACCAGCTATCGATACCGCTGTGGGTATCGACGATCCCGATCCCTTCCCGCCGGATCAGGCGCACCAGGCCCGCGATGGTCGAGAGGTGGAATTTCCCGGCGAACGGCAGCGTCTCGACCCCGATGCCCCTGGCGCGCGCCTCCTCGGCGATGCGCGCCTGCGGCCGGGTGGCCAGCAAGACGCCATGGCCGCGAGCCTTCATCCCCTCCATCTCGGTCACGATGCGACGTTCCTGCCCGCCCCAGCCATCGGACCATTCGGTATGCAGGATGCGATGCTTCATGAACGCGATGCGGCCTGCCCGGACGAGGACTCCCAGTCCGTTTCCGGTTTCGGCGACAAGTGCTGCAGCCGGTGGAAATGCGCGTAACTGCCGCCCCTCGCCAACAATTCGGCATGCGAACCGGCCTCCACCACGCGGCCCTTGTCCATGACCAGGATGCGGTCCGCGTTTTCGATGGTCGACAGCCGATGGGCGATGACCAGCGTGGTGCGTCCGCGCATGAGCCGCTCGAGGGCAGACTGAACGATGCGCTCGGATTCCGAATCCAGCGCCGAAGTGGCCTCGTCGAGGATCAGGACGGGCGCGTCCTTGAGCAGGGCGCGGGCGATGGCCAGACGCTGCCGCTGGCCGCCGGAGAGCTTCACGCCCTTCTCCCCGATCAGGGTGTCCAGGCCCTGCGGCAACGGGTCGATGAACTCCATCGCGAACGCCGCCCGCGCGGCGGCGACGATGTCCTCACGGCTGGCGCCACGTCGCGCACCGTAGGCGATGTTGGCGGCGACCGTGTCGTTGAACAGCACCACTTCCTGGCTGACCAGGGCGATGTTCTCGCGCAGGCTGGCCAAGCGGATGTCCTCCAGCCGCATCCCGTCGATGCGGATCTCGCCCGCATCCGGGTGGTAGAACCTGGGCAGCAGATTGGCGACCGTGGTCTTGCCGCTGCCGGAGGGTCCCACCAGGGCGACGCTTTCGCCCGGACTGATGCGGAAATCGACCCCGTTCAGGGCGGGCCGTTCGGCCCCCGGATAGGTGAAGGACACCCGCTCGAAGACCACTTCACCGCGGGCACGGGCGAGTTCCCGACTGCCGCGATCGTCTTCGGGCCGAGCATCGATGAGGTGGAAGACGCTCTCGGCGGCGGCCAGGCCCTGCTGGATCGGCGCATTGATGTCGGTCAGCCGCTTGAGCGGGGCCAGCAGCATGAGCATCGCAGTGATGAAGGAAACGAAGCCGCCGACCGTGGTCTGATGACTGGACGCCTGGTACAGGGCGATGCCCATGATGGCGGCCAGGGCGATGGCAACGGCCAACTGGACGATGGGCCCCTGCGCGGAGGACGCCACGGTCACCTTCATCGAGAGGCTGCGCTGTTCCCGCACGGCGTGGCCGAACCTTTCGGTCTCATAGGCCTGTCCGCCGAAGATCTTGACCAGCTTGTGGCCTTCGATGGCCTCCTGCAGGACCTGGACCATCGTGCCCTGATTTTCCAGCACACGCCTGGAGATCCTGCGCAGGCGACCGCCGAAACGGCGGACGGCCAGGGCAATGAACGGAACCGTGACCAGCGTGATCAGGGTCAGCCGCCAGTTGAGATAGAGCAGCCAGCCGAGCAGCCCGAGCACGGAGACGCTGTCCTTGACCAGAGTGGTGAGGGTACTGGTCGCGGCGCTCGCCACCCCGCTCACGTCGTAGACCACGCGCGACATCATGCGACCCGACGCGTTGTCGCTGAAATACTGGGTCGGCAGCGTCACGATGCGATCGAACATGGCCCGGCGCAGATCGGCGATGACATTGCTGGATACCCAGCTCATGGCATAGCCCCCGGCGAACCCGAGCACCGCTCGGGTGATGAAGATGACGAAGATCGCGGCGGGATAGATCAGCCAGTCCCACGCGCCGCGCGCCGAGGCGAAGCCATCGTCCAGCAGGTGCTTCATGAGGGCCGGGAACGCGGGCTCCACGGCCGACGACAACACCATACAGCCGATGGACACCGCGAACGCCTGCCAATAACGCCTGACGTAGCTCAGCAGGCGAAAGTAGAGCCCTCGGCTGTTCATGGCCTTTGCAGCAGTCCTGAATAGAGCTCGCGAAAGCGGGATTGCATGGCATCCAGGGTCAGTGGGGCTGCGGCCTTGCGAGCGCCATCGGAGGCCGCGGCGCAGCGCTCGGTGTCGGCCCATGCGCTCACGATCTCGCGCCAGCCGCCCGTGTCCAGCGCGTCGCGCACCTCGCCGTTCACTCCCGCTTCGATCAGCTCGGCGACACCGCTCTTGCTGCTCGTCAGGACCGGCAGGCCGCAGGCCAGGGCCTCGAGCGCAGCATTGGGAAACGGATCATACAAGGTGGGCAACAGAAAGGCATCGGCGCTGCCGAGCCAGGGCCGCACGTCCTGCTGCGGGCCGACGATGCGCACGCGAGTTCCGCATCGCGCCGCGCGCCGGCGGTAGTCGTTCAGCCGGTGGTCGTTGCCGACGACCACCAGCACGGCCGATGCCGGCAGATCCGGCCACAGATCGAGAAGCAGATCGACGCCCTTGCGCTCGAAACCGGAGCCCACGCAAAGGAACAGCGGTTGAGCCTCCGCCACGCCCAGGCTGCGTCGCAGGGATGGACGATATTCCTCGCGCAGGCGAGGGTGAAATCGGGTCATGTCGACGCCGTTCCGGATCACGTGCACGCGCGTCTCGTCCAGGCCGTAATGGCGCACGATCTCATCCCTGACCATGCGTGAATTGCAGACCACCGCCTTGAGGCGCTGGCTCGCATACATCGCCTTTTCCGCAGCCAGGACGCGCCGGTGAAAAAGACTCAGGCGGTCGCCGAATCGGGCCAGCGCACCGCGCCGGCGGCCACGCTGATGCAGCCATTCGCGGTGTACCCCGTCGCCGGCGCGATAGATGTCGCAGCAGCTCAGGCGCTCGTGCGACTGCACCAGATCGAACCCGCCGGCCTTTACCGCAGCGCAGGCCGCGCGGGCAAAGGCGGCATCGCGCCAAGCCCGACCGATCGCGAAGGGCCTGACGAGCTGCCGGCGGTAGGCCGACGCCTCATCCTCCGGCCAGTCGCGGGCGATCACCGTCACGTCGAGGTCATCGACTTGCAGGGCGGCGAGCGCCCGCTCCACGAAACGCTCCGCGCCTCCGAACGGCGTGTAGCGCTGGCGGATGATCGCGATCCTCACGCCGCCGTCGCCAGGAGCTCGCGCGCGGCTGCGATCACGCGCCCGGCCTCCAGGCTCACCAGGCAATCGCTGAGCTTGCCGCCGCCGCAACCGTCGATGCCGCACGGCCGGCAGCCGTGCCGATCGGAGGCAACCACGCGATGCGGCACGCCCCAGGGCGCCCAGTTCTTTTCGCCCGAGGGACCGAAGATCGCCACCACCGGCGTGCCCATGGCGGCAGCGATGTGCATCTGCGCGGAATCCACGCCGACGAACAGCCGCGCGCGTGCGCTGAGCGCTGCCAGTTCCTTGAGCGAAAGCTCGCCCGCGAAGCTCGCTGCGGGCGAGCCGAGGCGATCCTGGATCGCCCCGATCATCCGGTGTTCAGCGGCTTCCGGCGCAGCGGTCAACACGATCTGCCAGCCATCCGTGCGCAGCGCCGCAGCGACCGCCGCCATACCCTCCACCGTCCAGCACTTGAAGCGCCATCGTGAGGCCGGATGAAAATGGATGAAGCGCCGTGCTTCGATACCGCGCTCGGCCATCAGGGTTTCGACGCGGCGATCTGCCGCATCGCCGGGCACCAGCACCAGCCGGCGATCCTGCGGCCCGGGCTGGATCCCGATGCGGCGAAGAACATCGAGATCGGATTCGACCACATGCCTGCCGCCTGCGAGCGGCAAGGCGGCGAGATGCGTGAAACTGCGGCGCCACACCCGCAAGCGGCCGCGCGCCGCCGGCGCGACCGCCCAGCGCGGCGCGAGCAGCCGCGCGAGCCACGCTCCCCGGTTGTGTTCGGTCAGATGCACGAGGAGATCGTAGCCGCGCGCGCGCAGCGCGGCGAGCAGCGCGAGCTCGGCGCGCGCCCGTACCCACGGCGCGCGGCTCTTCCACTCGCGGTCGATCACGTGCAACTGCGCGAGCGCCGGGTGTCCCGCGAGCATGGCGGCGGTGTCCGCATAGACCAGGGCATCGATCTCCGCCTGCGGCGCGTGCGTCTTCAGCACGGAAAGCACCGGCGAGGCGAGGAGCACGTCGCCGTGATGGCGCAGCTTGATCACCAGCGCGCGGCGCAGTTCCTTCAGCGGTACGGCGTCTTCGGACATGAAAGGGGAACCGGGGAACGGAGCGCTTGGGGCGCGGCACCGGCCGCATGCCCGCCTGCGGCGGCACGGCGATCCCGCGAACGGCGAGCGTCGGCACGCCGAAGGGGCGCCCGATGGGAAAGTGCGATTGTAGCCTGCCCCGGCCGCTTGACCACGCCGCCCGGATGGCGAATCATCCGGCATCCGTCACCGCACCGGCCCACATGACCAGAACGGCGCTGATCGCATCGCTTCTCGCCTGCACGGCGGTCGCGGCGGCGGTTTCCTCGGCCGCAATCGCTGGAGACCCGAAGATGCTGACACTGACATCGAGCGCGTTCGCACACAACGGCGACATCCCCCGCGAGTACACCTGCGACGGCAGCGACACCTCCCCGCCGCTTGCCTGGTCGGGGGCGCCGGCCGGCACGCGCAGCTTCGTGCTGATCGTGGATGATCCGGACGCGCCCGATCCCGCGGCACCGAAGCGCACCTGGGTGCATTGGGTGCTCTACGACATCCCGGCCGCCACCAACGCCCTGGAGAAGGGCGTGAAGCGCCTGCCGCAGGGGACGCGCGAGGGGCTGAACGACTGGGGTCGCACCGGCTACGGCGGCCCCTGTCCGCCGATCGGGCGTCATCGCTATTTCCACAAGCTCTATGCACTCGACATCGAGCTGCCCGATCTCGGGCGCCCGGCCAAGGCCCGGGTCGAGCAGGCGATGGCGGGCCACATCCTCGCGCAGGCCGAGCTGATCGGACTGTATCGCCGCTGAGCCCCGCTCCGGCAAGGCGGCGATGACGAAGGCAAGCGAAGCGGCGGCCACCGTTGGCACGCCGGCACAGGTGCTGCCGGATTACGGCGGCGGCAGCCTCCTCAACCTGATGCAGAGCCTCGCACTGGCGAGCGGGGTGAGGGCGTGTCGCTATCCGCCGCTGCGCGGGCTCGATGTCGATCGGCTGAAGGCAGCCGCGAACCTGGTGCTGATCCTGGTCGACGGGCTCGGCCTGCACACGCTCGCCGGCCCCGGCCGCGGCACCGTTCTCTTTCGCCACGTCCACGGTTCGGCGACCTCGGTCTTCCCTTCGACCACTGCGGCCGCGATCACCACCGTGATGACCGCGCTGGCGCCGCGCGCGCACGGCCTCACCGGCTGGCACATGTATTTCCGCGAGATCGACCGCATCCTGGCCTCGCTGCCGCTCGTCGCGCGCGACGGCGCAGCGCTCGCGCCCGGGCTGCTCCCGCTCGCGCCGCGCCTGTTCGGGCACCACCCGCTCTATGGCCGGCTCGATCGCCGCTCCTGGGTGCTGAGCCCGGCCGCGATCAGCGACTCGCCCTTCAACCGCCACCACAGCGAGGGCGCGCAACGGCTCGCCTATGGCGATGCGGAGGAGATGTTCGCGCACGCCGAGCGGCTGATCGCAGACGGCCGGGAGCGCCGCTTCCTCTATGCCTATTTCCCGGCCCTGGACGAAGCAGCCCACGAATTCGGCATCGGCAGCCCCGAGGCGCTCGCCTGCCTGGACGCCTTCGACCACGCCTTCGCGCGCTTCGCGGCGTCGGTGCGCGGGTCGGATACGGCCGTCATCGTCACCGCCGACCACGGCTTCATCGACTCCCCGCCGGACCGGCTGATCGAGCTCGACGGCCATCCGCGGCTGGCGGCGACGCTGTCCCGCCCCCTGTGCGGAGAGCGGCGCATCGCCTATTGCTACCTGCGCGAGGGCGCAGCCGCCGAGTTCGAGCGCTACGTCGGCTCCGAACTGGGCCACGCGTGTACGGCCCGCCGTAGCATGGATCTGGTCGAGGATGGCTGGTTCGGACCGGGCGAGACCAACCCCGAGCTCGCCTCGCGCATCGGCGATTACACGCTGGTGATGAAGGACGACTGGACGATCCTGGACCGGCTGCCGGGCGAGAAGCGCCACCGCATGGTCGGCGTGCATGGCGGTGTCTCGGCACAGGAGATGCGGGTGCCGATCGTGACGATCTGAACGCGCAAAAAAAAAGCGCAACCGGGAAGGTTGCGCAAAATCCACACCAAAGGAGGAGGGTGGAAGAACTTCGTCACGATCTCCGGAGGAGGCCAGAGCATCACGACGGTTGCGATTGTGCGCGCCCGTTCGGAAAAAAGCAAGCGTTTTTTGTGCGGTGCATGAAATTACTCAAAGCGCTTGATCCGAGAAAGGTTTTACAGATTAACCTGTTTGTGTCCAATCGGTTGCGCACGCCTGGGGGTTCCGCTGCATTTCTGATAATGCTCAGATCCTCTGGACTCGATCCAGGCGAATCCGGCCACGATTATTGCGTCGCACCATCGCCAGGACTCGGCTGACGCACGGCCGCGGCCCGGCATTCGCTCCCGCTCGGATAGAATCCGCCAGCAGGTGTCCGGGCGGGAGGTGTCCGATGAAGTGCACGACCCGATGGATCGACGGGATGAGCTTCGCCGCGGAGACCGCGAGCGGCCACCTCGTCGTCATGGACGGCGCGCCGGAGGGGGGCGGGCGCAACCTCGCGCCGCGCCCGATGGAGCTCATCCTGGCGGGGACGGGAGGCTGCACGGCCTATGACGTCGTGCTGATCCTCAAGCGCGGCCGGCACGCGATCACCGGATGCGAGGTCAGACTGGAGGCCGAACGCGCGCCGGCCGATCCCAAGGTCTTCACCCGCATCCGGCTGCACTACCGGATTCGCGGCAAGGCACTGAAGCCGGAAGCGGTCGCGCGCGCGGTGGAGCTGTCCGCCGAGAAATACTGCTCGGCGACGGCGATGCTGGCGAAGACCGCCGCGATCACGCACGACTGGGAGATCGTCGAAGAGTCCTAGGGCGCACGCGGGGCACTGCGCCGCATGCCGCCGGCACATCGCGCCGGACGGCCGGCGCAGGAGCGATCAGAACGGGATGTCGTCGGGAATCTCGGCGATGGCCGAGCCCGCGCCCGCGCTCGGGCTCGGGCTCGGGCGCGCGGGCTCGGCGGCGGTGCGCGCAGGCGCCTCTCCCATGCCTTCCCTGCGCCCCAGCATCTTCATGACATCGGCGCGGATCTCGGTCGTATAGCGATCGTTGCCGTCCTTGTCCTGCCACTTCCGGGTGCGCAGCGACCCCTCGACGTAGATCTGCGAGCCCTTCTTCAGGTACTGGCCGGCGATCTCCGCGAGCTTGCCGAAGAAGGCGATGCGATGCCATTCGGTCGCCTCCTTCTTCTCGCCGGTAGCCTTGTCCTTCCAGGTATCGGTGGTGGCCAGGGTGGCGTTGCACACCGCATCGCCGCTCGGCAGATAGCGCGTTTCCGGATCCTTGCCCAGGTTGCCGACCAGGATGACCTTGTTCACTGATGCCATGGAGACCTCCTCACGATGTTGGCCGCGGCCTCATCGGCCGCGAAGAGCTGCGCGCGGGTACGCGGCGCGCCCGCATTACACGCCCCGCGTGCGCCTGCCGTCAATCCGCCCGGGGTGCTACGCCGAAAGCCCTACGACGAGCGTCCGGGAGCGCCGAGCAATTCTCTCACCCGGGCCTCGTCCCAGCGCTCCAGATTGACCTTCAGGTAAGCCATTCCCGTTTCCGGCACCACCCGCGCCTCGCGCACCCCGGCCACCCCGGCGAGCTGGCTGCGCACGGCATCCGCGTCGGTGCCCGGCGCGAGCGCGAATTCGCGCCGTGCGATCACCGATGGCGCGCGCATCGACCAGGCGAGAGCGAGCCAGATGGCCGCGAGGACCGCCGCGAATCCGAACACTCCCTGCATCCCGTAATGCCTGGCGAGCAGCCCGCCGATGCCCCCGCCTGCGAACAGGCCCAGGGATTGCATCGTGTTGTAGATGCCCAGCGCGGTGCCTTTTGCGCGCGGCGGTGCGACGCGCGACACGAGCGAGGGCAGACTCGCCTCCAGGATGTTGAAGGCGACGAAGAACGCGAGCAGCAGGCCGACGATCCCGTAGAAGCTCCCGGCGAGCACGAGGAAGCCGAGATCGCACGCCAGCAGCAACAGCACCGCGGCGACGAAGACCGGCTTCAGGCGTGCGCGCTTCTCCGCGTAGAGGATCGCGGGCAGCATCAGCACGAAGCTCGCGAACACCACCGGCAGGTAGATCTTCCAGTGCTGAGCGACCGGCAGGCCGCCCTGCGCGACGATCATTGCCGGGACGACGACGAACAATCCCATCTGCATGGCATGCAGGGAGAAGATGCCGAAGTTCAGCCGCGCGAGCTGCGGGTCGAACAGTACCTGCGCGAAGCGCACGCCGGTCTCGGCCGCCGCCTCCCGTTCGGGGACTCTAGGCACCACCCAGGCCACCACCGCGATCGCGCCCAGCGCCAGCGCCCCGGTCAGGTAGAAGATGCCGTCCATCCCGATCCAGGCGTAGAGCATGGGCGCGAAGATCAGCGATCCGGCGAACACCACGCCGATCGACGAGCCGATCATCGCCATCACCTTGGTGCGGTGCTCCTCCCGCGTGAGGTCGGCCGCGGCCGCCGTGACCGCCGCCGAGATCGCGCCGGCGCCCTGCAGCGCGCGCCCCGCGATCATCGCGTAGATGTCCTGCGCCGCGCCCGCGAGCAGGCTTCCCGCGGCGAAGATCAGCAGTCCGGCGGCGATCGCCGGCTTGCGCCCGTAGCGGTCGGACGCCATGCCGAACGGAAGCTGGAACATCGCCTGGGTGAGGCCATAGGCGCCCAGCGCGATGCCCACCAGCGTGAGATCGGCGCCGCCCGGAATCGTGCGGGCGTGGACGGCGAACACCGGGAGGATGAGGAACAGGCCGAGCATGCGCAGGGCGAAGATCCCCGCGAGCGACACTCCGGCCCTGACCTCGTCGGGACGCATGCGGTCGGCCGAGGGCGCTGACATCGAAACGGTTTGGCTCGAAGACGACGGATTGCGTATATTAGCAGGTCGCCCTTCCGCTCCAGGCCCGATGGAAGAGATCCGCATACGCGGTGCCCGCACCCACAACCTCAGGAACCTGAGCCTCGAGCTGCCCCGCAACCGCCTGACGGTGATCACCGGCATCTCGGGCTCGGGCAAGAGCTCGCTCGCCTTCGACACGCTCTACGCCGAAGGCCAGCGCCGTTACGTGGAGTCGCTGTCCGCCTACGCGCGCCAGTTCCTGGAGCGGATGGAAAAGCCCGACGTCGATCTGATCGAGGGGCTCTCGCCCGCGATCGCGATCGAGCAGCGCTCGACCAGCCACAATCCGCGCTCCACCGTCGGCACCGTCACCGAGATTCACGACTACCTGCGGCTGCTGTACGCGCGCGCAGGCACGCCGCATTGCCCCGAGCACGGCCTCGCCCTCGATGCCCAGAGCGTCGCGCAGATGGTCGATCGGGTGCTCGCGCTGCCCGAGGGGACGCGGATCATGATCCTCGCGCCGGTGGTCTCCGGCCGGCGCGGCGAGCAGGGCGAGCTCATCGCGGAGCTTCGCGCGCAGGGCTTCGCGCGCCTGCGCATCGACGGGCGCGTGTGCGAGATCGACGCCCCGCCCCGGTTGGCGACGCGCAGCGCGCATTCGATCGACGTCGTCATCGACCGGCTGCGGGTAAGCGCCGAAATGCGCGGGCGGCTCGCCGAATCCTTCGAGACCGCGCTCACCCACGCCGAGGGACGCGCGCTGGCGGTGGAGATGGACGGCGGCGCCGAGCACGCGTTCTCCTCGCGCTATGCCTGCCCGGCGTGCAGCTTCTCGCTGCCGGAGCTCGAGCCGAGGCTGTTCTCGTTCAACAACCCGATGGGCGCCTGCCCGCGCTGCGGCGGCCTGGGCACGGTGACCTTCTTCGATCCCGAACGGGTCGTCGCCCACCCGGGGCTTCCGCTCGGGGCGGGCGCGATCCGCGGCTGGGACCGGCGCAACCAGTTCTATTTCCAGATGCTCGCGAGCCTCGCCGCCCATTACCGGTTCGACATCGAAGCCCCGTTCCAGGAATTGCCCGAGCCGGTGCGCCAGGTCATCCTCTACGGCTCGGGCACGCACGAGCTTCCCTTCCGCTACCTTTCGGACAACGGCCGCGCGACGACGCGCATCCACGCCTTCGAGGGCATCCTGCCCAACATGGAGCGGCGCGCGAGAGAGACCGAGTCGGCGGCCGTGCGCGAGGAACTGGCCAAGTACCAGAGCACGCGCACCTGCCCCGAGTGCGAGGGCACGCGCCTGAGGCGGGAGGCCCGGCACGTCAGCATCGGAGGGCGGAACCTGCCCGAACTCGGCGCACTGCCGCTCGCCGGGCTGCAGGCCTTCTTCGCCGGGCTCGCGCTCGAAGGCTGGCGGGGACAGGTCGCCGACCGGATCGTGCACGAGATCAAACTGCGGCTCGGTTTCCTGGTCGATGTCGGGCTCGCCTATCTCACGCTCGACCGCGCGGCGATCACGCTCTCGGGCGGGGAAGCGCAGCGCATCCGGCTCGCTTCCCAGATCGGCTCGGGGCTCACCGGCGTCCTGTACGTGCTCGACGAGCCCTCGATCGGGCTGCACCAGCGCGACAATCGCAGGCTGCTCGACACCCTGCTGCGGCTGCGCGATCTGGGCAACACGGTCATCGTGGTCGAGCACGACCGCGAGGCGATTCGCTGCGCGGATCATGTCATCGACATGGGGCCGGGGGCGGGCGAGCATGGTGGCGCCATCGTCGCCCA